>Ga0172375_10012712_pt1 | contig 10528 bp, 8 predicted proteins | sample LakKiv1m_FD_114537 | JGI IMG/M metagenome (GOLD analysis project Ga0172375, IMG submission 114537) | Freshwater microbial communities from Kabuno Bay, South-Kivu, Congo - kab_092012_11.1m | ecosystem: Environmental > Aquatic > Freshwater > Lake | place: Democratic Republic of the Congo...
AGTTCTTGCAGTCAGCAAATAATTATCGGTATTCTCAATATAAATCATTTGCAATTTTACTATATTCTGATTTGAGAAGCATGGCAAATATAGGGAGGTTGAAGGTAATTCATGTTATAATTTAGAATTAATAAAAAAAATTTTCCCTCGGGGCCGGGGAGGTGTAATTTTTTGGGAAAACTTAAGAGAGTTTTAAGAGAAAAAAGTAAAAGTATAAACGGGATATATATATCTTCATATGTGCCAAGAAAATGCGGAATTGCAACCTACACAAAAGACTTGACAAGGGCCATTAACCTGATAAATCCATATTCCAAGGCGGAAATAATAGCGTTGATCAGGCCTGAAGATAAAATTGATTATCCTCCGGAAGTTAAATTTAAAATCAACCAGTATAAAATTGATTCGTATATTAAAGCCGCCGAGCATATTAATAGATCCAAAGCAGACATAGTTGTTTTGGAACATGAATTCGGTTTGTATGGCGGTGAATTCGGGGAATATATTATTAAACTTATAGAAATGGTAAAAAAACCATTAATTATTACTGCCCATACGATCCCTGATGATGCGAATAAGGGATATGGACCGGTTCTAAAGGATGTAATTAAATTTGCAGAAAAAATAATAGTCATGATGCCCCAGAGCCTGCAAAAACTTATAGCAAGATATAACTGCCCGGAAGAAAAAATAGAAATTATCCCACATGGCGTTCCCGATATTGCCCTCGAACCTAATGATAAATATAAAAAGAAAAAAGGTTTGGAAGGCAGGATAATTCTAGGCAATATAAATCTTTTATCGGAAGTCAAAGGAATTGAATATACGATAGAAGCTTTAAGTGAGATAAAAAGACGCTTTCCCGGTGTCCTCTATTTAATAATCGGCCAGACACATCCTGTAGTATTGCAAAGAGAAGGTGAAAAGTACAGGGATTTTTTAAAAGAAAAAATAAAACAGAGTAATTTGCGGGAAAATGTAAAATTTATAAATGAGTATATATCTTTAGAAGAATTAATCGAGTGGTTAAAAGTGATAGACATATATATAACCCCATATTTGGACCCGCAGCAATCTGCTTCAGGTGCCCTGGCGTATGCAATCGGAGCAGGCAAGGTATGTATCTCAACTCCTTATTTATATGCAAAAGAGGTCCTGGCAAATGGAAGAGGAATAATTATACCTTTTCGAAATTCCCAGGCTATTGCCGATGCTGTAATAGATATATACAGCAATCCCGCAAAAAAATTAGCCATTGAAAAGAAAACATATAATTTCGGAAGATTGATGACCTGGTATAATGTGGCCCTGCGGCACCTGGAATTATTTGATGAAGTTATAGGAAAATATGTAAATGCAAAATCCATTGAACGTAACTGAATCAAAATTTTTTACCAAAAATAGTTTAAGAATTGTTTTTAAATTATATAAGAAAAATTTTTATAAATAAGGTAAAACCTGTATGGATCCTTTGAAAAAAATAAAATCGATGACTACGGATATCGGGATCTACCAGCATGGAAAATTGAATGAACCCAATCCTGAATTCGGGTATGCTATCGAGGACCAGGCACGGGCCCTTATTGTTGCCCATGAGTTTAAAGACGAAAATTTAAAGAAGATTTATTTAAATTTTATTATTAAAGCGAAAAGAAAAGATGGTTTGCTTCATCATTTTTATTATGAAAATAATAGTAAAGGTTTAAATAATGGTAAAGATGGTTTATTTAAAAATGAGGAAAATAATTCAAAGCAGAACATAAAAGAAGCTTATGGCATAACTCTATGGTCCCTTTTGGTATCACAAAACAGTAAAAGTGACGATACTAAAAAGATTATAAAAAATTTAATTGAAGATGCTCATGGCTGGTCTTCCCCCAGAGCAGTTTCAGCAGCATTATTAGGTTTGCTGAATCTTGATTACCAGTGCGGTCTGGAAAAGGAATTAATAACGAAGCTGCATAATTATTATTTTGAGACACGTTCTGATAGTTGGGAATGGTTTGAAAATTATCTTGTATATGCAAATGCCCTTATCCCATGGGCACTCTGGGAAATTTATCTTAAAAGAAAATGCAAAATAAGTTTTGAAATCGCTGAAAAGACAACAGGATTTCTAATAAATAATTGCCTGGAAAATAATGTTCCATCACCTGTCGGAAATAAAGGTTGGTATCATAGAGGCGGCAGTAAGGCTTTATTTGACCAGCAGCCTATTGATTCCGGATATATGGTTTGTTGTCTTGAAAAGGCACACCATGCAACAAAAGATGATATCTATTTATCCTGGGCAGAAAAATGGTACAAATGGTTTTGGGGTAATAATATAAATAATAAACTGCTTATTGATGAAAATTTCGCCTGTTGTGATGCATTAACTCCTGAAGGTGTGAATTTAAACCAGGGGGCCGAATCAAATATATGTTTTTTAATGGCATATCTATCCGCAAAAAGGTTAGGACTGGATTTGGCAGTATCTAAAGTTTTCTAAAAATCCGGGGGTAAATTAACTTCTTGAGATTTAATCTTTTTAAGCCTTGCAAGTTTGTAAGCATATTTATATTGTTTGGAAACTATTTCCCATGAAACAACTTCATCAAGGTATTTTTTCAGGTTTTTTGAAAATACTTTTCTTAAATTCTCATCGCTCGCAAGCCTTATTACTTGTTGCTTCAGCATCTGTTTTGTAGTAAATAATAATCCGCCTTTGCTGTCCAGTGTCTGAACAGTGAGTCCTTCCATGGGGGCGGTTGTTATATATGGTTTATTTAAGGCAATTATCCTTGCAAGAGTCCCCGATTGTGTTTCGTCAACAGAAGGAAGAACAATAAAATCACAAACAGCCATAACTTTATAATAGATTTCTCCCCTTGGTATAAATTCATAATAATGTGCAAATCCTTTTTGCTCCAGCAGCTCTATTTCCTGCAGATATTTCTGGTAATCGCAAGAATGATTAGGGTCTCTCATGGCACCCGCTGCCAGCAAATCCCATGACTGGCCCGTTTTCTTCTCTATTTCCTTTGATATTTCTTCCCACATGGAAGTTAATATGTCCCATCTTTTATTTGACTGGATCCATCCGATCAAACCAACAAGATGATTGCCTAAATATTTTAATTTATTCAGACCCAGCTCTTCTTTAAATTTTGGAATATCTTCGGTTTCCCATAACATATCTGGTCTTGCTCCATGAGGAACTATCATTATATTTGTCGGCATCTGCCATTTTCTTTGTGAAAAGGTCCAGTTCAGTCTCCATTTCTGGTATTCATGCTTAAAAATTACAACATCCGCTTTCCTGCAAAGTTCATAAATAAAATTTTCTTCGAAATCTTTAAGTCTGCCATGTATGGTATGCGGCTCAACCACTATCGGATAATCACTGATTGCGTCAAGAAATTCAAGAAACCCCTGATTTCTATCTCCAATGCCTCTTTCATCAATATATTCATATAAGCCATATTCATGCTCAATATGAATAACGTAGGGATTTAGTTTTTTGATTTGTTTAACAACAGGTTTCCACCAGAAACGTTTGTTAAGATCAATTAAAGGAAAAACTCCCTCTCCGGTTCCATCAATGTGGCTGATAACCAGCACATCTCTGACAGGATATATCCTTTGAATGAATTCCCTTGCTTCTTCTACAAAAGTAGCGATGCCACATAATCTTGGGCCATAACTTGATATCAATACGACAGGTTGTCCTTTAGCCAAATTCTACCATCCGGTTTAATTTAAAAAATAGTTTAGATAAATCTATACCTTAAATAAAAAATTTTCTGTTAAAACGAAATATATGTTTTTATTTGTTAATTTTAATTAGCATATTATATCATTCTTTACCGGTCATGGCAGCAGCATATTATCATAATCAAAGAGAAAATTCTTATGTTAGTTATAAAAAGGCTTTATAATATAAATTATGAATATTCTTTCAATGGAAAATGTCAGCAAGAGTTTTAATGAGAAAATATTGTTTGATCATGTTTCTTTGGGGATCGGTGACAGCGACCGCATTGGATTGGTCGGGATAAACGGAACAGGAAAATCCACATTTTTAAAAATAGTTAGCGGCCATATTGAACCAGACTCAGGCAGTATAATACGAGCCAACAACCTGACGATACGAAGTCTTTCACAAGCTCTGGAGTTTGATGATAGCATGACCGTCCTTGAGCATATTTTACATGGGGAGAATGCACTGATGAAAACTATCAGGGCATATGAGGCCATAATGCATCAGATACACCAATTTCCAAATGATAAAAGCCTTCAGAGAATGCTTGCGGAGCATACCGCAAAGATGGATGCACTGGATGCATGGAATGTTGAGGCCGAAGCGAAAAGCATATTGAGCAAACTTGGAATACCGGATATAAACCGCAGTATTGGTGAGCTGTCAGGCGGTCAGAGGAAAAGAATTGCGCTTGCGGATGCGCTCATTCAGCCTGCGGATCTCCTGATTCTTGATGAGCCTACCAATCATATCGATTTAGATACAATCAAGTGGCTGGAAGATTATTTGAGCCAGCGAAAAAAGGCGTTGCTTTTAGTGACTCATGACCGTTATTTCCTTAACAGAGTAGTTGATCACATCATAGAAATAGATAAAGGAAGGCTTTACTGCTATGACGGTAATTTTGAATATTTCCTGGAAAAGAAGACATTGCGGGAAGAGGCGCAAACATCAATGGAGGAAAAGCGAAAAAGGCTTTATATAAATGAACTGGCATGGATACGTCGTGGGGCCAAAGCAAGAACAACCAAACAGAAAGCCAGGATCGCCCGTTTTCGGGAACTGGAAAGAGTTAGAACAACTGTTGCCAAAGAGCAGCTTGAGCTTCCGGTCGCTTACAGGCGTCTTGGCAAAAAAGTAATTGAGTTTGATAAGGTATTCAAGTCTTTTGGTGAAGTAACAGTTATTAAAAACTTAAGCATTATAATAAGCCCGACAGACAGAATAGGCATTGTGGGCCCAAACGGTGCCGGCAAAACAGTATTATTAAATCTTATTGCTGGATTGATTGTACCGGATAAGGGCAGCGTAAGTATAGGAGACACGGTTAAAATCGCATACTATCGTCAGAACAATGAGGATATGGACAATTCCATCCGTGCCATCGATTTTATTAAACAAACAGCAGAATATGTTGAAGCAAACAATGGTTCCACAATATCTGCGAGTCAAATGCTTGAGAGGTTCCTTTTTGACGGGGCCCAGCAGTATGGTTTTATCAAGAATCTTTCAGGCGGTGAGAAGAGAAGGCTCTTACTTGCAAAGGTCCTGATGGAAAAACCTAATGTTTTACTGCTTGATGAACCGACAAATGATCTGGATATCCAGACCCTTGAGATATTGGAGGAATATCTGGAATATTTCGAAGGCGCTGTGCTGATTGCATCCCATGACAGATATTTCCTTGATAAAACATGTGACAGGCTGCTGGCATTAAAAGGTGATGGCGGAATTGAATTTTACAACGATCTTGACGCATACGGCCGCAGCCTGCTGTATGACGAGGAGCTAAAAGCAGATAAACATAGCGAAGCAGCAGCAAGTCAGCCTATTGTCTCGGCCAAAACTGGCCAAAAAACAAAATTTACTTTTGCCGAAAGCAGGGAATTTGCCCAGATTGACAGTGTTATAGGGAAACTGGAGGAAGCGTCAGCAAAAATTACCGAAGAAATGAGTGATTGCTGGTCTGACCATATCAGATTGCGGGAGCTGTCTGTGCAACAAAAGAAACTTCAGACCGAACTTGCAGAAAAAATGGAACGGTGGGTCCATCTGTATGAACTTGCTGAAAAAATGAAAAAACAATAAAAACATTCGGCAATACCCCGATATATAAATAAAATCCTAAGTTATCTTTGCCGTAATTTTCCCTTACAGATTTTTCAATAACTTAGGATTTATAACAATTGTTTGTCTTTGCTGCTTACTGCTATTTCTTTTGCATCTTACTGATGCCCCAGAATAGAACTCCCAGACCCATCAAAAATACAGCTATACCAATCGGCCCGCTCCAAAAAAGAACTACAAACATATCACCCATTTTCCCCTCCATTCATATTATGTTATTAGAAACAATAAATTATTTGAAATATTTTTATTGCTTTAAAACATTAACCTTATTTTACACTTTTATAATTAAATTATTAATCTTTTTAAAAATTATTTTTAAAAATCAATACCTGATAAATCTTATAAATATTAAAATTCTTACGGTAAATATTTTTTTATACTACTTGATTTAAGATATAATATAATTGTAGCAATTGACACATTGGAAATTTGATATAATATTTTCTAAGGAACATAAATTATTTAAACTAAAATATTGTGAGGTGGCATTATGACTATAGCATTAAAAGAAGCATATTTGGCTAGTTTGGGTATAATATCTTTAACTTATGATAAAGCCAAACAGCTGTCCAACGAACTTGTAAAAAAAGGCGAACTTGCCAAAGAAAAACAACAGAAATTTATTACTGAGTTACTTAAAGAAGCCAGGAAGAATACTGCCGAGATATCAAAAATTATAAATGAGAAGGTAGAATATTTAGCTATGAAGGGAGAACCTCTTAAGGAAAAGCAGGATAAATTAATTAAAGATTTACAAAAGAAGGCTAAAAAAACGGGAGCCATTACTGAAGAGAGAATAAAAGATATGGTTAGAGAAGTCGTGACCAAGAGTAAAATTGTAAAACAAAGATCACAAAAATTAATGGATGATTTAAAAGAAAAAGCAGTCAGGAATGATAAAACAAAAATAGAAGAGGCATTGAAAAAATTAGATATACCCACAAAAGGGGAATTAAAAGAGATCAGTGAAAAACTTGATAAGCTAATTAAAAAGTTAGAAAAGAAAAATAGCGATAAGCAGTAGCTAATCCCTTCTAAATCGGTCCCTATGGCGATATCCGGCACCGGTATGAGATGAAATATCCAAAATTATGCCTATGGCTATCAGTACCCAATCAAAACCACTAATACCAGGGCCCAGGTACCAGCTGATCAGGAAGAAAATCATAGTAAACGGAGCAAAAAGAGCAAAAAGAAGGGGCCAGATCCAGGTGTTGAATGCAGAACCAAATAAAGCAGGATCGATTATCCACCACACCAGTATTGCGAGGCGAGGTCCAAAAAGTATAAAAATTGTAATTGCACAGCACATTTTATTTTAGAAGTATTTCTTACCTGGCAATAGCCAGGATAACCATTATAATTAAAAAAACTATAAAAATAAAAAAAAGGATTTTTAGTATTCCCAAACCCGCTCTTGCAGCTCTCTTAAAAACAAAAATACCTGAAAAAATTATCAATGCTGCGGCTATAATTGCCAAAATCCAAAAGATACTCATGTTTTCATCCCTTCAGATTGGGTAAACCGTTTATTTCAGATTAAATGATATAATAATTATATTCAGATGTCTAACGGACCCCTGGGAAGGAGAAAGGATGCTGGGAGGAGAAAGGATAGTTACTTTCTGTTTTATAAAAAACCATGAAACTGTCAACTCAATACGGAAATAAAAAAATAGAATTTGAACTGGAGTATAGGAACAGGAAAACTCTGGCAATTCAGGTTAAACCAATTAATGAAGTATTGGTTTTGTCACCCAAAGGACTACCCGAATATATAATTAAGGAAAAGGTTAAATCAAAGGGGAAGTGGATCCTAAAAAAGCTGCTGGATTTTAAAGACATCGGCTATGTTCCATTTAACAGGGAATTTGCTGATGGCGAAATCTTTATGTATCTTGGAAGAAATTATTTTCTTCAGTTATTTTTAAAAGTCAGCCTTAAAAGGATTTCCGTGGAACTTACAAACGGGATACTTATAATCTATACTCCGACAAAAGATAATGCGATATTAAAAAAATTATTAGAGAGATGGTATAGAAAAGAAGCAGAGAAGTTAATACTAAAGAGAATAGAATACTACAAACCAAAATTCGGTAAAGAACCTGTAAAAATAAAAATAAAAGAACAAAAGAAAAGATGGGGGAGCTGCAGTTCCAATGGCAGCATTTATTTTAACTGGAGAATAATTATGGCACCGCCGCTGGTGATAGATTATGTGATTGTCCATGAAATGAGCCACTTAATTCACAGAAATCATTCGCTTAGATTCTGGAACCAGGTCGAATCCATACTTCCTGATTATAAGGTACGTAAAAAATGGTTAAGAAACCATGGTGTTAGAATGGAGCTTTGAACTTATTTTGGCAAATCTTTATAATTTAAATCTCTTTTTTATATTCCTTAAAGTGATAAAATTATTTTAGTAAATTAATGGTTCTTAGCTGTATTATGTTCCCGGGTTAATTAAAAAACTAATAAAAATTAAAATAGGAGAATTAATTATGAAAAAGTTTTTAGTTATTTTTCTTATTGGTATGTTTTTTTTAAGTTTTTGCCTGCTGAATATTTTTGGTATGAATATTAAATCTTTACAGGCACAAAAATCCGGTATAACTTTGACTCTGGTAGGGGTCATCAAAGGTGCAGGTGCACCTAATTACCTGGATGGCGCAAGCAGTATTTTTATTGAAGGAAATTATGCTTATGTGACAAGCGGATTCAAGGACGAAGAATATGATAACGCCCTGTCTATTTTTGATATTTCGGATCCCGAGAATCCCATTGTGAAAGGATCGGTGCATGGTGCGGGGGCACCTAATTATTTAGGTGGTGCAAATGACGTGTATGTGAGCGGCAAGTATGCGTATGTTACAAGCTATGATGATTGTTCCCTGTCTATTTTTGATATCTCAAATCCTTCAAAACCAACTATTAAAGGTTTTATTAAAGGTTACGGCCCTCCTAATTTTTTAGATGGTGCATGGGGTGTTGAAGTAACTGGGAATTATGCATATGTCTGCAGTGCAAATGACGATGCCTTATCAATTTTTGATATCTCAAATCCTTCCGGTCCAAAATTAGCCGGTATTTTTGAAGGAGCAGGAGATCCCACTTATCTGGAAGGTTCAAACAGTCTCTGTATTGATGGTAATTATGCATATATTGCAGCCTATGACGATAATGCAATTGTAATTATTGATATATCCATTCCCTCAGAATCTGCACTGGTTCAAGCTTTGAGAGGTGAGGGTGCCCCAAATTATGTAGCAGGTCCCGCAGGCGTATACATAAGCGAGGGTTATGCATATTTTACAAACTTTGATAATGATGCATTAACAATTTTTGATGTATCAGATGCCGAAAATCCTGTTTTCAAAGGCTTGATCAAAGGTGAGGGTGGGCCCAATTATTTGGATGAAGCAAATGGTATTTTTGTCAGCGGTAAGAATGCATTTGTTATCGGTTCCGGAGATGATTCCTTATCAGTTATTGATGTTTCAGATCCATCAAACCCAACCTTGAAGGGAGCGGTAAGAGGCGAAGGATCTCCCAATTATTTGTCCAGAGCAAGAGATGTTTTTGTAAAAAATAACTATGTTTATGTGGTAAGTGAAGATGACGATGCTTTATCGATTTTTAAAATAAGCGAAGATACTGATGGCACCGCTGCATCAGAAACTGCAACTGAGACAATTGGGAACGATGATGGCAATGTATCTATTTTAAGACAATGGCTCAAGATCCATAATCCATATTCCATTTAGACCCGGATAGTATCTTTATTAACGAACATGCTGATAAATAATAAAAAGATTAGAATCTCAAGACTTATAACTTTTTATATTCTGATTATTTTCATTTCAATACCTGCTGTTTTAATTTTCTTTACAGGTTGTGCCCAGGCACAGAAAGGTACCTTAAATCTTCCTGATTACAAAGGTTTTGTGAATGATTATACCGGTACCTTATCAGCAGAATGGAAAACTAAAACAGAAAATCTGGTACAAATTGTAAGAGAGGAAACATCCTGCGAAATAGCGGTTGCAATAATCGGTAAACTTGACAGTGTTCCGATAGAAGAATACGCGGCCGGATTATTTGAAAAATGGGGTATCGGAAAAAAAGATAAAGATAATGGGGTTCTTTTACTTGTTGCATTAGAAGACAGGCAATTAAGAATCGAGGTTGGATATGGGTTGGAAGCCATAATCACGGATCTTGATGCAAAAAATATTATCGATGATGTTATTACACCCAGGTTTAAAAACAGTGATTACGATAGCGGTGTTTATAATGGTGTTGTTGCCATATCGAATATCATATACCAGGAACAGGATAAAAACCTTCTGTTATATTCAGATAATGTTGTAAATCAACCTGAACGGGAATTTTCGGATACAGGTGCTTTCGCCGCATTAATCATATTGGCAACTTTATCACCCTGGATAGTATTTGCACTGATATTTGTAATAGGTTTTATAAAAAGTTATATCAAAAAACATAAATGCCCACGCTGTAAAAAAATTGCCCTGGTCATTGAAACACAAATACTGTCAAGTCCGACATATGAATATTCCGGAAGGGCACATGTTGAAAAGTTCTGTAAAAAATGCGGTTATACGGAAAAAGTCACAGAAACTCTGCCGATGTTAA
>Ga0172375_10012714_pt1 | contig 10527 bp, 9 predicted proteins | sample LakKiv1m_FD_114537 | JGI IMG/M metagenome (GOLD analysis project Ga0172375, IMG submission 114537) | Freshwater microbial communities from Kabuno Bay, South-Kivu, Congo - kab_092012_11.1m | ecosystem: Environmental > Aquatic > Freshwater > Lake | place: Democratic Republic of the Congo...
GCTTTTCCAGGATCGGCTGGTAAAAATTAAAGAAAATAGGATCGGTGATCCGATTAATGATGCCTTCGCCGATAAACCGCACGATTTTAAAAGCAGTATAGATAATGCCCGTAGCCATAAGCAAGCCGGTAACCGGGCGCACCGAAGCATCCTCCAATATCTCGCGGAAAGTATGATGCCGATGCTCCAGATGCTGCACCTGCTCAATAATCTTGCCAATCTCCAGCCACCGCGCCTGATGCGTGAGCTTATCTCTTGAAACCGGTTTAGCTTCTTTTACTCTATCAATTAATAATTTTATTCCTGATCCGGTAACCGCGCAGGTAGAGATAACCGGAACCTTGAGCAGTTTTTCCAGCTCCGCGATGTTGATATGCACCCCTCGATGCGCCGCGTCATCACACATATTCATACATACCACGACCGCCAATCCCTGCTCGATCAACTGCAGGGTCAGAAGTAAATTTCTTTCCAGGTTAGTAGAATCAATAATATTAATGATTACTGCTTCGGAAGGGGAATATTCTTTGAGTAATGAAACAGCCACTTCTTCGGCTGAAGAACTGGGTTCTAGTGAGTACGTGCCCGGAAGATCAACAACTTCGATCTTTTCGCTGCCGATTGATAAATAACCTTTGGCGATTTCTATGGTTGTGCCGGGGTAATTAGAAGAGATGACCTGCACACCGGTAAGGCGGGAGAATATCACGCTCTTACCAACATTGGGATTACCGATTAAAAATATTTTTTTTAACATTATATCTCGACGATAACTTTTGCGGCTACACTATGGCCCAAAGCAAGAATGGTCCGGCTCACCTTAATCACTACCGGCCCCTTAAGGCCGATATGGCTAAGCTTGGTAACTTCCTTCCCCTTATATACGCCCATACTTAATAATTTATGTTCCAAGTTTGAACCACCAGTAATCTCCAAAATTCTGGCCCTGGCATTAGGCTTCATTTGAGTCAAAGGTATTTTTTTCATTTATTACTTACCTCATCCTCTGCTATCTTAGCATATTTTTCAGGATCGGATTTAAAGGTTTCAACGCAACCGGAACAACATAAATTATAGATTTTCCTTTTATATTCGTAGGTAGCCTTGCTATTTTCATCGATCTTCTCGCCTAAAACCGGGCAAACCTTATTGCCTACATTAACGGCTTTTCCAGAGTCAGCCTGCGTAGCAGCAGTTTGTTCCTGATCAGCTTCAGACACTTGAGCCTGCGCCACTTGTACCGCTAACATCATTATCCCTAAGCTAATTAACAAAATAAATATTCTTTTCATTTTTCCCTTCCTTTTTAGCTGTTAATAAAATTTAAAATGTAATTTAATCAATATTCCAATATAACTTACCAAAAGCGCGGCCAAACTGGGAGGCAATGCAAATTTTAACCAACGCCCCCAGCCAATTTTTATATTGTTTTTTTCTAACGCAGAATACGCCACAACATTAGCCGAAGCGCCAATCGGAGTAAGATTACCCCCCAGGTCTACTCCCAGGCTGGTTGCCCAAACCAAAATTCCGGCTCCGGCAAACATACCGGTGGCCACATTCTGTTTAATAATATAAGCCGTTGCCATGGCAAGCGGGACATTATCTACAAAAGCCGAGATTATCCCTGAACCCCAAAATAAAGCTGAAACAAAACCTGTGGAGGTTTCAAACAAAACTTCCAGGTAATTTGCGGCCATCTGAATAATATACCTTTTTTCTAACGCACCGATCATAATAAACAACCCGATAAAAAACATAATTGTCTCTCCGTCAATCTTACGCATAAAATGATGTTTATAGACTCTCTGGCCTCCGAAAGTGAGAATCGCCAATGCCGGAATAAGCGAAGCCGAAGAAACGGAAAGAGTAATCCCGATTTTATCTAAAAAAGGCTTGCCAACAAGTAAAAATAATGCGATAGATATACCGGCTAAGCCGCATTTAAGCAAAAAAATGTCCTTGATCTGGGTAGCTGGATCAATGTCTTTAACTTCTTTTAAATGCGTTAAAGAATTGGCTTTAGAAAAAGATTTTCTGTGCATCAAATAACTTACCCCAATGGCCACTAGAGCCGAGATCATGGCAATTACGCCGTTATGAATAAGGAAATCGTTAAACCCAAAGCCCAAAACGGTGCCCAGGATCACATTAGGCGGATCCCCTACAAGCGTAGCCGCTCCTCCGATATTTGATAAAATAACTTCATTTATAACAACAGGTACAGGATCAAAGTTAAGCAGCCTGGCTAGCTCAACGGTAACCACGGTTAAGAATACCATGACCGTTATCGAGTTAATAAAAGCGGAAAGGAAAAATGACAGTAGCGGGAAAAATACAAGTATCTTTATAGGCTCATAATTCAATTTTCGGGCTAAAACCAGTGCTACCCAGCGGAAAAATCCGGCTTCGATCAAAATTTCTATCAGGAGGAACATCCCCAGAAGGAAACCTATGGTCTCCCAGCTAACGAAATTAATTGCCTCTTTCAGATCAAAAACTCCTATCGTGATTAGAAAAATAGCCCCGAACAAAGCAAGGTACATTCGCGGAATTTTTTCCCAAATGATTAAACCGAATATGACGATAAAAGAGATAAGCGTAATCAGACAAACAGAATTCATCGCATGCAATCCTTCAGGAATATGAACGATCATCTTTAATACCTCTTTATTATTATTTAGCTTTTAATGGCAACTGCCGGAATGAGCCTCCGAGCCGTACCCGCCTGCATTATCGGAATTTTTGGTTACGCAACCGAAAATAGTAATTGCAGTTAATAAACATAATATAGCGAAAATCTTATTCATTGGACTCCCTTCTCTATTCAATGCCCTCTTCTTAGCTGGGGAAGAGGCAATTTACTGACATCCACCGTTCCCTGTTTCATCTCAAAGCGCCATTTCCAAATTGCATAAATAGGCGGATAAACCAGTAACTCCAGAATAAAACTGGTAAATACCCCTCCAATCATGGGAGCGGCAATGCGCTTCATCATATCAGCACCCGTGCCCATGGAAAACATAATCGGGATTAAACCCATAAACATTGCCATTACTGTCATCATCTTCGGCCTGATGCGCTTTACTGCTCCATGAACAACCGCCTCATTTAGATCAGCAAGAGTTTTCATTTTTCCCTGCCTGACTGCATCATAATAAGCAAGATCCAAGAATAACAACATAAATACCCCCGTTTCGGCATCTAAGCCCATTAAGGCGATCATCCCTACCCAGACGGCGATAGATATGTTATATTTTAAAAACCATAAAAACCAAATAGCTCCGATCAAGGAGAAAGGAACCGCCAGCATAACTATGCCGGCCTTTACCGGAGATTTAGTATTCATGTAGAGTAAAATAAATATAATAAAGATAGTAATGGGAATTACCAGCTTAAGCCTCTCTCTTACTCTTAGCATATTTTCGTATTGGCCGCTCCAAACCAAGGAATAGCCCGTCGGAACCTGCAGTTCTTTCTGAACGGTCTTTCTTGCTTCAGTTACATAGCTGCCTACGTCTCTAGCCGAAATATCTACATATACATAACCGCTAAGCATCCCATTTTCGTCCCGGATCATCGCCGGACCGGATACCAGCTTGATATCCGCCAACTCTTCCAAGGGTATCTGCGCGCCGGACATAGCCGGAACCAAAACCCTGCGTAATTTCGGCAGGTCATCGCGTAACTGCCGGCCATAACGCACATTCACCGTGTATCTTTCCCTGCCCTCAACGGTAGTCGTAATCGGCTCCCCTCCGATAGCGGACATAATTATCATTTCAACTTCTTTTACGCTCAAACCGTAGCGGGCAATTTGTTCTCGTTTAATATCAAAATCTATAAAGTACCCTCCCGTAACCCGTTCCGCAAAAACCGAACGCGTGCCCTTGACCTCCTTTAAGATCCTTTCCAAGTGCGTACCGATTTTCTCTATTTCTTTAAGGTCTGCTCCGTAAATTTTTATCCCCACGGGTGTACGCACGCCGGTAGATAACATATCAATGCGTGCTTTAATCGGCATGGTCCAGGCATTGGTTACTCCCGGTATCTGCAGCTTATGGTCCAATTCGTTTACGATATCCTCCCAACTGAGCCGGTCGCGCCAAATCGGCCTGAATAAACCCTGGGAAAATTCCGGCATCCAGGAATACCAACGGTGTACTTTACGCCACTGGCTTTCGGGTTTTAAAACAATCGTGGTTTCCATCATTGAAAAAGGTGCCGGGTCCGTAGAGGTTTCCGCCCGCCCTGCTTTGCCAAAAACACGTTCTACCTCAGGCACGGTTTTAATAATCTTATCCTGGGTTTGCAATAATTTACTTGCTTCGGTAACGGAAATCCCCGGCAATGTCGTCGGCATATAAAGTATGGTGCCTTCATTTAAAGGAGGCATAAACTCTGAACCCAACTGGAGATAAACGGGAATAGTAACCAGGATCAAAACAGCCGCGGCAATAATGGTGGCCTTGCGGTATTTAAGCACAAAATTGCATACCGGTTCATAAATTTTAAATAAAAACTTGCTGATCGGATGTTTTTCTTCGGGATAATATCTCCCCACCGTAACGGTATTAAAAATGCGCGCCAGCCACTTTGGTTTAAAATATTTATAATCCATCCGGGTAAAGAGCATGCGCATGGCCGGATCCAGGGTGATCGCTAAAATCGCGGCAATAGCCATCGCCAAATTTTTACTAAACGCCAAAGGTTTAAATAATCTTCCCTCCTGATCTACCAGTGTAAAAACGGGAAGAAACGCCACCGCGATTACTAAAAGCGAGAAGAATACCGACGGGCCAACCTCTTTTAACGCAGTCAACCTTACCAAATGGTAGTCCCCTTTACGCCCTCCTGCTTCCCAAAGCTGCAGTTTTTTGTAAGCATTCTCCACCTCCACGATTGCCCCATCAACCAAAACCCCGATGGAAATGGCGATGCCAGATAAGGACATAATGTTAGAGGTCAATTTCATGCCAAGCATGGGTATAAATGATAAGATTACCGCAATCGGAATAGTAACAATGGGAATGACCGCTGAAGGAAAATGCCAGAGGAACAAAAGAATGACAAAACTTACAATGATCATTTCTTCGATAAGCTGGTGCTTTAAGGTATCGATTGAGCGATTAATCAACTCCGAACGATCATAGGTTGTTACTATTTGCACGCCTTTAGGCAATGATGATTTGATCTCCGTGATTTTTTCTTTTACTCTATTGATGACATTAAGAGCATTTTCTCCCTGGCGCATAACGACGATTCCGCCAACCGTATCCCCCAAGCCATCAAGGTCAGCGACTCCCCGGCGTATCTCCGGCCCCACAACAACTTTGCCGATATGCTTTATTAAGATCGGCGTTCCGTAAATATCGCTTCCTAAAGCGATATTCTCGATATCTTTTATGGACTTTGCATATCCGCGGCCCCTGACCATATATTCGGAACCGGAAAACTCAACCAGCCTTCCCCCGACGTCATTGTTACCGTCGCGTATCGCTTCTAAAACCTTTGTTAAAGGAATCTTGTATGCCAATAAGGCATTAGGGTTAATATTCACCTGGTATTGCTTTTGAAATCCTCCAATCGAAGCTACTTCAGCAACACCGGGTACTCCCTGGAGCCAATAACGTAAGTACCAGTCTTGAAAAGTACGCAACTGCGCCAGGCTATTCTGGCCGGTTTTATCCACTAAGGCATACTGATACACCCAGCCTACTCCCGTAGCATCAGGGCCTATTTCAGTACGCACGCCTTCGGGAAGTTTAGGTATGATTTTACTTAAATACTCCAGCGTACGGCTGCGCGCCCAGTAGATATCTGTTCCATCTTGGAAAATAATATAAACATAGGAGAACCCAAAATCGGAGAATCCGCGGAGTGCTTTTACTTTTGGAGCGCCGAGCATTGTGCTGACTATCGAATAAGTAACCTGGTCTTCGATAATATCAGGAGACCTGTCCCAGCGCGAATAGATAATGACCTGGGTATCGGATAAATCCGGAATCGCATCCAGCGGTATATTCCGGATACAGTAAATCGCGGCAATAATAGCTACACAGGTAAAAGTGATAACGAGATATTTATTTTTCGCCGAAAATTCAATAATCTTTTCGATCATACTATTCCCCGTGTTTATGTTCAGGAGACTGCTGAGTAAAACCCTCCAATTTACTTTCGGAATCAATCAAAAAGTTCCCGCTGGTTGCAACCGTATCCCCGACACTTAACCCCGAGTTTACTTCAAAGTATCCGAGCGCATTATGGCCTAGGGATACTTCCCTCGGGCTAAAGGTTTCATCCTGATTAATTATATAAACAATTTTACGCACACCCGTATCAATAACCGCGGATTCCGGCACCGCCAATTTTTCCCCCAGGTCAACGTTGATCTTGGCATTAATAAACATCTGGGGCCTAAGTTTATGCCCTGTATCGTTAATCTCCGCCCTTATTCGCAGGGAGCGCGTTTCCGCGTTTAAAACCGGCGTAATAGAAGATACCTGGGCGGGAAAAAACTCGCCCGGAAAAGCAACGGCAGCAATCTCAACTGGCGTACCCCGGGTGATAAGATTAATTTCATATTCATAAACATTTAGATACGCCCAAACCTTACCAGATTCCCCTGGAAGAAAAAGATTCTCTTCCGCCTTACCGCCCTTAGCCAACTCCTCTATTTGTTCTTTACTCATCCCTAATAGCAACAGCTTCTTTCCTGCTGCGTCCAGCAGTGAACGGGATTGCTCTTTGACGGAAGCTAAAACGCTTCTCTCGGTTGCCTTTACCATTTTTAAAGCCTGAAGGTATTCTTCCTGGGCTACATATAAATCCGGATCATAAGCAATCTCGCCTACGGTATTAATTTGGTACGTCAAATGCCTCTTTTCTATCTTTTCTTTTGTAACCCCGATAAGCTGCTGTTTTTCAGTGCTAATATATACGCCTGCTTCTTTATTTTTATCTTCACCGCCAACTGTCGCGTATACCGGTATATAATCCATGCCCATCGAATCTTTCATGGGCACCGCGGAAGTGATCTCCGGATTCATCGGATTGCGATAGTACAAGATCTTATTGTTTTCGGCGTTAGGTTTTGATCTTCCGGAGTTTTTTTTCACCAGATTCATGCCGCAAATCGAACAACTACCTGCTTTGTCAGAGGTGAAATTCGGATGCATTGGGCAATAAAATAGCTCCTTAATAAGATTGGCCGGACTTACTGGTATACGGCACTTAACAATACGGTAGATTCCTCCAGTAATAAGGAGCGCGAGAAACAAGCCCAAAATGATGAATAAAATAATTATCTTTTTACTTCTCATCTCTTAGTTCCTTTCTGTTACCCAGAACCAAACAGCTGGTTAATCAATTATATCAACTGAGATCCGTGCCCATAGAACGCTCCAAATCAGCCCGGGCAATCTCTAAATTCGCCAAGGATTCGAAATATTCCATCTGGAATTCTCTCAAAGTACGCTGTGTGTCGAGCAGATCAAGAAACCCGATCTTATCCGACTGATATCCTAAACGAGCGGTTTCCAATGCTGCTTGAACTTGAGGCAATACTCCTGTTTCATACGTTTTAACCAAGTTTTTGGCAGCATTAAACCTTGCAAGGCTGCTCCGTGTTTCGAAAAAAACCGTATTTTCTGTAGCCTGATAGTCCGCCCTTACTACTCCGACATTGGCATTTGCTTCTTTAACAAAAGAATCCTGTTTTTCCCAAAACCATAAAGGAATGGTTACTCCCAACATACCGGACCATGAGCCAACACCGCCATCCTTCTCCTCCCTTTTATACTTGATCATAAAATCCGGGAGATACTCCTGCTTAGCCAAGGAAAGATCAATCTCGGATTTCCTCACCATTTCTTTGAATGATTTTAATTCGGGGCGGTTATCCTTTGCTAACTGCAGCGCCTTTTCTTCTTCTATCTCAAGCCCCTTGCTATCGTTTTCTTCGGGAAGGCCCACCTCGGCATTAGGCTGTTTATTCAAAAGAGAATTGAGTAAGGATTGAGAGATTATTTCTTCCTGCTGCAACAGGACTAGTTGGTTGGAAAGTTTGGAATACTCTACTTGCGCCCTTAATGAGTCCTGCTGGCCGGCCTTATTCACTGAGTATTTCTTGTTCGCGACATCAATAAACTGGTTAAGCAACTCCAGATTTTCATTCGTGATTTGAATCTTTTTATTGCTTAAATACAGCTGGAAATAAGCCTCTTTTACATCTTTTACGATTTTGCGTTCCGTTTCTTTATACTCTTGCTCATAAGCATTGGCTTCTTTTTGAGCAGCTTCTTTACGCAGGAATAGCTTGGTAGGAAAAGGTATTTCCTGCGAAATGGCAAATGTCCTCATCGGAGCAGTGCTTCCATTCATTACCGCATCCATGTCAGCGGTAATTTTATCGTACTCGTATTCAAACTTGGGGTCTTGCAGGGTACGCAGCAATCTCACCCTTGCCTTACTCGCTTCATACCGGTATTTAGCTGCTTGTATCTGAGGATTATCTCTTAGCGCCTCTTCAATAAGCCGATTTAACGATGGTTTTTCAGCAGCATATAAAAAATTAGAAAGCAGAAGAAGGAAAATAATTAAAAAGATAAAATGTATCGTCTTTTTTATCATTTTAATATTATAACCCTAAAAAACCAAAAAATTTCTTTTTAATTTCCACTTATTTTCGACTTTTTACCTTAGCCACTCTTTCTGAACCTGGATACCAACTCAACAACCTCATTTATCTTTTTTTGTTTTTCAATTTCGGATTTCCCCTTGAGCGCACTGACCACACAACCATCAACATGTTTTTTGAATACCTCGTTTTCTACCCGGTGCAGGGCTCCGATAATCGAATGAAGCTGGGTGATAATATCCACGCAGTAGCGCCTCCCCTCGATCATCCTTTGCACTCCGCGTACTTGGCCTTCAATTTTCTTCAAAAATTCCAATTGTTTTTCATGGGTAGTAATTTGTACCATTGGGCTCTCCTTTCAATTCAAGTATACCATACCCCCCTACCCTATGTCAAGAGAAATTAAAAAAATTTCTCCCTGCTTGTGCTTATAACCGTCTAGCCGAAAAACTTGTCGCCTTTCGCCCAATTTTCACCGCTGACCTCATCGATCACCAAGTACGTCGCTTCTTTGGGCTTTCCCGCAACCTTCTGCAAGGTTTCGGAAAATTCCTTGGCAATTTTTTCCTTTTGCTCGCGGGTTAATTTTCCTACCAGTTTCAGATTGATATAAGGCACATCCCCTCCCTCAAGCTTTATGTTTTTATTTACTGATTAAAAATATCCCGGTTTGCGCGAATAAATTAGGCAACAATGGCGCTTTCCTTGACTGTCCGATATAAACGCTGCGCTCGATATTAATCTCCTTGAGACGGCAATAACGCTTAAAATCGGAGATGCTTAAAAAATGCAGGTTCGGTGTCTCATACCATTGGTAAGGAAGCGCTCCGGTTACCGGCGTTCTCCCTAAAAAAAACATCTGCAAACGGGATTTATAATAGGCAAAGTTAGGGAATCCCACCACGACCTTTTTCCCGACGCGTAAAGCATCGATCAGCACCTTGTCTACATGAAGGATCTGCTGCAAACTTTGATTGAGCACCACATAATCAAAGGATTTACTGTTAAATTCTGCCAGGCCGCTGTCTACGTCACCGTGAAACACATTCAGCCCCTTGGCTACGCATTTGTATATTGCCTGCTCATCAATCTCAATGCCCTGCGCCCGGGCACTCTTTTCCTTGATCAAAAGATACAAAAGATCCCCGTTACCGCAACCTAAATCCAGAACACTGGATTGCGGCTCAATCATATCCAGAATAATTCTGTGATCCAATTGCACGTCTTTACGCGCCATAATCACCGGTCACCTCATAAGCGTAAAATATTTTTTTCAGGAAATGTTTAAGCAAATGCGTCTCCTCCTCTACCTCCAGGAGAAAAGCATCATGGCCGTAGGTAGAATCGATTTCGCAATAAGTTGTTTCAACCCCGGCAAGCTTGCAGGCTTTGACTATTTCTTTTGACTGGTAAGCGGGATACAGCCAATCAGATTTAAAAGAAATCGCCAGAACCTTTGCCTTGGTCCCGCGCAAAACATCTTCGAAACGCTTTCCGGCCGAGGCATCAAAATTATCCATTGCCTTGGTAATATAAAGGTATGAATTAGCGTCAAAGCGTTTGACAAAATTATCTCCGCGGTAACGCAAATAGCCTTCCACCTCAAAATCCGCGGTAAATTTAAAAGGCTCTCCCGCGTCTTTTTTGGTCCTGCCGAATTTTTCCGCCATGGATTTATCGCTCATATAAGTAATATGGCCGATCATCCGGGCAACCGCCAAACCTTTTGAAGGAGCCGGACCATCATAATAGTTACCGGATTTCCAATGGGCGTCCGCCATAATCGCCTGCCTTCCCACTTCGTTAAAAGCAATCTGCTGCGGCGAATGTTTAATCGTGGTGGCGATCGGTATGGCACTACGAATATTCTGCGGATAGTTAACCAACCA
>Ga0172375_10012715_pt1 | contig 10527 bp, 9 predicted proteins | sample LakKiv1m_FD_114537 | JGI IMG/M metagenome (GOLD analysis project Ga0172375, IMG submission 114537) | Freshwater microbial communities from Kabuno Bay, South-Kivu, Congo - kab_092012_11.1m | ecosystem: Environmental > Aquatic > Freshwater > Lake | place: Democratic Republic of the Congo...
CAATGGGCCGATGGATTGCGGGAACAGATCGCCGGGGCGGTCCGCATCCGTCTGCGCGGCGATGCGTCGGTGATCGGCTCGTGGCTGAGCGGCGGGATTGATTCGAGTGTGGTGACCGCCTTGATGTGCCGTGAACTGCGAACGCCGGTTCATTCGTTCACGCTGGGCTACGAAAACCAAGCCCTTGATGAATCGTGCAACCGCCTGTTGGATGCGTACCCAGAGTTTCAACTGGTGGGCCACCGCACCGAGTGTCGCCGTCAACACATTGACCTTCTGCCGCAGACCGTCTGGCACCGCGAGCAACCATTGCGGGCTGGCGTGGACATCCCGCGGATGATCATTTCCGAATTCACCGCCAAGCAGATCAAAGTCGTGTTGACGGGCGACGCCTCCGATACCCTCTTGGGCGGCAGTTCATGGTTCTCCGCGAACAAGGTTCTCGCGCCGTTTGCCCCGCTGCCGCAACCGATCCGACGAATGATTGCGCGCGCGCTGTCGGGCCGCTGGCCCGGCGCGGCGCGGATCCTGATGGCGCCCGCGGAAATCAACCAGGCGCGTTTCGAGGCGCTGACCGGCCTGACCGCGATGAAGGTGCCGGAGGATTTGCTGGCCGATGAACGCGCGCTTGCAAGCCAAGACTCCCCGATGCTGACGCTGCCGGATGCGTTTCCCCGCTGGCATTGGTTTCCGCAACTGCAATATTTCAGCATCAAAGCGTACTTCTGCCGGCAGGTTCTTTTGCAAACAGACCTGCCGGCGATGGCGTATTCGCTGGAAACACGGATCCCGTTCCTCGACGATGCGGTCGTGGAGTTTTGCGCCCGCATTCCGCCTTGGCTGAATATGCGCGGCCTCCAAAAGAAATACATCCTGCAACGAGCCGTGCGCGACATTCTGCCGCCGGAACTTTGCCGGCGAAAGAAATTCGCCATGGCCGCTCCGACTCGCGACTGGATGACGGGCGCGTTGCCGGAGTTTGCGGCATCACTGTTGTCTGGGCAATCTGTCCGGGAGAAAGGACACTTCAACCCGTCCCGCGTTGCCGCGCTCCTGGCGGAACATCAAACCGGACAGCAGGACCACAGCCGGCTGCTGATGACCATCCTGAGCACGCAACTGTGGGACGACCTGTTCGTGAAACGGTTCTCATGCGCTACAGCCTGACGGTATCCTTGACTCACCCGCTTTTCTAACGTACAAGCCCCAGCACGATGAAATTAGTCCACAAAGGCAAACCACAGGCGCTGAAAGAAACATTCCTCGGCAAGGTCGAAACCGCGCCGGGATTTTTGAAGCGATTCGTTCTCCTGAACAGGAAGCTCAACCCGAACGCTCCCTGCCACATTGCCACGCACCTCGTCAAGAACCTGAAAGACAAACCCGAACCATACGTCCACGCGCACGCCCACCCGTCGAGCAATGAAATCGGCCTCGTCATCGGCCAGCCCGGCGCGCTCGAATACGAAATCGTCCTCAACGGCAAAACGCACCGACTTCGTTCGCCGTCGTCCGTGTTCATCCCGGCGGGGACCGTTCACCGCGCCCGTGCCCTCCGCGGCAGCGGCGCCTACGTCTGCATCCTGATGGACGCCAAGGGACCCAGCTCTGCAAACAGCAAACGACAGACCGCCTGACGCCGCCAAGCTTCAGGAACTCATCGCCGGCAGTTGGAAGGCGCAAGCGATTTACGTTGCCGCCGAACTGCGGCTCGCTGACCTCCTCGCCAACGGCCCGCGCACCAGCGCCGATCTCGCCCAATCCACCGGTGCCAACGCTGACGCGCTCCACCGGCTCCTGCGCGCGCTGACCACGATTGATATCTGCCACGAACGCGACGACGGCGCCTTTGAGATTACGGCAACGGGCGCGTTGCTCAAAACCGACCTGCGCGCTTGGACAATTTGGTGGGGAGCATACCTCTGGCCCGTCTGGGGCAAGCTGCTGCACAGCGTCAAAACCGGCACGAGCGCCCGGAAACTCCTCCTCGGCACCGACGGCTTCGAGCACCTCCAACGCGACCGCGCCGCTGCTGCCGTCTTCAACGAAGCGTTCCGCGAAGTCACACGACTCGCCTGCCGCGACATCGTCGCCGCCTACGATTTCTCCGGAGCAAAACGCGTCGCCGACATCGGCGGCGGCTACGGCCAACTTCTCCTCGCCATCCTCGAAGCGCACCCGCACCTCAGCGGCATCCTCTTCGACCTGCCGCACGCCACACCGGAAACCGGACTCCCCGACCGCTGTGAATTCGTCGCCGGCGATTTCATGAAGTCAGTCCCAGCCGGCGCTGATGTTTACCTCCTCAAGCACGTCATCCACGACTGGAACGACGACCAAGCCAGACTCATCTTGGAAAACTGCCGGCGCGCGATGACGGACGAGGCACGGCTGCTGGTCATTGAGCGAATCCTGCCGGAACATTTCCGGAACACGGCGCGCGACCAGTCCGCCGCCCGCACCGACCTGACGATGTTGATCGCCCACTCCGGCCGAGAACGGACAAAGGCGGAGTTTCACGAACTTCTCGATGCCGCCGGTTTCCGCGTCACGCGAATCGTTCCGGCAGGACAGGCGCTCAGCATCATCGAAGCCCGGGCAGCTTGTGGCCGTCCGTGAGACGCGGCTCTTCGCGCACCACGCGGAACGTGTCCGCCTGACGCCACAAGTCTGACGCCAACGCGTTGCCCGGCCGTCCGCGTTGGAGATTCTCCAAGACAGTCCGAATGAATTTCGCCTCGTCCAGCCCCTTCACGTCGGGGCTGACCGCGATCACGATCTTGTTCAATCCGTGATCGTCCGCCGTCTGCCGGACTTGAAATGAATCCGGCCTCTCGATGATGGCGCTGATGGCGTCGTGTAACTCGGAGGCCATCACGGTCATTCCTTCCACCGTGATTCTTTCGTTGCTGCGGACGTTCGACATATGGAGGTCGAACCCCAGTTCGCCGAACAGGCAACTGCAACGTTTCGTCGCGAGGTCGCCGCAATCGCCCAGTTCCGTGTTCAACATGATCTTGCCCGCGTTCGGCGTCAGCGACGTGTAGAGGAAACTCCGGTCGCGCTGGATCACGGCAAGGCGGTCGCTGTAGAAGTGCATGTCGTCGGCGCTCGCGCAATTCGGACAGGCCGCCGCGACGAGGCCGGTCTCGGCGGAGATGTAGCGCGGGAACACTTTCGCGCCGGTGGACTCGATGAAACGTTTCCGATGCTCGGTGAGCGGTTCGCCGCCGGAGAAAAGGACGCAGCCGCTGATGTCGGCGCCGGTCTCCAGCGCGGTCTCCGCGATGCGGACGACGGAGCTGCCGTACGAGCGAACGACGGCGCAACCGCGTCGCCGCTTGGCGTCGGCGAGCCACGCGACGACTTTGCCGGCGCACGAGAGGTCGGCGAATTCGGGACGGCAGCGCAGCAGCCAGAGCGCGAGCCGGCCTTCAAGCGTCGTGTTCCGCGTGTGCGAGAACCATTTCTCCGGCGGGCGGCCCATTTTCAGGTTGAACAGGAGGTTGCCGATGCCGGCGACGCCAGGCGGCATGGGGAACCAGATCGCCGTCGGTGCGTCGAGCACGCCGTGCATTTCGTAGAGCAACAGTTCGTGCGCGCTTTCCTCTGCGAGAAACTCCCAGTCGAACGAGACGCGCATGCTTTTGCCCCGGCTGCCGCTGGTGGTCGCTTCGTAGCGGTGTCCGCCAAGGTAGGGATTGTCGAAGTCGCCCTCGCGCGCTTTGAACTCGTCGAGGCTGACGCACACACCGGCATCGTGGAGTTTTTCGAGTGTCTTCTCGATGCCGCACGCCCTGACGCTGTCAGCGAGGTCGTTGTGCTCGCAACCGGCCCGGAGCAACAGTTTGCGATACGGGCTGGCCGGGAGATCGTAGATCAACTTCTTCGCGAGCGCGACAAAATCGCCGTCGCGGTTCTCCATCCGACGGCGGATGTCGGCAACGGCTTGGTCGTGTGTGACCGGCGTTTGCAGGAATCGGCGGAAACCGCCGGCCAAGCGCGCCAATTGTTTGACTCGCGCCAGTCTCATCCTGACCGTCGTGTTCCGGTTTTGTTCCGGCTACACCAGTTTGTCGCAGCCGGTGCTGATTGGCTCGAAATGGCCGGGGCCGGGTTTGAGTTTCCCCTGCGGCGGAACGAGGTCTTGCTTCGAGGCGTTCAGCAACCAGTCCCACGAGATCGTCTTGCCGGTGTAGGCTGCCGTGCGCAGGCCGATGGCCGTCAATGTGGTCTCGGCGATGCGCTGGCCTTCGTTGAGCAGGTTGCCGGAGCGGATGCTCTTGATCAGGTCAATGTGTTCCTGATCCTGGCCGTTGACCTGTTCGCCTTGGTACGTCCACGGGTTCTCGCCCTTGATGGTATCGGTGCAATCGCTGGCGCCCTTGCTGCCGATGAGCTTCTCAGCGCTGGGACGGCCGGTGCCGGGACCGTGCCCGGTGAACGCGGTGCAACGGGCGCCGTTGGCGTATTCCATTTCGCCGAAGATGTGGTCCCAGATGTTGCCGTTGTATTTTTCCCAGTTGGCATCGCTGCCGTTGTTAAACTTCTTGCAGACTTCCTTGGCTTGCTCGCTGTAGTCGCGGGACTGGCGTCCGCCGACGGCCATGAACTTCTTCGGCGGACCGTTGAAACACCAGTTCATCATGTCAATGTCGTGGATGGCCTGCTCGACGATCTGGTCGCCACTGAGCCAAGTGAAGTGATACCAGTTGTGGCATTGCCATTCGAGTTCGCTCATCCCTTCGCTGTCCGAACGGTACCAGATGCCGCCGCCAAACCAGTAGCACTGGCCGGCGAGCAGTTCGCCGATCGCCCCGGCGTGGATGCGTTTCAACGTCTCGACGCGACGGAACTCATGCCGGCGCTGCGTGCCGCAGACGATGGCGCGATTCTTTTGCGTGGCGATCTTGGCGGCTTCCATGACGAGCCGGCAGCCGGCAACGTCGCTGGCGATTGGCTTTTCGGTGAAGATGTGTTTCGGCTTCGGCGCTTTGAGCGCGGCGAGCATCTGACGCCCGCGAAACGCCGGCGTGGTGGCCATGACGAGCAGGTCGCACTCGGTCTGCGCGAGTTTCTCGTGGCAATCAAAACCGTGGAAGATGTGGTCGTCCTTGATCTTGACGCGGTCCTTGTATTTCGGGTCTGCGATCAGTTTCTCGCGGCCACTCATCGCTTTGTGCTCGAAGAGGTCGGCGCAGGCGATGACTTCAGTGCCCGGATCGGCGCCGAGGCATTGGCGGATGGCGCCGCTGCCGCGCCCGCCGCAACCGAGCCAGCCGACCTTGATGATGCCGGAGCCGGCGGCGTGGACGGTGTTCATGGCGCCGGTGACCAACGCGGCGGCGCCGAGTGTTTTGGTGGTGGAGGTGGTTGACATGGAAATTCTCCTTTATTTCTTCTTGCCTTTGCCCTTGCCTTGTTTCTTCTTCGGCACCTCAACCGGCAAGCCGGGCAACTGATACTTGCCCGGCACGGCGACCGCTGGAACGGGCTTGGAGTCGGTCAGCTTGAGATCGGCGGGAGGCACGAGGTTGAGGTCGCACTTGGCCATGAACCACGAGCGGTTGAACTGGCGCTGGGAGTAACCTGACTCGCGCGCCATGATCGCGGTGAGCGTGCTCTCGGCGACGCGCTGGCCTTCATTGAGTGGCGTGCCGCTGCGGATGCTGGCAATGAGATCGGTGTGCTCCTGCACATACGGGTCGGTCGCCTGTCCTTCGAACTTCCACGGTTTCTCGCCGCTGATGGAGGCGTTGCTCTGGTCGAGGTTCGCGATACCCTTGGTGCCGACGATGCGTTCGCAGACGCGCCAGTCGGTGCCGTCAATCTGGCGGCAGGTGCTGATGGTGCGAATGTCGCCGGGATAGAAAAACTCCGTGCCGAAATGATCGAAGATGTTGCCGAACACCTCGCCTTTGCGGAACTGTCGCCCCGCGAGCGAATGAACCGAGTCGGGCAACGCGTTGAACGCCCAGTTGACGACGTCAATGTTGTGGACGTGCTGCTCGACGACGTGATCGCCGCTGAGCCACGTGTAGTAATACCAGTTGCGGATTTGCCACGCGACATCCGGTTCGTTCGGCTCGCGTTTCTTGACCCAGTGGCCGCCCAAGCCGCCCATATTCCAATAGCATTGCGCGCCAACGATGGTCCCGATATCGCCCCCGTGGATGCGTTTCATCGCCTCGACGTAGTGCGCCTGATGCCGGCGCTGCGTGCCGGCGACAACGGCGAGTTTCTTTTCGGCGGCCTTCTGCGAGGCGGCGATGACCATGTTGATGCCGGCCGGGCAAACCGCGACGGGTTTCTCCAGGAACACGTTCTTGCCGGCCTCGACGGCAGCGGCGAAATGAACCGGGCGGAACCCCGGCGGCGTCGCGAGAATGACCATGTCAACGTCGGCCAACGCCAGCACCGCCTTGTAGGCGTCAAGCCCGACGAAGCAACGGTTGTCGGGGACTGAAAATGCCTTCTTGAATTTTTCCATTTGGATCGGGAACACGTCGGCCGCAGCGACGATCTGGACGCCCTTGGACGACGCGAGGCAGTTCTTCGTCGCGCCGGTGCCGCGGTTGCCGCAACCGATGACGCCGACGCGAATGGTGTTGGAGGCGGCTGCCCAAACGCTGCGCGGGAGCACGCCGCCGAGGGCGAGGCTGCCCGTGAGGAGCGCCGAGTTCTTGAGGAACTGGCGTCGAGTGAGACTGGTTTTGTTTGCCATGATATATTTCTCCTGCTGAGATTGTGGCGCAGAATACCAACCGCGCCCCGAAACGCAAGCACTCTGACGCCTACTTCTTCTTGCCTTTCTTCTTTCCGCCGGGGGATGCTGCGCCTTTGTCACCGAGGAGTTTGATCTCGCTCAGTTGGGTGCAGTCGGCGCCGTGGTTCGCCGTGACTTCGAGCCGGTAAGAACTGTATCCGCCGGGCTTGGCGACTTTGAAGAGCCGCGCCATGTCGCGCTGGGCGAAGCCCTGGTCGGCTTGTTGGTCAAGCGTCTCCCAACTTTGGCCATCGGTCGAGCCGAGCAGTTTCCAGTTCTTCGGATCGCGTTGCGGCTCGTCAGAGGCGGCAGTGATGACGTAGGCGGTCACCTTTTGTTTAGCATTGTTCTTGAACTGATACTGAAGCCAGAGCGTCTTCGCCTTGACGCAAAAGGTTCCGCCTTTTTCGAAGACGTCTTTCGGGTCTTCAGCGCTCGCGGTCGCGGTGCCTTTGTTCTTGCCGTTGACCGTGGAGTAACCGGAGAGGTTCAACTCGGGCGGCGCCGCCGGCCACAGGTCGGCGGCGGTTGCTTTCTTGACGTTTCGCCAAACGTTGTTCGGGTCGGCGCTCATCGTGGCGGCGAGCAGTTGGCCGCAGAGGAACAACCCGGTAAAAGAGAGTAGCAGTTTCATCGTCGTTCTCCTCAAAAAACCCGGTATGGTTTGCGGATGAGCCGCTGCGCTTCGGGCGCGTTCGTGGGCTTCATGTTCGGGCCGTCCCACTCGATCTTCTTCTTGAGCCGGATGGCGAGGTTGCCGAGCAACACCATCTCGGTGAGCGGGCCGGAGTGATCGAAGTTGGAGCCGGGCATCGGGCCGCCTTTGCAGCCGGCAATCCATTCCTTGTACGGATCGCCATCGGGCACGCGCGGAATCGTTTTCTCCGGGCGCTTGAACTCGCGCATCCGCGCTTCGGGAATCAGACGCGGGCTTTCGCAATAGCTGCTCGTGTCCATGATCGCGCCGTTGTCGCCGATCAAAATCTGGCCGCCGCCCGGCGAAATCTTCCGGTCGGCTTCCAACTCCTTCGGATGCGGCGGCAGTTTCCCGCCGTCGTACCATTTGACGGTGACGGGCGGCTGGTTGCCGCGCGCGGGGAACTGGTAGGTGATGACGGACGATTTCGGCGCGGATTCTTCCGTGCCGCCTTCAGACTCGGCCTCGACGCTGATCGGGTATTTCAAGTCAACCGCCCAGAACCCGGCGTCCATGATGTGGCACGCCATGTCGCCGAGCGCGCCGCAACCGAAATCCCACCAGCCGCGCCAACTGAATGGCAGGTAGCATTTGTTGTAAGGCCGCTCCGGCGCGACGCCGAGCCAGCGGTTCCAATCCAACGACGATGGCGGCGTCATCACTTCCGTCGGGCGGGTCAAGCCTTGCGGCCAGATCGGGCGGTTTGTCCAGAAATGAATCTCGCGCACCGGGCCGATCGAGCCGGACTGCACCCATTCCTTCATCAAACGCGTGCCTTCCTTCGCGTGGCCTTGGTTGCCCATTTGCGTGACGACGCCAAACTTGCGCGCCGCCTCCGTCAACGTGCGCGCCTCCCAGATCGTGTGGCTAAGTGGCTTCTGCACGTAAACGTGTTTGCCCATCTGGATCGCCATGTAAGCGACGGGGAAATGCATGTGGTCCGGCGTGCTGACGACGACCGCGTCAATCTTGTCGTTCATCTCCGTCAACATCTGCCGGAAATCCTTGTAGAGTTTCACGTCCGGATATTTTCGGAAGCTGGCCATGCCGCGCATCTTGTCCACATCGCACAGCGCGACGATCTCCTCGCCGGCGACGCCGGCGATGTCGGACGCGCCTTTGCCGCCGCAACCGACGCAGGCGATTCGCAGCTTGCGGTTCGGCGGACAGAATTTCTTCGGCGCGGCAGTCTGATCGGCAGTCAACGACCGGATTCCTTGCAACGTCAACGCGGCGGCAGCGGCGCCCGCGAACTTCAGGAACTGTCTGCGATCCATCCCGACTTCAATCTTGGGGAATGACATGGTGCGCCTGCATACCGCAGCGCACGCCGCGACACAAGAACTTCTTTGCCGTCACGGCACGAGCACGCCGGCAGCGCGGAACTGGCTCCGTTGTGCGTAGGTCTCCGACCTCGCACTTTCGCGACCGCAGGTCTCCCAACCACCCATGAGACCTCACGGTCAAGCGGCCGGCGCGGTCAGAGACCTGCGCCGAACAAGATTCACGGACGAGCCACGCCGTCGGCTCGTCCCTACCTTTTCCTGCCGGAACAACACCGGAACTTCCGACCCGCGCGGCGCGGTCAGGAGCATCGCTTTCATCGTTGGCCGCGGGCGAGAAGAACGGGAACGGTGGTTTTGTGGAGGACTTGATGCGTCGTTGAGCCGAGGACGAATTCGCGGATGCGGGTGTGGCCATAGGCGCCCATGACGATGAGGTCGGCTTTGGTTTGCAATGCCCAGTGGAGGATCTCGACTTCGGCGTCGCCGTGGGCAAGTTGAGCGTGGACGCTGCAGCAACGCCTTTCGGCTTCCTGCTGGGCTTCGCGCAGAAACCCGGCGGCGGCGTCTTCGCTGGTGTATTGGCAGGCAGTGAGGAGCGTGGTCTCGCCGTGGAGTCGCTGGGCAAGGTCGAGGCCGTCGTGGAGCGCTTTGCGGGCACCGTCGCTGCCGTCGTAGGCGATGAGAACGCGCTCGATGGGACGAAAGGCGTCGGTGGTGACGAGCGCGGGTTTGACGGAGGCGCGGATGATGCGCTCGACGCCGGAACCGAGCATGCCGTGGGTCCATTGGGCATGTTCACCATGCTGGCCGAGGACGACGAGGTCGGCGCGTTGTTCGTAGCGGAGCATGACGGGAACAAGGCTGCCGGTGTCGTGGGCAAGTTCGCAAGGGACACCGTGGTCCTGACATTTCTTTTGGATGGCGGCGAGGATGGCGTCAGCTTTGTCGCGCTGGATTTCTTCCAGTTGCGGCGCCAGGGCAGCGTAGGGTTGTGCGCCGATGGCGCCGGCGAAGTCGGCGAGCCACGGACCTTCGAGGAGACGGATGTCGGTGACGTAGAGTGCGAGGACATTTGCCGAGAAACTGCCAGCCAGCCAGATGGTGTAGTCGGCGGCGACGTTGGCGCCGGGTGAGCCGTCGGTGCAGAGCAGGATGCGCTTGTACATGTGTGCTTCCTTTGTCTGTTTCAAGATACATCAAAGAGGCGTCGGCAGCCAACAATGACGTCAGAGTTTCCTGTCGTCTTTCCTGCTGGTGCAACGCCAGGCCCCGGTGGGGTTGCGGATCCAGTTGTCGAAGAAATAGGCGATGCCGCGGAACCCTTTGAGGGCGCGGAGTTCGTCGTCGAGTTTGCGCATGCCGGCTTCGGTGCCTTCCTTTTCCTCGGGGTTGCCGCCGACTTTCTCGACATGGCCTTGGAGGTTGATGACGCAGCGGATGACGCGGATGCGGATTTGGGAGACATCGAGCCAGTTGGAAGTGATGAGCTTGCGCACCAGGATGGTCATTTGACGGTCGTCGGCCATGGACGCAGCCTACTGCGGGGATTGCGCGTTGACAAGCGTGTGGTTTGGTAGTAAGGAATCGCGCGCGTGCGCTAAGGGCGCTTAGCTCAGTTGGCCAGAGCACCTCGTTTACACCGAGGGGGTCAAAGGTTCGAGTCCTTTAGCGCCCACCACGAAGTCGGATTCACTGGCGCGGGGGCGTAGCTCAACTGGTTTAGAGCGCTGCCCTGTCACGGCAGAGGTTGCGGGTTCGAGCCCCGTCGCTCCCGCCAG
>Ga0172375_10012716_pt1 | contig 10526 bp, 15 predicted proteins | sample LakKiv1m_FD_114537 | JGI IMG/M metagenome (GOLD analysis project Ga0172375, IMG submission 114537) | Freshwater microbial communities from Kabuno Bay, South-Kivu, Congo - kab_092012_11.1m | ecosystem: Environmental > Aquatic > Freshwater > Lake | place: Democratic Republic of the Congo...
CATGTTGGTCATGCGGGAGAGCGCGTCGTACCGGTACGAGACGGGGACGCTGCCCGCCCCGGAGGTGGCGAGCAGCCGGCCGAGGGCATCATACGTGTTGGTCGAGGCGAGGCCGTCGGGGCGGATGGTGACGGCGAGCCGGTTCATGGAGTCGAAGACGTACTGCGTGTTGTTGGTCAGCGCGTCGGTGACGTTCGTGGCGTTGCCGGCGGCGTCCAGGGCGTAGCGGGTCACGGCGCCGAGGGCGTTGGTGACCGAGGTGCGGCGTCCGGCAAGGTCATAGCCGAAACTCGTTGTGTTGCCGGTGCGGGAGATGGTCGCCACCAGCCGGGTGCCGTCGTAGCGGTTGCTCGCGAAGGAGCCGTCCGCGAAGGTTGTGACGAGGTTCTGGCCGAGCGGGTCATACGCGAAGGTGGTGCGCACGCCGTAGGCGACGTTCGTGAGCAGGCGGCCCAGGTAGGGATCGTAGGAGCTTTCCTGGACGACCTCGTTGTTGTCGTTCCTCACGCGTTGGACTTGCCCAACCCAGAAGGAGTCGTATTCGGTGTAGGTGAAGCGGCCGCCGGGGTCGCGGGTGGCGACGACTCGGTCGAGGACATCATAGGCGTTGGAGGAGGTGGCGGCGTCCTTCTGCGCCTGCGTCGCCCCGGCGGGGACGGGGCCATGGGATCGAGGGGGACGATGCCCTCGCAGACGGCCAGCCGCGTGAGGTCGGCCAGGTTGACGGTGCCGAGCTTCTCCTTCATCCGATACCGATAGGTCTCCACCGTGCTGATCCCGATGTCCAGTCGCTCGGCGATGTCCTTGGTGGTCATGCCATCGGCCATCAGCAGCAGCACGTCGCGCTCCCGCTTGCTCAGCGCACGGAGTGGCGAGGCGGCGGCCGAAAGGTGCTCGCGCGATCCCGCCGGCGCGTCGGCCGGGTACCGCCCGCCCTGGGCCACGACCCGGATCGCGCGGACCAGCTCGCCGAACGCCTTATCCTTGAGCAGGAACTCCATCGCCCCAAGCGGAATATCGGCGCAATACCGGCGGATGATGAACGTTTGCGACACGCATGAAAGGACGCGAGAGTCGGATTGCTCTCGCATCCTTTGGCGTATTGCGCTGTCACTCTGCGAGACCTTCGAAAGGACTCGCACGAAGGGGGGAGGACGCGGCCGGCTGGGGCCGCGTCCTTTCAAGGTCGCGAATGTGGTCTCGGGTTAGGCTTATGCCTTTGGCTTTGCGTCCGCCTTCGCGTCCGGCGCGGCAGCGTCGGGAGCAGCCGAAACGGAACCGATCCACTCGATCGCGGCCACCGGGGCATTGTCGCCCGGCCGTGTGCCCAGTTTCACGATCCGCGTATAGCCGCCACGCCGGCCTTCAAACTTGGGCACGACATCGGCAAACAGACGTTTCACGGCTGTACGATCGTGAAGGATGGCGACGGCACGCCGTCGCGCGTCGAGCGTTCCTTTGCGCGCCAGCGTCACCATGCGTTCGGCCGCGCTCCGCGCGACCTTCGCCTTCGCGAGCGTGGTGCAGATCCTCGACTCCTTGATCAACGCGCATACAAGCGCAGCGACCAACGCGTGCCGGTGTTCGGCCGTTCGGCCAAGTTGCTTCTTTTGGATACGATGGTGCATGGCGCGACTCCTGGCTCCCCGCTACTTGCTGCTTTCCCGCTTGAGCAGGTCCGGATCGAACGTCATTCCCAACGTCAATCCCAACTCCTCGAGTTTGCTCCGAATCTCGTTCAGGGACTTCTTTCCGAAATTCCTGTACTTGAGCATGTCGGCCTCGGTCTTCTGCGCCAACTCGCCCACAGTCTTGATGTTCGCGTTGTTCAGGCAGTTGGCGGATCGAACACTGAGTTCGATTTCGTTGACGCTCATGCCCAGATTCGCGCGCAACGCCTCGCGAGCTTCGTCAACCTGCTTCTCGGTTTCCTCGAATTCAACCACCTTCTCGTCGAAACTGACGAACACATCGAAGTGGTGGCGCAGAATCGCCGCCGACATCGTCAGCGCGTCGTCGGGCGTAACGCGACCGTCCGTCCAGATATCCAACACCAGGCGGTCATAGTCGGTCCGCTGACCCACACGCGTGTTTTCGGTCAGAAAGTTCACCCGACGCACAGGTGAAAAGATTGAATCGATCGGTATGCGACCGATTTCCTGGTCGGCTTTCTTGTTCCAGTCTGCCGGGAAGAAGCCGCGCCCCGTCCGGATCTCCAAGTCCATCTGCAGCTTGCCGTCGTCGGCCAGCGTCGCGAGGTGAAGATCGGGGTTCAATACCTCAACGTTTCCGCCCTCCTGAAGGATGGACGCCTTCACTTCTCCAGGCCCTTTCGCCTTGATGGAGATGGTCAGCGGCTCCCGGGAATAGGCCTTCAACAGCACCTTCTTCAGGTTCAGGATGATGTCGGTAACGTCTTCAAGCACTCCCGGGATGGCACTGAATTCATGCGCAGCGCCCGCGATTTGCACCGACGTAATGGCCGCACCCTCGATGGACGAGAGCAGAATGCGCCGCAGGGAATTCCCCAGCGTTCGCGCATAGCCTACCTCGAACGGTTCGGCGGTAAAACGCGCGAATGTCGCGGTAGCGGTCGCCTCGTCCTTCACCAGGCGCTTCGGCATCTCGAATCGACTCAGTCTGATCGGCATGGTTTCCGTCCTTTCGGCTCGTCAGAAAAACGTCTGCGCTGCGGCGCAGGCACGCGTCACTTCGAATACAACTCAACGATCAGCTGCTCGTTTACAAACGGCGCGATCTCCTCGCGGGTCGGAACCCGCACGAACTGCCCGGAAAACGCCTTCGCGTCGCGCGCGAGCCACGGAGCCAGAGGTCGCGTCTCGACGACCTCCAGACTGCGCCCCACATTCTCGCGAACGTGCGAACGCTCCTTGACGGCGACCGTCTGCCCTGGTTTCACCAGCAGCGAGGGCCGGTCGGCCCGCCGACCGTTGACCGTCACATGCGAGTGGAGGACCATCTGTCTGGCGCCCCGATGCGAAGTCGCAAACCCCAATCGGTAGACGACATTGTCCAGCCGCGACTCGAGCAACTGCAAGAGTTGCTCGCCTGTAATCCCGCGCTTCTGCAGCGCACGCTCAAAAAAGAGCCGGAACTGACCTTCCTGCATCCCATAGTAGCGACGCAAGCGCTGCTTCTCGCGAAGTTGAACGCCGTAGTCCGAAAGCTTGCGGGCGCGATGTTGCGCGTGCATGCCGGGGGACGGACGCCCCGTTTCGATGGGGCACTTGGCCATGTAACACCGCTGCCCCTTCAGGTACAGCTTCATTCCCTCGCGTCGGCAACGCCGACACACGGCGCCTGTGTATCTGCCCATTTAGACTCTCCTTCGCTTCCGAGGACGGCACCCGTTGTGCGCGACCGGCGTCACGTCCTTGATCGACGTAACGGCAAGTCCGGCCGACTGAAGAGCCCGGATCGCCGACTCCCGGCCCGAACCGGCCCCCTGCACGCGAACCTCGACTTCGCTGATTCCCTTGGCCGCCGCCTGCCGTGCCGCTTCCTGCCCCACGACCGTCGCGGCGAACGCCGTACTCTTGCGGGATCCCTTGAATCCCGCCCGGCCGGCGCTGCTCCAGGAAACTACGTTTCCGCGCGAGTCCGCGATCGAGACCACCGTGTTGTTGAAAGTAGCCCGAATGTGCGCCGTCCCGAACGGACCGACACGCGGCCCGCGCACCTTTGCCTTGCGGGCGGTTGAGGCCCCCTCGGCCGGCGTCTCCGCGGCGGCTTCGCCGCCAACCGGAATCGCAACCGACGCAGCCGGCGCTTCGGGCGCCTTTGCCTGTTCTTTCACTTCGTCCATCGCCCATCCACTCCTCGAAAGCCGGCGTTATTCGCCCGCCTTCTTTGCCACGCGTTCTTCCTTGCTGCGAACCGCCCCGACGGTTCGCTTGGGCCCCTTGCGCGTACGCGCGTTGGTTGACGTGCGCTGCCCCCGAACGGGCAACCCCTTGCGATGCCTTGTCCCGCGATAGCAGCCGATACTGATCAGCCGGCGGATGTTCTGGGCGACTTCGCGCCGCAGGTCACCTTCCACGCGATACTTGGCTTGAACGTTCGCGATAATCGTGCGCAATTCGTCGGGCGTGAGATCGTCCGCGCGTTTGGCGGGATCAATCTTGCACTCGGCGACAATCACCTTCGCCCGAGCAGGCCCGATGCCGTGAATGTAGCACAAGGCATATTCCACACGCTTGCGGCCCGGAACATCCACTCCCAACAACCTCGGCATACCGTCCTCCTACCCCTGTCGCTGCTTGTGCCGGGGGTTTGTACACGCCACCCGGACGACTCTCCGGCGTCGGACCACACGGCAACGCTCGCAAATACGCTTTACCGAACTCCGAACTTTCACTTTGTTTCTCCCAAAACGCGAAAATTAGGAAGTTTACAAATAGCCGTGCCAGACGTCCAGACAAAACACTAAACCGTCATGACCTCGGCTTCTCCGGCCCGGACAGCAATCGTATGCTCCACATGCGCTGAAGGCAGCCGATCGCGCGTCACCACCGTCCACTTGTCGTCCAGCACCTCAACCTCCGGCCGCCCCTGGTTGACCATCGGCTCGATCGCGAGCGTCATCCCCCGCTTCAGAACCGGACCCCGTCCAGGCACTCCGAAATTCGGCACCTGCGGATCTTCATGCATCTGCCTTCCGATCCCGTGCCCAACAAACTCCCGAACCACCGAGAACCCAGCCGACTCGGCCTCGCGCTGGATCGCCGCCGACACGTCGGAGAGCCGATTGCCCTCTCGCGCCACCGCAATCGCCGCCTGCAGCGCCCGCTCAGCTGTACGAACCAGCCTCACACGCTGCGGATCCACGGTGCCAACCATGACCGTCACGGCCGTGTCGCCGACAAACCCGTCGCACCTCACTCCGATGTCAAGGCTGACCAGATCGCCCATCACGATCACTTGATCGCCCGGTATCCCGTGAACAACGGCCTCGTTGACCGAAACACAGATGGCGCCCGGGTAACCCCTGTACCCGAGAAAAGCGCTCTCACCGCCAGCCTTCCGAATCATCTCCTCCGCGTGCGCGCCCAATTCCCGCGTGCGCATCCCTGGGGCCACCAGCCGAACGAGCGCGTCCCGGACACGGGCCGCGATGCGACAACTCTCCCGCATGCGCTGCAGTTCCGCCTCGCTCTTGATGACAATCATGCGCCCAGGTTCCGCGTCCCCCGTTCAAGACTGTTTCGCATCTCGGCCACCAGCGTGTCCACGTGCTGCGCCGAGTCCACCTTCGCCAGCAACCCCTTGCGCGAATACCACTCGATCAGCGCCTCCGTCTGACGCGCATAGACGTCCAGCCGGTTCGCGATCGTTGCCTCGCTGTCATCGGCCCGCTGATAGAGATCGCCACCGCACTTATCGCACACGCCCGCGACCTTGGGCGGAATGTTGGTCACGTGGTATCCGGCGCCGCAACTCCGGCACAGGCGCCTGCCCGTCAGTCGCTGCATCAGGACACGGCGCGGGGCGTCCAGAAGAAAGACGTGGGTCACACGGCCGCTCCGCCGAATGAACAGCGCCTCCAGCATCTCAGCCTGGGCGGTGGTCCTTGGAAACCCGTCAAACATGTAGCGATCGGTGGCGCGGCCCTGATCAAGCCGAGCATCGACCAGCTTCATGATCAACGCGTCAGGCACCAACTCGCCGCGTTTCATGTAGCCATCGGCCTCAATCCCAAGCGGGGTCTTCGCTTTGACCGCCTCACGAAGCATGTCTCCGGTCGAGACGTGCTGGTAGCCGCACAGGGTCTTCACCTTCTCAGCAGCCGTACCCTTGCCCGACCCCGGCGCTCCCAAAAGAATTATCGCGTCCATGTCTCCTCCGGCCTACGAATCAACGGCGGCTTTGCAGACGCCCCTTGGTTAGAAACCCGTCGTAGTGCCGCATCAGCAGGTGGGATTCCACTTGCCGCATCGTGTCCAATGCAACACCCACCACAATCAGCAGACTCGTTCCACCCATGTACTGGGCCACTAACCATGGAACCCGGTACTGGTTGGCCATGACGTTGGGAAGGATGGCAATCGCGGTGAGAAACAGAGCGCCAAAGAACGTCAGATACGTCATGGTTAGATCGAGATACTCCGCCGTTGGCCGGCCCGGTCGAATGCCCGGAACGTAGCCACCGTTCCGCTTGAGATCGTCCGCGATCTGCAGGGGATTGAACTGCGTCGCCACCCAGAAGTAGGAGAAGAACAGAATCAGCACGGCATAGCAGAGCAGGTAGAGACCGGATCCCATGCCAAAGCTTGCGGCCAGCGACTTCGTAAACGACCACGGCAACCGCTGCAGCAGCATGATCGGAAACGTCAACAGAGCGCCCGCGAAGATCAGAGGCATCACGCCCGAGTAGTTCACGCGAAGCGGCATGTACGTGTTCTGCCCGCCGTAGACTTTCCCGCCGACCACCCGCTTAGCCGTATGAATGGGGATCTTCCTCTGTGCCTGTGTCAGCGCGACCGTCGCAGCCGTAACGACCAACACCATGAACAACAAGCCGACGAGTTGGAAAGCACCGTGTTCGCCGCTCTTCACCATGTTGGCGCCGGCGTACAGGGCGTTCGGTATACGGCTGACGATGTTGACCATGATAATCATGGAGATGCCGTTGCCGATGCCACGCTCCGTAATCTGTTCGCCGAGCCACATCATCAACATGGTCCCCGTCGTCATCGTAAACATCGTCATCAAGCGGAACCCAAGGCCTTTGGTTGCAACGAGGTCGCGATCAACGCCCAACGCGGCGGGATTCTCCAGTGTAACGGCAAGAAACAACGCCTGAACGAGACAAATTGCCACGGTGAGATAGCGGGTGTATTGGTTGATGCGCTGACGACCCACATCGCCTTCGCGCGCCAGGCGGCCAAGCACAGGCACGATCGCCGTCATCAACTGCAGAATGATCGAGGCGCTGATGTAGGGCCAGATACTAAGCGCGCCGATCGCGCAATTGCTCAGCGCTCCGCCACTGAACACGTCGATCCAGCCAAGAAACCCACCGCCCGCCTTGCTCTGGATCTCGGCAATGACCGCTTGCAGAGCCTGTGCATCCACGCCCGGTGTCGGGACAACGTTAATGACCTGACAGATGAAAACCAGACCCAGCGTGAAGAGGATCCGCGAGCGCAGTTCCGGTATCCGGAAGCAGTTGGCGAAGGCCGTTAGCATCAGTCTGCCGAGACCTCACACTTCCCGCCAGCCGCCTCAATCTTGGCCCGGGCAGAGGCGCTGAATGCATGCGCCTTCACCGTCAAACGACGCGCGACATCCCCCGACCCCAGAATCTTGATTCGGGTGCCCGCGGGGCCTTTAACCAATCCGGCCGCGCGAAGCATGGCCGCCGTTACCTCCGCACCCTCCGGAAGCGCGGCGAGCGCCTCGACATTGACCGGGAAGTACTCGCGACGACTCACCGACTTGAATCCGCGCTTGGGAATGCGCCGAATCAGGGGCATCTGTCCGCCTTCGAACCCCAGCTTGTGCTTGTGGCCTTCGCGGGCCATCTGGCCCTTGTGGCCCTTGCCCGACGTTCGTCCAAGTCCGGATCCGCGACCGCGGCCAACACGCTTGCGCGACGGGCGCGCGCCGGGACTATTACGCAATGAATGCAGTTTCATGGACCGTTCCTATATCTCGACCTGACGCGTTGCCGCGATCGCATCCCGGGAGCGAAGCTGCTTGAATGCCTCCACCGTGGCCCGAACGACGTTCATCCGGTTCTTGCTTCCGAGGGATTTCGCCAGCACATCCCGAATGCCCGACACCTCAATCACGGCGCGCATGCCGCCGCCGGCGATAACGCCGGTTCCCGGCGAGGCCGGACGCAGCAGCACGTAGCTTCCGCCGAACCGACCGTGTACCTCATGCGGAATGGACCGATCCTTCATCACGACCGGGAACATGGCGCGCTTGGCCAGTTCCGTTCCTTTGCGAATCGCTTCGGGGACTTCGTTGGCCTTGCCAAACCCGAATCCCACCAAGCCCTCGCGATTGCCGACAACGACGACGGCACTGAAGCTGAAACGCCGACCGCCCTTGACGACCTTGGCACACCGGTTGACGAAGACAACCCGCTCCTCGATTTCGGGAACCGCAGGTTTCTCTTCCATGCTCACTTACCCTCCTTCGGCACCCCGACCACGAGACCGGCCTTGACGGCCGATTCCACGAGTGCCTTCACCCGGCCATGATATTTGTGACCGCCACGGTCAACGACCACCTCGCGAATCCCGGCTTTTGTCGCCGCCGCCGCCGCCAACTGCCCCAACTGGGCCGCTGCCGCCACGTTGTGCTTCGCTTCGGCCTGGCCGCACGTCGTCGCCGACGCCAGCGTCACACCGCGGTCGTCGTCCACAAACTGCACGTACATGTGCTTGTTGGACACCATGATCGCCATGCGAGGTCGCGCCGCCGTTCCGGCCAGCGTACGCCGAAGGCGCATGTGCCGTTGCCTGCGTTGTTCCGATCTGTTCGTCACGCTCATCGTCACCCGTTCCCGTTACGCAACGGTCTTTCCGACCTTCCTGCGTACGTATTCACCTTTGTAGCGCAAACCCTTGCCCTTGTAAGGCTCCGCGGGGAAGAATGACCGAATGCTCGCAGCCGCGTCGCCGACCTTCTGCTTGTCACAGCCGCTGACCGTCAACTTCGTCCCGTCAGTCACCGTGACCTTCACGCCATCGGGGATCGTATAGGCTACCGGCGCCGGATAGCCGAGCGCGATCTCGAGCCGCTGCCCCTGCACAGAGGCCTTGAACCCGACACCTTCCATCTCAAGCTCCCGCACGTAGCCCTTGGTCACACCCTCAACCATGTTCGCCACGATACTGCGAATCGTCCCGTGGTCGGCCTTCGCCTGCGGCTGATCATCGGTTCGGGCCACCTTGACCTGGCCCCCCTCCACCGCCACCGTGATCGTTGCCGGCAACTCGAGGGCGAGTTCGCCTTTGGGGCCTTTGACCGTCAGCCGACCCTGGCCGGCCATCGCGGTTACACCCGTGGACATTGCAATAGGTTTCTGTCCCGTTCTCGACATAACACATCCTCACCAGATGGCGCAGAGAACCTCGCCGCCCATCTGCTGCTTGCGCGCTTCCTTGCCGGTCATGATGCCCTTCGACGTGCTCATCACGGCCACGCCCATTCCGCCCAGCACGCGCGGGATCTCGCCGAGCGTCACGTAGCGACGATGCCCAGGGACACTCACGCGCCGCAGGCCGCGGATGGCCGGCTCTCCGGCCGCGGTGTACTTGAGTTCCAAGCGGATCGTCTTTTTCGTGCCGCCCTCCGTGGCGAAATCCGCCACGTACCCCTCCCGTTTCAAGATGCGGGCGATCTCAGCCTTCACCCTCGAGTGCGGGATCTCGACCGTGGGCAACTCAGCCGCCAGCGCATTGCGAATCTGGGTCAGCATATCTGCGATTGTATCGGTTCCTTGCATAGCCGCTCCTGCCTACCAGCTCGCCTTCACGACGCCGGGAATCTGTCCGTTAAGGGCCAACTCGCGGAAGCAAAGCCGGCACAGCTGGAACTTCCGCATGAAAGCCCTGCGGCGGCCGCAGCGCTGGCACCGCCGGTACTTCCGGACCTTGAACTTGGGCGGCCGCGCCGCCTTTTCCATCAAGCATTTCTTAGCCAACGCCCGTCCCTCCGCTTACTTGTCCGCGAACGGCAGCCCGAGCCCCTTGAGGAGTGCTTTCGCCTCCTTCGCGTCGGGCGCCGTTGTCACAAACGTGATGTCCATCCCCTGCACCCCCGTCACTGCGTTGGGGTCAACTTCGGGGAAAATGGTCTGCTCCTTGATGCCAACTGTGTAGTTGCCGTGCTTGTCAAACGCCCGCCCCGACAGACCGCGGAAGTCGCGGATACGCGGGAGCGCGGCGGAAACGAACCGCTGCATGAACTCATACATGCGGTTGCCCCGCAAGGTCACCTTCGCGCCGATGTTCATTCCAGCACGAAGCTTGAAGTTCGAAATGCTCTTCCTGGCCTTGGTAACGAGCGCCTTCTGCCCCGTGATGGCGGCCAGCTCGGCGGTATGGACCTTGAGCGCATCCTTGTCCACGATGCCGAAGCCCATGTTGACCACGATTTTCTTCAGGCGGGGCACCCGCTCCATGTTGGTCAGGCCGAATTCGCGCCCAAGCGCGGGCCGCACCACGTTCAAATATCGCTCTTTCAGCGTCGGTATCGCCATGGCTTCCCTCAATGATCGAATGCGTGCCCGCAGGCACGGCACTTGCGCACGCTCCGGTCGCCGTCGCGCTCCGGACGCAGGCGAACGCCCTTCTTGCACGCCGGGCAATAGGGCATCAGACTCGACAACACGATCGGCGCTTCACGCGAAACGACGCCGCCTTTCGGGTTCTCGCGCGTCTTCTTCAGCGTCTTCTTGACCACGTTCAGGCCTTCGACGACTGCGCGGTTGCGCTCAGGCAGAACCTCAAGCACATTGCCGGTGCTGCCCTTGTCGTCGCCGCCGGTCA
>Ga0172375_10012717_pt1 | contig 10526 bp, 13 predicted proteins | sample LakKiv1m_FD_114537 | JGI IMG/M metagenome (GOLD analysis project Ga0172375, IMG submission 114537) | Freshwater microbial communities from Kabuno Bay, South-Kivu, Congo - kab_092012_11.1m | ecosystem: Environmental > Aquatic > Freshwater > Lake | place: Democratic Republic of the Congo...
CAGATCCGTAACTTTCCAGTCAAACCAAGACTTCCGCCTCAGCTTATGTCAGCAGCTTCGATCTCGCTACCAACACCCAAACCTACCAGCCAACCCAGCAAGCACCTACACCTATCGGCTGTTTATCTTTTTAAAGAACGTGCTGCGTCAAGCAGCGAAGAGCGGCGCATTATACGTATTCATCGAGTCACGTCAACGACTCTTGAAAATAATTTTCAGGAAAGCGTAACGCGGGCAAATTTTCGCTTTCCTACTTGCAGGACAAGTGTGGCTCCCGCCTGCAACATCAAGGCCTTGTCGCTGACTTTTTCGCCATCGAGCCGCACCCCCCCACCATCGATCAAGCGCATGGCTTCAGAAGTACTTGAGACCAAGCCAGCCTGCTTCATGACCTGCGCAATTGATGCGGCAACGATTGAAAGTTCGGGCATGTCCTCTGGCAAAGCACCGCGCTGGAAGCGTGCCAGAAAGTCTTCATATGCCTTGTCGGCATCCTGCTTGCCATGAAAGCGCGCGACCAACTCCTTCGCAAGCAAGATCTTGATGTCGCGCGGATTCATTCCCGCTTCCATCTCCCGCTTCAGCTTGGCAATATCTAGACTGGAGCGGAATGACAATAAATCGAAGTATCGCCACATCAACTCATCGGAAACCGACATCAGTTTGCCGAAGATCTCCTGGGGCGACTCGGCTATGCCAATATAGTTGCCCAGGGATTTCGACATCTTGTTCACGCCATCGAGTCCTTCCAGCAAAGGCATGGTCAATATGCATTGAGGGGGTTGACCATAATGTTTTTGCAGTTCGCGCCCGACCAACAGGTTGAATTTCTGATCGGTACCGCCCAACTCGACGTCTGCACGCATGGCAACAGAATCGTAACCTTGGCAGAGCGGGTACAAAAATTCATGGATCGCGATCGGCTGGTTGGCCGCATAGCGCTTGGCAAAATCATCTCTTTCAAGCATGCGCGCAACTGTGTGCTGTGCAGCCAACTTGATCATCCCTGCCGCGCCTAGCGTATCGAACCAAGTGGAGTTGAAGCATATTTCAGTTTTGGCCGGATCAAGAATCTTGAAAACCTGTTCCTGATAGGTCTCTGCGTTCTGCTTGATCTGCTCGCGTGACAATGGAGGACGGGTTGTGTTCTTCCCGGTCGGATCGCCAATCATTCCGGTGAAATCGCCGATCAGAAACATCACGTGATGGCCAAGTTCCTGAAAGTGACGCAACTTGTTGATGAGAACCGTATGTCCCAAGTGCAGATCCGGTGCCGTCGGATCAAAACCCGCCTTCACTCGAAGCGGCCGTCCACTTTCAAGTTTTTGCAAGAGTTCGGCCTCAACCAGTAACTCCTCGGCACCACGTTTGATCAATGCGAGTTGCGATTCGACATCAGCCATGTTTTATTACCGGATATTCAATGATTTGATTGTCTGCTAGACTTATCCGCTGTTTTTAATGCGGTATTTTCAATGGGTTCAATTCTAAACCAAGCACCTGCGTCTGCCCTTCCCGGTAACACCTCCAAAACGATGAGGATCGCTGGAGGGATTGTTGCCGTCACGTTTCTTTACATGACGGCCAGTGCATTTGGTAGCGCACAGAACACCGTAGTCTTCGACGGAAAGTTCAATGATGTCGTCGAGAGACTCTCCATTCAGACGTCTGACCCAGTTGAAGCAACGACCGAACTTCACGCTCGCGAAGTCGTCATCCAGCGCGGGGACAACCTGTCGAGCCTGATGGCTCGGATGGGGGTCAGCGATGAAGAGGCCGCCGCCTTTCTGCGCAGCGACAGCAAAGCCTCCGGAATTGCCCGCCAGTTGGTTCCTGGCAAGGCTTTCAGCGCGAAAGTAACGCACGCAGGAGAACTCAACAACTTGGTTTTTCCCCTGAATGGAGATCGCGCAAGCGCACTTGTGGTTCAGCGTACGCCAGACGGATTCGATGCAAACATTCGGGCGCTCGATCTCGAAAGGAAGACCAGTCTAAAGTCGGCAACGATCAGGCATTCGCTTTTCGGCGCTGCGGACGATGCCGGCGTACCCGACAGTATTGCCGTTCAGTTGGCCGACATCTTCGGAGGAAATATTGATTTCCATCGTGACTTGCGCACGGGCGACAAATTCTCCGTTGTGTATGAAACAACCAGCTACCAAGGCAAGCCCGTGGGTACGCAGCGCATACTTGCCGCCGAGTTCATCAACGATGGCAAACCCTACCGCGCATTCTGGTATCAAACAGGAAACACCGGCGGCGGGTACTACACCGAAACGGGACACAGCGTGCGAAAAGCATTCTTGCGTTCGCCGCTGGAGTTTTCCCGCATAACCTCCGGTTTTTCCAATGCCCGCTACCATCCTGTGCTGCGTGAAACCCGTGCGCATCGCGGTATCGATTACGGCGCCCAGACTGGTACGCGCGTCAAGACAACAGGAGATGGTGTCATCGATTTTGCCGGGGTACAGGGGGGATACGGCAAAGTCATCATGGTGCGTCATCCGGGAAACAGGGTAACGGTCTATGGCCACCTTTCCGGATTCGCCCCGGGAATCAGAAAAGGGACTCGCGTTTCACAGGGTGAAATCATCGGCTATGTCGGCGCCACCGGCATTGCAACCGGTCCACATCTACACTACGAATTCAGGGTCGACGGTACCCATCGTAACCCGCTCACGGTAGCCCTGCCTGATGCGGCACCCCTTGCCTCAAACCAATTGGCCGCTTTCAAAGTATCCGCATCTGACCTGATCGGTCAAATCGAAGCGGTCCGCGACGTTCAGGTCGCATTACTCGATTAAATCAGGCAAACAAAAAAGCCGCCTTGCATGTGCAATGGCGGCTTTTTGTTCAGCAGTCTGTCATTCAGACAGAAAAAGAGGAGCCGCAGCCGCAGGTACTTGTGGCATTCGGATTCTTGATGACAAACTGCGAGCCCTGCAAACCTTCGCTGTAGTCGATTTCGGCACCGACGAGATACTGGAAACTCATCGGATCGATCAGGAGTGTGACGCCGTTTTTCTCCATGATCGTATCGTCTTCGTTGGTTACTTCATCAAAGGTAAAGCCATACTGAAAGCCGGAGCAACCACCCCCGGTGACAAAAACTCGCAGCTTCAGTTCGGGATTGCCTTCTTCAACGATCAATTCCTTGACCTTGTTCGCCGCACTATCGGTGAAGATCAACGGGGAAGCCATCTCGGCGGGTGCATTCATTTTTGGTTCTCCTAAGGGGTTGGTTTGGCGAATCAATTATCCGTTTCAAAATATTGCCGGTCAATTTTTTTAGCTTGTGGCGATGCAAGCATTTTTCAATGCGAGTTGGCGACTTTCAACTCGAGGGTTTTGGCGGTAGCCGTGCCTCGGTGCAACAACCTGCCCTGCACAATGGCGCCAAGATGAATTTCGATCGAGTTGTATTCGACATCACCAGCAACACGAGCGCGGGGTTGTAATTCGAGCGAGTCCGTCGATCGAACCGGTCCATTGACAGTGCCATTGATCACCAAATGAGGCACGGCGACCTCCCCGTCGATCCGCGCATGTTCGCTGATCACTAGCGTACCGGGGCGATCTCCGGCGGCACAGACGTTGCCGCGTACCTCTCCGTCAATCCGCAAGCCACCTGTAAAGGTGACATTACCCTCGATGGTCGTTCCAGCCCCGATCAGGGTATCGATCCGATTATTCGGTTTGCCGGTTTTCCCGAACATGACATCACTCCTTCAAAAGATCCATAAGCCTACTTCTTCCTGGTCTTCGATAACCTCTCCAGTATTGCGAGTTCCTCCTTCAGGCGGGTATTTTCCTCGCTCAGCGCAGCATGCTTTTCCGTGAGCAACTTCTGCGCCGCCCGTTCGATTTGCAGGTCGTTGTCGGTTGCTGCCAGCAGCGCCCTCAGTCTTGAGACTTCCTCTTCCAGCGAGGTATTCGCTGCCTGCAGCGTATTGATTTCGCCCCGATTGAAGCCGGCGATCTGCTGGCCGAAATCGAAGACCCAAAGAGCAACCACGACCAGTAGCACTAGAGTGGCCACGACAATGAATGCACGCAGACGCCATGGAACATGCGCCCTGACGGCGACCTGGGGCGCGGAAATACCGAACCGCCCGCGCAGGCGCCGCAGAGTTACGGCAAAACGGGAACCTGCGTAAGACCAAGGCATTCGTCGAAGCCGAACATCAGGTTCATGTTTTGCACAGCCTGACCGGCCGCGCCCTTGACCAGATTGTCGATTACCGAAAGCACGACGAGCATGTCACCACCCTGCGGGCGATGAACAGCAATGCGGCAGGTATTCGCCGCCCGCACCGAACGCGTTTCCGGATGCGACTTCGCCGGTAGTACATCGACGAAGTTTTCGCCGGCAAAGCGCTTTTCGTAAAGCGACTGGAAATCCTCCTCCCGCGTGATGCGTGCATACAGCGTCGCGTGAATGCCACGGATAATGGGGGTCAGGTGTGGAACAAAGGTCAGGCCGACCGGCACACCCGCAATGCCCGCCAGTCCTTGACGGATTTCCGGCAGGTGACGATGGCCGGCTACGCCATAGGCCTTGAAATTGTCGGAAGACTCGGCGAACAGGATGTGGGTTTCCGCCTTGCGGCCAGCGCCTGAAACTCCGGATTTCGCGTCCGCAATCAGGTGATCGACATCCACGCACCCGGCCTCGATCAGCGGCAGAAAACCCAGTTGCACCGCTGTCGGATAGCAACCGGGATTCGCGACCAGTCGTGCGCCCTTGACCTGTGCGCGGTTCAGTTCAGGCAGGCCATAGACGGCCTCAGCGACGAGATCGGGCGCAGCGTGCGTCATCCCGTACCATTTTTCCCAGACAGCAATATCCTTGATGCGGAAGTCCGCAGCCAGATCAATCACGCGAACACCGGCATCGAGCAGGTTGCGCGTTTGCTGCATGGCCACACCATTCGGCGTCGCAAAAAAGACGATTTGGCAATCCTTGAGCGGTGCGGTCGCCGGATCGCTGAACTTCAACGCCACCCTGCCGCGCAAGCTTGGAAACATGTCAGCTACCGCGCTGCCAGCCTCGGCGCGCGAAGTAATTGCCGTCAACTTCACTTCCGGGTGCTGTGCCAGCAAGCGCAGCAGTTCAACACCCGTATAACCTGTACCGCCAACAATACCAACCTTGATCATGCTTGCTCCTCAGTTGCGTCCCCGGTTGCCACGACGAACCATCTTAACCGATATGAAAAAAGCCGCCCGCGGGCGGCTTTTTCGCGGAAGCGCAGAGTGCCTCCTTAACGCTTCGAGAACTGCTTGCGGCGGCGCGCCTTGTGCAGGCCGACCTTCTTGCGTTCGACTTCACGCGCGTCGCGCGTGACAAACCCGGCATTGGAAAGCGCGGGTTTCAGGGCGGCATCATACTCGATCAAGGCACGGGTGATGCCATGACGGACCGCACCGGCCTGTCCGGATTCGCCGCCGCCTGTAACATTGACCATGATGTCGAAGGTGCTCAGATGCTGGGTCAGCTCAAGGGGCTGGCGCACGATCATCCGGCCTGTTTCGCGGGAAAAGAACTCATCTACCGGCTTGTCGTTGACGACGATCTTGCCGCTGCCGTTTTTCAGGAAGACGCGCGCCGTCGCTGTCTTGCGGCGTCCGGTGCCATAGTAATAGTTGGCCGACATAATTTTCTCAGTCCTGTCAGATTTCCAGCGTTTTGGGCTGCTGCGCCGAATGCGGATGTTCACCGCCGGCATAGCACTTCATTTTTTTCAGCATCGCATACCCGAGCGGGCCCTTGGGCAGCATGCCCTTGACCGCCTTTTCCAGCACGCGGGAAGGAAAGCGTTGCTGCAGCTTGATGAAATTCGTTTCATAGATGCCGCCGGGGAAGCCCGAGTGACGGAAATACTTCTTGTCCTCGGCCTTGTTGCCGGTCACGCGCAGCTTGTCCACATTCACGACAACGATGTAGTCGCCCGTATCGACGTGCGGCGTGTATTCGGTCTTGTGCTTACCGCGCAGGCGACGAGCGATTTCGGCGGCCAGACGGCCGAGCACCTTGTTCGAGGCGTCGACGATGAACCAATCGCGCTTGACCTCATGCGGTTTGGCGGAAAAAGTCTTCATGAAGGATCCTTGCTACCTGATTCACACAACCTGATTGGCACGCGGGGACGAAAATAGTCCGCCACGCGGAAAGCCGCGCATCTTATCCCAGACAATCCTGAAAAGTCAAACACTTTTCCGCTTCTGATTCGTGCCGTCCCGCCAGCGCCGACTTTTGTCAGGGTCGAACGAATACAATCAAAAGCCACTTCCAGGGAGGCAAGACAATGCTCGAATGTACCGTTCGCTGGCACCACCATGGCATGAGTTTCATTGCGGAAACCGGCACCGGCCACATGGTGGCCATGGACGGCGCGCCCGAAGCAGGTGGCCACAATCTGGCGCCCCGGCCTTTGGAGCTGCTGCTGGCGGGCGCAGGCGGCTGCACATCTTTCGATGTCGTTGCGATCCTGCAAAAAGGCCGGCAGGATGTCGTGGATTGCGCCGTGCGCCTTACGGCTGAGCGTGCCGATGAAGATCCGAAAGTCTTTACCGAGATCAACCTGCATTTCATCGTCAAGGGACGCGGGCTCAAGCCCGAGGCCGTCGAGCGGGCGATCAAGCTGTCGGCGGAAAAATACTGCTCGGCGTCGATCATGCTGGGCAAGACTGCCCGCATGAATCACACTTGGGAGATCGTCGAGGTTTAGACCCGATACGCCAAGTTCGTCATGACTTTGGCCGCCAGTTTCATGGCGCCCTTGGCGATACCGGGCAGTTCGGAGGCGCCCAGGCCGATAGCCGTCTGGGCATGGCGGATTTCGTCCGCCTTCATCTGGTCGATGACGGCCTGCGAGCGCAGATCCGCCGGTGGCAGCTGGCTCATGTGGCCATCGAGATGAGCTTCGACCTGGCGCTCGGTCTCCGCGACGAAACCCAGACTGACCGGATCACCCAATCGGCCGGCGATGGCGCCGATGGTCCAGGCACCCGCGTACCAGAGCGGATTGAGCAGGCTTTTGCGACCACCGAGTTCTTCGATACGGCGCTCGGTCCAGTTGAGGTGTTCGGTTTCCTCCCAAGCCGCATGCTGCAACGCTTCGCGTACCGTCGAGTCCTTGGCGGCGAAGGCCTGGCCGGCATACAAGGCTTGGGCACACACCTCGCCGACATGGTTGATGCGCATCAGTGCGGCGGTGTGATTGCGCTCGTCCGTGGTCAAGTCGGCCTCGGGCAACGCCTCGCCCGGCATCGCCCGCACCGTCGGTGCCTTGGCAAACACCGTGCGCAAGGCCTGGTCGATTTGCAGGATAAGCGGGTCGAGGAGACTCATGTCCGGCTCCTGATTTGCTAGTTCACGCTGGGATGTTTGCCCAGGCGCAAGGCTTCACGCCCTTCTTCGGCCGTGTAGATCGGGTTGCCGACCGGACAGAAGAATTCGCGGGAAAGCGCGGCGTGGTACCGGTTGGTCGGCTTGTTCTCGATCGGCCGCCATTCACTCCGGCGCGCTACCGACCACGCGCCATCGCGATGGCCGGTCGCATACACCTTCACCTCGCCACTCTCGCAGCGCATGCCTTCGTAAGTGATGTTGGTCGAACCGCCACGGGTGCGAATCACCAATGCGTAGCGCACCACCCCATCCTTGCCAACGCTCAGCGTCGTGGCATCGATGTAGTACTTGTGGGCCGTCGTCGCGCTGACGTAGAACTCGCGCAGGTTCGCTTCCTGCGGGAAGGCCGGCAGCTGCATTGCCTCTTCCTCCCACTTGGGCGCATCCGGATCGGCGTCGTCACGCAGACCCAGGGCGGCGCTCGCAAGGTTCGCCGCCAGAAATCCCGCCAGGAACATGAAAGCGCGGCGGCTCATCGCTCTTCCGTTGGCTGGGCGCCATCCTCGGCCCGCCTCGTCAGGAGAGGCCATCCGGGCATGGGCATCGGCATGTGGAACATCAGCCGCGACAATTCGGTCAGCGCCTGCTCATACACCATGCGCTTGAACTCGATCACCGATTCGAGCGGCACCCAATAATGATTCCAGCGCCATGCGTCGAATTCCGGCTTGCTGGTCGCGCGCAAGCTGATGTCGCTGTCGCGGCCGGTCAGCCGCAACAGAAACCAGATCTGCTTCTGTCCCTTGTAGGTGCCGCGCCATTCGCGGCGCACCCAGTGTTTCGGAACGTCGTATCGCAGCCAATCGCGCGTGCGACCGAGGATACGGACATGTTCAGGCTTGAGCCCGACCTCCTCGTACAGTTCGCGGAACATCGCCTCTTCGGGCGTCTCCCCTTTTTTGATCCCGCCCTGCGGGAATTGCCAGGAATGTTCGCGAATCCGTTTGCCCCAGAAGACCTCGTAACGCTGATTGGTGATAATGATGCCGACGTTCGGGCGATAACCTTCCCGATCGAGCATGGTGAAACCTCAATGTATTTGTCTGGGGCCGATTGTTCCACATTCCTCTAGTCGAGGGAAGTCGGGCGGGCAGGTAAAATCGCCAGCTTATTGTCAGACCAAGGAAAATTCCGCCATGCGCGCCAGCCAGTTTTTCATCGCCACCCTCAAGGAAGCCCCCGCCGATGCCGAGGTCGTCTCGCACAAGCTGATGACGCGCGCCGGCATGATCCGCAAGCTGGCCGGCGGCATCTACAGCTACATGCCGATGGGCCTGCGGGTGATCAGGAAAATCGAGGCGATCATCCGCGAGGAAATGAACCGTGCCGGCGCGATCGAACTGCTGATGCCCGTGGTGCAGCCCGCCGAACTGTGGCAGGAAACCGGCCGCTGGGACAAGATGGGGCCGGAGATGGCGCGCCTGAAAGATCGCCATGATCGCGACTTCATCATCCAGCCGACCTCCGAAGAAGTCATTACCGACATCGCGCGCGGCGAGATTCACAGCTACCGCCAGTTGCCGAAGAACTTCTATCACATCCAGACAAAATTTCGCGACGAGCGACGCCCGCGCTTCGGGGTGATGCGCGGCCGCGAATTCACGATGAAGGACGCCTATTCCTTCGACCGCAACGAGGCTGATGCGGAAAAGAGCTATCAGGCGATGTACGCCGCCTACGTCAAGATCTTCGAGCGGCTCGGACTGAGTTTTCGTGCCGTGCGTGCCGACACCGGCGCGATCGGCGGCACACTGTCGCACGAGTTCCAGGTGATCGCCGACACCGGCGAGGATCAGCTGGTGTACTGTCCCGATTCCGACTACGCCGCCAACATCGAACTGGCCGAAGCGCTGCCGCTGAATGCCGTCCGGCCAGCGCCGACTTTGGCGCTGCAGAAAGTCGCCACGCCCAATGCCTCTCGTTGCGAGGACGTCGCCAAGCTGCTTGGCATCCCCATCGAGCGCACGGTGAAATCGCTCGTGCTTGCCGTCGATACGCCGCTGGGCGCCGAAGTCTGGCTGCTGTTGGTACGCGGCGATCACGAACTCAACGAGATTAAGGCGGGCAAGATCGCGGGGCTCGACAACGGTTTCCGCTTCGCCACCGAACAGGAAATCATCGAACACTTCGGCTGCCTCCCGGGATTCCTCGGCCCGATCAACACGCAAAAGCCGATGAAGATCGTCGCTGACCGCACGGTCGCGCACATGAGTGACTTCGTTTCGGGTGCCAACGAGATCGATTTCCACATCCAGGGCATCAACTGGGGACGCGACCTGCCGGAACCGGACATCGTCGCCGATATCCGCAACGTCGTCGCGGGCGATCCGTCGCCGGACGGCAAGGGCACGCTGGCGATCCAGCGCGGCATCGAGGTCGGCCACGTGTTCTTCCTCGGCACGCGGTATTCCAAGTCAATGAACTGCACCTACCTCGACGAGAACGGCAAGCCGCAACTGATGGTCATGGGTTGCTACGGTATTGGCGTCACGCGCCTCGTCGGCGCGGCCATCGAGCAGAACCACGACGACAAGGGCATCATCTGGCCGAACGCCATCGCACCCTTTACCGTGGTGATCTGTCCCGTCGGCTGGGGCAAGTCCGAGGCCGTGCGTCAGGCTGCGCTTGATCTTTACGAAAAACTCGTCGTTTCCGGCATCGACGTCATCCTCGACGACCGCGACGAGCGGCCCGGCGTGATGTTCGCCGACTGGGAATTGATCGGCGTGCCACATCGGATCACCATCGGCGACCGCGGCCTCAAGGAAGACATGGTCGAATACCAGCACCGCCGCGATGCAGCCGCCACCAAAGTGCCGCTGACTGAAATCGCCGCCCTGGCACGGCAGAAAGCATGCGTCTAGCCGCGCTCGTCGGAACGCTGCTAGCCGGTCTGTCGCTGCCGGCATGGGCGGGCGCGCAAAAATACGAGCCGCTCGCCGCCAGCGTGCAAGCGGCCCTGCATGCGGCAGTTTCCGACCGAGCCACACCTGAGCCCAACTTCTCCAGCATGGAGGAGAAAATCGACTGGCTGACGGAGATGTCGCGGCGACTGGAACGGCGCATGCCCGACCGCGAAGGCCGGCTCGAATTCCTCAAGGCGGTGCGCTAC
>Ga0172375_10012718_pt1 | contig 10526 bp, 12 predicted proteins | sample LakKiv1m_FD_114537 | JGI IMG/M metagenome (GOLD analysis project Ga0172375, IMG submission 114537) | Freshwater microbial communities from Kabuno Bay, South-Kivu, Congo - kab_092012_11.1m | ecosystem: Environmental > Aquatic > Freshwater > Lake | place: Democratic Republic of the Congo...
AAAATCTTTTCCGGTCTTTCCGGAGCATAGGTGGTGTCGAATTCGCTGTCACAACCTTCATTCATGCATTTTCTGTGATAAACCCTATATGCATTGCGTTGTGCCAATCTCTCGGCAAATCTTTCGTCGTAATGCTTGGTTGGGATCGGTATTAATTGCTTTATATAGAAGGATAGCTCTTGCTTTGTAATCTTGAACGGCCTTCCGGAAACTTCACACTTCAGCGCCGAGCTCAATAATCGTTCGCTCTCCCCCGCCGAGCCGATGTAATCCTCGATTTTTTCTTTCGGTACATAAATTTCACCCTGATAATTTGGACCGAAATCCTCATCTTGCCAACCGATTCCGAGTTTAGCCGCCCCTTCTTTATTAAGCGGATAATATTCGTTGGCAACCGTTTCGTTGTAGCCGTATGGGCTCAAGCTCATTGGAAAATATTCACCCCAGCTTCCGTCAGCTTGCATTGAAGCAATGATTTGTGGCACAAGTTCGTTGTATTCTTCTTCGGTATATTGCTTGTTCAGTATGCAGAATTCTTTCTTCTTGAGCCCGGAACAGCCAAAGCAATTTTTGCAGCCATCCATATATTCACTGTAATAAAGATTCCTGCAGCCATTGTAACAGGCAAATGTAAAAGCACTTGAGCTAAGGTTGCTCATCGAAACGGATTCCAACACGAGCTCCGTTTCATCAACTGGCACGTAACAATCGTAAATATCTTTGGCTCGATTCCCGGCGATTGAGAACTTTGCATTCTCGAGATAATGCGACTCGTAACAATCAGACGAATCCTTGCAGTTGTTAATATAGTCACCGGAGCAATTTTCGTTCTTGTTGCCATGTACAAACGAATGAGGGGCATTTTTCTTCAATTCCAGCAGTTTAGCCATATTCTCGTCATTCGATTTCTGGCTATGCCCATCGAGTTCAGTAATTTTCTTTCGATAATCTGCCTCGCTCAATTGCTGGTTTTCGATACAGAACTGCTTTTGCCTAAGCCCAGTGCACAGAAAACAGTCGTTACAACCGCGGCAGTCGAAACAGAACTTCGAGTCGTTGGTGTTGTGACAGTCAATTAGAAATTGCGATCTGGAGCAACCCGTACAACCGTTTAACTGATAGGAGTATTCACATTTTTCACAATCGGTTGAGTCAAACACATCTGTACAATTGAGGATCTTTTCCGAATAAGCGCAGTTTTCATTATGATCGGAAACGAAGATCAAGTAACAGTCCTTGTTACCGGTGGCGCCGTTAATATACTCTGAGTTTTCGTTGTTTGGCGACATCACCGCAAGGCGCGGTACTTTTTGCATCAATTCCTTGAGTTGCTCTAGAAAAGATTTGTTTGCGTCATAATCCTGTGCAAAACTTGCCCCATCCCATTTATCGGAGTACCAACATTGCTGACAATATGGAGTATACGGCGAATTTGGCGCATAAATAGTTACGATTGGTTTTTGACAACTTTGGCATTTATTAGAGTAAAGTTTTCGTTCATTTCGAAACGTAAATCGGCGCTGTATTCTACATTCCGGACAGAAAGTCGGTGCCGGAATCTCCAAAACTTTCCCGCCAATATTGGGTGAAACCTTTTTATAAAAAGCCAAATCGTGATCGGTGACCTCGAAGACTTTTTCGCATTGTTTACAGTTTTTTGTTGCCATTTTGCTTCCTGTTTATTATTTGATGGTAGAATATAGCACAATCATAACATATTGTCAAGAGTTTTCGACAAGATTTGCGCACTTTGAACCATATATCCTACCTATTGACAAGATCGTAAACAAGGGTTATAATGGTTGTGTCGAGATTTTTCCACACAATTATGAATCATCAAACATTACAAAAATTTGGCCTTTCAGAAAAAGAGTCGCGCGTTTATCTCGCTCTTATGGAAGCGGGTTCAGCGCCCGTTTCCGATATCGCTGCCAAAGCAAAGATAAATCGCACTACCGCTTACGACATCCTCGAGAATCTTATCGCCTACGGCCTGGTTAGCTATGTGGGCGATGAAAGAACGAAACATTTTGTAGCAGAAAATCCGGAACTTCTTATTTCTTATCTTGAGAAAAAAAGTAAAGCATTCAAACAGCGCGCCGAAGAGGCCAAGGAAATGCTACCCGAACTCAAAGGCGCCTATAACCTGATCCCCCACAAACCAAAAGTCAAATACTATGAAGGCGACGACGGCATTATCGCAATGTACGAGGATTCACTGACCAGCAAGACCGAGATACTTTCTTGGCTCGATATCAAGGTTACCCTCGACTTTTCATACGAATATTTTCAAAATTATTACAAACGAAGAACTGAAAAAGGAATTCATATTAAAGCAATAGTAAATGATGATCCGATTTCGAGGCCCTATGCCGACACGGAAAAGGATTTCTTGAGAGAAATGAGAATAATTCCCCGTGAGATGATGGTCGGCACGCCAGAATGCTATATTTATGATGACAAAGTGTCTTTCATGTCCGTTAAAGAACGATTCGGGGTGATGATCGAGTCCAAAGACATCGCCGACGCCCATCGCAAGCTCTATGCCTTGGCCTGGGGCAGAGCAACTGAGCTCAATACTGCCACAAAAGCTAAGCGAAAAAAGTCCAAATAATCTACCCTAGGGCTCGCTGGTAACACGATTCACAAAAAATCTTTTCCGGTCTTTCCGGAGCATAGGTGGTGTCGAATAAACTCGGGCAGTTCCCCTCGTGACTCTTGCATTCACCAGCACACGCACACTTTCTCTTATAAAACGTCCGGGGATTTCTCTGATTGAATCGCTCTAAATATCGTTCATCAAAGCAAGAAAGCGGAACTGGCAGACTATGCTTCATATAGAATACGAGCTCTTGTGGCAAAATCTTGTATGGCCTGCCTGATTTGGCACATTTCAAGACACCCTTAATCAACTTCGTCCGCTCATCCGGATCGTTTATATAGTTTTCGATTTCTTTTGGCGAATAAATTTCGCCCTCATATTTGGGTGAATAATCAATATCCAGCCACTTAGCCCCTAGCTTTTCAGCGTCATTTCTCGCCAGAGGAAAGAAAATATTGGCCATCGTCTCGTTGTAGCAAAAATAGGAATCCGAAATCGGGAAAAACTCACCCCATTCTCCGGATTTTTTCATATCCTCCTCGATCTGGGCGACCAATTTTTCATATTCTTCGCGAGAATATTGTTTATTCAAAATACAATACTCCGCGTGCCTCAGACCTATACAGCCAAACAGATTCTTGCTGTTATTATTGCACTGATTACAATAGGTTAGATGCGAAACGTCCATTCCGCAGGAGTAGCAGAAACGCAGATTATTAATGCCATATCCACCAAGATGGACCTCGTAGCAACGTTCTGCCGGTAGCCCCCATCCGTAACAGTCATGGCAATCCTTGGCCTTATGAAACCAGTGACAATATTTGCAATCTTCAAGTTCCGTTACATCAAAGCTGTAAAATGTATTTTTGCAAGAAGAGATATGGTCGCCGATTGAATTCTCATTATTCATTCCCGAATAATATTTGTGAGGAGTATTTAGCTTCACTTTATCAAATTGGGTTTTCGCTTCTTCCAGTTTTGCTCGACTTGATTTTACTTCGGCCAATTTCGCTTCATATTCTTCTTTGGTCGACTTCTTATTGAAGATATAATACTGCTTGTTTTGTAGCCCCACGCAACCAATACAATTTTTGCACCCCTTGCACTCAAACATCAAATAACTTTCGGTGCAGTTGTCGCAGTTCTGTCCAAAAAACACTTCATAGCCCTTGTAGGAATCAATACATCCATAACAATTTTCGCTGTCGAAAGTAAAGAAACAATCAACGCAATCTTTTGAACGCTGAATAAAATTGCAGTACATACAATTTTCGTCAAACGAAGCCGCAAAAATCATATAACAGTCCTTGCAGTCACCGACCAAGCTAGTATAAGTACAGTTCTCGCTTTCCCGCTGATGAATCACCGAAATAGTCGGAACCTCTGCCTGTAAATCCTTGAGTTGGGCGAAAAATGATCGACTTGGATCATAATCGCGGCCATAACTCATCGGATCCCATTTATCAGACCACCAACAGCCCGGACAATAGACTGAAAATCGCTTGTCAGGCGACATGATCGAAACAATCTCACTCTGGCAGAGATCGCATTTGCGCTTATAAAGCGTTTTTTCATTCCGCCAGGCCAAACGTCTCTGCACACGACAATCAGGACAAAGCGTAGGAGCCGTTACTTTGACCTTGTCATAAAATTCCATATCACCCTTAGTGATCTGAAACTCTTTTTCGCATATTCGACAATTTTTCCTCGTCATAGTCGGGAATATATCTCAAACGACCGATAATGTCCATTATTTCGTCAGTATTTTGTCGAAGATCTATAGCTCTCACTTGATTTATGGTGAGTAATAGGTAAAATCAGACTCAAATAATGTTGACGGGATTTTCGACAAATGAGCAAAAAGAATCTTGAAGAAGTCCTTAAAGAACTGGGGCTTGACGAAAAAGAAGCCAAGATCTATCTCAGCCTTCTCTCGCTCGGTCGCTCTTCTATCCAGAAAACCGCTCGCGAAAGTGAGATCAAGCGTACTACCGCCTATTCTGTTGTTGAATCCCTAATTGACAAAGGTTTGGTGCGAATCGAGCTCCAGGACAAGAAAAAACTTTTTGCCGCTGAGGAGCCTGCAAAACTTGAAACATTGCTCGAGGAAAAGCGTGCGCTCATTTCCTCATCCTTGCCTGAGTTTGAGGCCCTTTTCCGCCTGACCGAGTCAGAGGGCTTAGTCAAATATTATCGAGGACTCAACGGCTGCAAACAGATTTATAATGATCTTATAGCCGGCATCAAACCTGGTGAGGATTACTTGATCGTGTCCGATCAGGCAAAATGGCTTGAAATGGATCCAAAGTTTTTTCTCGACTTTACGCAGAGGAGAGCCAAGCTCGACATCAAAATAAAACTGCTTCTGCAGAACAATCCGACCGGACGCAAGTTTCAAATTCTTCAGGACAAATACAATGAAAAAGTTAAACTCTTGCCGGCCAAAACTGAACTAACCACGAACCTTGTCGTCACTCCTCAGAAAGCTCTAATCCATCAGATGACTCCACCGATTTTTGGTATTGTCATCGAAAACAAATCTATTATTCAAATGTTCCAGCAGATGTTTTGGATCATCTGGAACTCGATTAAGGACTAATTTAAAAACAGCACGGCCGCCCCTCGACTAGCTCGGGGCGGCCGGTAAAAATACGATCCTGGCCACGTCATCCCTCCGTCACGCGTTCGTCACCTTCACTGTCCCGAGCACGAAGCCCGGTTCGACGTTGACCGTGAAGCGAATCCGGCGCCCCCACTTCGCGACGACGAACTCATAGATCCCCTCGGACTGGCCCACCTCGCTGGCATCAAAGACCATGCCAAAGCTGTGCGGCCAGTTCCCCATGAACAGCAGGCAGATCTTCTGCCCGTCCTCCGGCAACTTCCGCGTCAGCATGACGTGGTAGTCGCCATCCTCGAGGACGAGCATCTCCGCCGCGTCCACCTCCCCGACGGGAGAGTAATGCAACTGGCAGAGCAGAATCGGATCCTGCCCCTCGCGCTTGCACCATCCGCCCGCGACCATCTGACCGTTGCGCCTAACTGGGGTTTCGAGCGACACATGCCACTCTCGACTCCAGCCATCCCGGAGAACGCCGGCCCACCCCCCTTCTTTCGCACTCAGGCCTCGCAGCCCTCGAACCTTCATGTCCCTCACTCCCTCAATGAACATCTGTTTTGCTTGCACTGATCGAGAAAATATACACCAAAGTCATTCAGCGGTCAATACAAGAATATTCCAAAAGAAGTCTTCGCTTGAAGTTTAAATAGTGCTCAAATATTTATAAAAAACGCCCTTACTCGCTACTTATTTTTCCGGCCCGCCTTTGCAATAATAAAGTTTGTGGAGTCGATACTCGCTCACAACATTGGCAAAGGGCGCCCGAAGGCGCCCTTGATTGCCGTTCTCACTTCTGCTCATTCCTTGACGGGCTTGCAGTCCATGCATGGCATACCGGACTGCGAATGGTCAGCGGGAGTCGGATACGGGCAGACAAGATCCCTAGACTCGTCTGCCACACACTTCATCGCTCCATCCGGCGCGGGCGTCTGGTGTACACACCAACGCTTCCGCTCGGTACCACCCTTATCTTCCATGGCTTACTCCTCCACGTCATAGGTGAAAACGGCTTTCGCCGAATTTGAACCAGATGATCCGTACATCGCACAACCACCCACGATCAGTCCGAGTGCTAAAACACCTGCAACAAGCAAATATTTTTTCATACTCCTCCGTTTTTGTAATGGACAGGGTACTAATTGAACAAATAATCGCCTTGTCTCGATTTACTCTATGCCCAATCGAGAAAAAATGCAACGACCAGCTGGGCAAAAGAGATCGGGCGCCCCACGATTAGATCGGAACGCCCGCAGAACAGAGACTGCACGACTGCACAATGCCGTCACACAACCCCCGGTTGCTATCGCTTTCTTCCCGAGGCGTGGTTCCCGCCCCCGTTGTGATTTGCCCTTGGCCGGCGAAAGCACGGGTTGAGGACAAGCCCCGGTGAGAAGACTTCGTAAGCCAAGGCGTCCCCCGGCAGGCATACAATTGTCGCTATATACCCTGGCCACTTGATCCAGAGGTACCCCTCCTGGTCAAACCATTGATTCTCGACTCCCTGAAGCTGGAAGTGGTACGTCACCTCTTCGTAAAACACGACTCGTTCCGTTATCTCTAGCTGTCCCTTCGCTTCTTTTTCCCGGACCCAAGCCGGGATCACAGCCGCGGCCTTGAACCAAATGCTCAGCGGATGCATCCCGACCTCCGATGCCAAAGTGAACAACTATCTAGTCCGGTTATAGCAAAAAAAACGTTTCAAAACACTATCGAGTTGCTCAGGCCATTTCGTTTTCGACCGCGGAAACCGTTTTGGCCAGCGAAGTTCTAGCTTCTTGCATGTTCTTTTTAACAACTACTTCCAAAAAAGTCATTTTCTCTATTTGTGAGCGTTCGAATATTCTTCTTTTTGCAAACGATGACGTATAGATTCGCAAAATGTCACCAGAATTGGTGTCAATCACCGCGTCTTCAACTCTCCCGATCTTTTCGCCCGATTTTGTAATGACTTTCAGGCCGATAATCGAGAATTTCTTTTTCAAAATTTCGTTCATTCTGACAATTTCATCGTTCGGCAGTAATGACTGCCTGGAATTGATAACGACGCCATTTTTGTCAACATCAACGACATCCGTCATCGAGACCGAGTGCGTTTTGGAAAAATATCCGCCCGTCTTGACCGTAAAACCGATCAATTTTTGCTCTTTGGGATCTATCGCCAGTCGATGAATTTTTCCAACCATTTCTGCCTCCTCAAGCGCCCCGACCGGCATTTTGGAAAAAATAAGAAGTTCGATCAACATAGCTAGATTATACCACCTCTGTTGCGCTCGTGACTGATAATGATACAATCATTTACCGTACCTTACCAATCTGATTTCTGAAGGAGCAACGCTCGTGACAACGCAGGAATGCCGTGAACGGTTGGCCGAACTGATCAAGTCGTATGCCTTGAGGTTCGGCGACTTCACTCTGGCTTCGGGCCAGAAGAGCACCTACTTCATTGACGGCAAGCTCGTCACGCTTACGTCGGAAGGGGCGTACTGCCTGGCTCGGTGTATCCTCGACAAGATCGCGGACACCGATGTCGAGGCGTTGGGTGGAATGTGCATCGGCGCCGACCCAATCACTGGGGCGGTCGTGGCGCTCGCTGGAGAGCAAGGCATCCCGCTGATCGGCTTCCTCGTCCGCAAAGAGCAGAAGGACCACGGGACCAAGAAGCAGGTCGAAGGACCCCTGCCGGACGGCGCCAAGGTCATCATGCTCGAGGATGTAGTGACGACCGGCGGGTCAACGTTGGATGCCATTGCGGCCGTGGAGCGCGAGAAGCAGGCACAGGTCATCCGAGTGATCGCGATGGTGGATCGCTTGCAGGGCGCGCAGGCGAACCTCGCCACGGCAGGCTATCCCCTCCAGTCCATCTTCACGATCAAGGAGCTGGGCGTCGAGATACCAGCGTAGCCCGAGGCGCCTCGAGAAAAGAGGTTGGATGGCAACCATCAGATTTGTTCACGTCCACACGACGATGGAGCACCAACCCGAGGCAATGCATGACGCGATCTTCTTCATCCGCTCGGCCTTTCTGGCGATTCACAACGAGCGCGTGAAGGTTTTCGAGTCAGCAACGGCAGTGGGCGTCGAAGCGACGGTCGCCTCCAGAGAGCACGCCAACGAGGAGCAATGTCGCCTGATGCGACATCTGCACTCGTTTAGAGGCGGCGGGAAAGTGCTTGTCGGCACAGCATCTGTACAGATCAACAAGATCCACTGGGAGATTAGGCTTCACGACGGAGCAGAGTCTCCCTGCTAGGGCGCCCGACGATCGTGTCTTCGACACGAGCGGCGGGCGCTTTTGCGTTTTTTGCTATTTTGACCTATTATTTCGCTAGATTCCCGCAATTATCCTGTCATACGGAAAGGAGCAGCACCTTGATACAGCTAGAGAATGATGCACGCTGGTACGCCTCGGTGGGCTCCGGATTCTTCGGTTTGAACGGATTCGGCTGGCCTACAGAGTGGTGGGATATTTACGTCTCTCACCAATTGCGTCAGGCGGAGCTGACCGCGATCTCAAAGACGGTCACTCCCGAGGCCATGGGGACGTTCCGTCTCTGGCGATGGTGGCGGCATATCCGACTCCTCCCGAACGGGGACTGGATCAACTGCCACGGCTTTACGCAGAACGGGATCGCCGCCGAATTCCCGAAGCTCGAGGCGTTTTGCCAGCGTATCGGCAACCCGATCATCAACGTCTGCGCCTGGGATCAACCAGGCGTTGACAAACTGGCCAGCTACACCAACGAACTCAACTGCGTGGCTGTCCAGTTCAACCACTGCTATGGGAATGTCCAGTACATCTCCCCCGAACTTGGCCTGCGCCTCCAAGAGCGCTACTGCGAGAAGTCCATCCACCCCGTTGGTGCAAAACTCGGATTCCACCACACCGATAGCCGCAAAGCCGCCTTCGTGGAATTCTTGTACCGCGCCAAGCTCCTCAAGGACGTAGCTGCGTGGCTTGAGGCGATCAACACCGTTGACCCGCGTCTCATCTACCCCGAGGGCACCCGTCTGCCGATCGAAGGCGTCATCTCCGGTCCTTCGATCAAGCCAATCGCCCTTGAGGCAGCTGACTGCATCACGCAAACGCGCTGGTACGAAGACCGGTTTGTGGCCGGTGGCGGAATCAGCAACACCAACGACATCCTAGAATTCCTGAATCTGGGGGTCGATGCGGTAGCCATCGGAGTTGGCCTCCATCGAGACCATCGCTTGGCCCGCAAGGCCAGCGAAATCGTGATGGCTCGCGACCTGAGAAAGGAGTATGGCGATCAGGAGGATCCTGACCGACTCGCCCGGCTACTCGACACGTCACCCCCGCGCAACACCAATAACGGGCCAAAAGCCCTTTTCCTGGACGACTGACGGTTGTCCACACGCGCCCAGCTCACGCTGGGCGCTGTCGTTTTTATCCCCTCGAGTGCTTGATGTGACGGTAGATCCACCAGGCGATTCCGGCCAGGATCAATATTCCAATAAATAAATCAAATCTATGAAAATAACCCCCCAGTGTGTCCCAATTTTCACCCATCTTGAGACCAACCCAAGCCAAAAAATAAGACCAAATAACCGATCCTACGAATGTATAAATCGAAAAAGTTAACAGGTTTACTTTGGCAATTCCTGCCGGAAATGAAATAAACGTTCGAACTACCGGCAAGAGACGACCAACAAAGACAGTGATGCTTCCCCATCTTTTAAACCATTTATCGGTCAAGTCCAGATCATGTTTGCTCATCAAGATATATTTGCCATATTTCTCAATCAGTGGTCGACCACCTTTGGCCCCGATCCAATATGAAAAAAGCGAACCCCAGAGACAACCCAGCCCTCCGGCGATCGCAACCCAAAACAGATTGAATCTACCGGTAAAAACCAAGTATCCGGAAAACGGCATTATTACTTCGGAAGGAAGAGGAATATTGGCCGATTCGATCCCCATCAGCAACACTACCCCCCAATAACCCATGCTTGAAATGGTGTTGATGACAAAATGACTTAAGACGGTGAGGATTTGTTCCATGATAATTTTCTAGTTTATTAAAAGAAAAGGCGGTAACCGAAAAGATAAAACACAGCGTAGGTTATAAACACCGCCAGCAGAGCTCCGCCGGTAACCTGATAAACGCTGTGCTTGCCGAGCAAAACCCTCGACCACCCGATAACCGGTATCAGGACAATAAAGGGCCAGAATCGAAGACCGCCCAAGACGAGAATTGCGGTGATAACGCTTGAAGTAATAGCGGTATGAAAGCTTATTTTCCAATACAAAGTGATGATCGAGGCAATCGTTGTCATTATTAAGCC
>Ga0172375_10012719_pt1 | contig 10525 bp, 11 predicted proteins | sample LakKiv1m_FD_114537 | JGI IMG/M metagenome (GOLD analysis project Ga0172375, IMG submission 114537) | Freshwater microbial communities from Kabuno Bay, South-Kivu, Congo - kab_092012_11.1m | ecosystem: Environmental > Aquatic > Freshwater > Lake | place: Democratic Republic of the Congo...
ATACCCTTTGGCTTTCAAAAGGAATCTACCTGTACAAGATATCGGCTGGAAATAAAGTGATCGGGTCGGGTAAATGGATTAAAAATTAGCCCTCCATAAATTATCAATCCACAAATTAACCCGTAATCAAAGAATTATAAGTAAAAGTTATTCCGCCTGAGATTCAACCCCAGGAAACAACCTTCTGAACTCATTCGCTGAGTTCCAGTGCGTTGAACATTTCTTACCATTCAGTAAACCCGTCGAGGCGAGTAAAAATGCGCCAACGCATAGCGAGGCTGCTTCCGCGCCGTTCCTGTACCGGTAAATGATCCAGGGAATGAATTTTCGGTTTGTGCTGATCGGCTACTGCTTCAACGACGTCAGTTTCCGGTACCAGGATGGATATATTTTTCATAATTCATGTCTGAAAATCTTTGTCGCAAAACGCCCGTTTATTGTCGTTTTTACTTGTCACGCCCACTCATCTCTACACGATATCTTTGCATAAGCAATTTATTCATATTTTAATTATAAAAAAAGATGGAAACAACGAACAAAACAATAATAAGCGTTAACACAACCGTTAATGCACCCGTAAGAAAGGAATGGGAATTCTGGACGGCGCCCGGACACATCACCAAATGGTGTTGGGCATCGGATGATTGGCATGCTCCCTATGCAGAGAACGACCTGCGTAAGGGTGGTAAGCTCCTGACACGGATGGAAGCCAGGGACGGCAGTTCCGGTTTTGATTTCTGGGGGGTATATGATAAAGTGGAAACTTTTAAACTGCTGGAATACACCATCGGTGACGGAAGAAATGTTAAAATAACTTTTTCCGACCGGGGGAATACCACGGAGGTTGTTGAAACCTTTGAGACTGAGACCGAGAACACGACTGAACAACAGAGAAGCGGGTGGCAGTCCATTTTAAACAATTTTAAAAAATATGTGGAATCGAATTAAATCTCACAACTATGAAAAATCAGATAATTCCCTGCCTATGGTTTGACAACCAGGCAGAAGAAGCAGTACATTTTTACACTTCACTGTTTAAAAACTCGAAAATCGAACAGGTCAGCCGTTACGGAAAAGTCGGTTATGAAGTGCATGGACAAAAAGAAGGAACCGTTATGACCATTCAGTTTCAGATTAACGGCCAGCGGTTCACCGCACTGAACGGAGGTCCGTATTTTAAATTCAGTGAGGCGATTTCCCTGCAGGTTTTTTGCGACACCCAGGAAGAGATTGACTATTACTGGGACAGGCTCACCGAAGGTGGAGCCGAAGGGCAATGCGGCTGGCTGACCGACAAGTATGGCCTTTCGTGGCAGGTCGTTCCGTCGATACTTGGCGATCTGATGGCCAACCCCAAAAAAGCAGAGCCTGTCATGCAGGCATTTCTGAAGATGAAAAAGTTTGATATCGGGACCTTGTTAAAAGCCTGAAAAAATAGAACCCGGGTAAGTATCAATCCCTACCTGACATTTAACGGCAACTGCAGGGAAGCGATGAACTTCTATCAGGAATGTCAGGGTAGGGAACCTACCTTTCAGACCATCGGGTAATTTCCGTCCCCTGTGGGTATACCGGAGGAGATGAAAAGCACCATTTTGTAATAATCTGTCCATGCCTGTTCACCTACACCTGGAGGAGGAGTATCTGCTGTTTTTGTTAGATCTGCCCATATTTTTCCTTTTTTCTTAATATACGAGGTCGTATTTGTAAATGATTTTGTGAATTTTCTTACAGATCACCTTAGTTGCCACCAGTGATTATATTATAGACTGTTCCTCTGTTTTGACCAATGGATTCAATCCGGTGTTCCCTTAACAGATATTGTATGTCTTTTTTGATAGTATTTTTTGAGTATGCCGGTAAAGCAAGGCAGATATCGCTGAGCTTGACAGGCTGGTGAATCCTGATCACTTCAAGGATTTCCTTTTGCCGGGGATTTACATACCCTCCTTTATCTTTATAAACATCATACTTCTTTCCCAGGATATTAATCATTTCCTGCAGGCAGTCCATAAAGAATAATACCCATACATCTATCTTCTCATCAGGTGTGGAACGGTTCTTTTGCCCCATCATCAGGGCTTCATAATATTCCTTTTTGCGGCGTTCGATAATATTTTCAAATGAAACATAAGGGATAAAGGTGTATCCTTGTTTCAGCAGAAGCAGAGTAGTCAATAACCTTGAAAGCCGCCCATTCCCGTCCTGGAAGGGGTGAATGGAAAGAAATTCATATATAAATACCGGAATGATCAGCATGGGATGGATGTTTCCGCTGGTCAATTGTTCATTGGTCCATATAAGCGCCTCCTGTATGCCTTTGTTAACCAGGTGCGGCTCTGTTGTATTGAAAATTACTTTGTGTTTACTATCAGGATATGAGGCTATCACTTTATTTGGAAAATTTTTGTATTTGCCCCGGTGACGGACATCCTTCTCGCTATACTTTAAAAGGATCCCATGAAATTGCTTTATATAGTTTTCCGTTAATGGTATCGATTTGAAATTTGAAAATACAAGGTCAATAGCTTCATAGTATCCTATCACCTCCTGCTCATCTCTTGATTTGAGCTTTGAGATTTTCATATTCTTCAACAGGGATTGAATTTCTTCATCATTCATCGTGGCTCCTTCAATACGGGTAGATGATCCGATACTTTGAATTGTAGCCACTTGGCGTAATTCCTTCAAATACCTGTTTTCCTTTTTTTCAATACCTGCCCAGGTCGATTTGAAACTATCAATAATGCTGATCCTTTTAATGATTTCCTGGGTTGTTTTGAAATCAAATTCCAGTTTTTGTTCCAACATAAATACCTATATTATACCTGTAAATTACCCGGTAAAGGTACAAACTTTTTCTAAAATACCCATATTATACCTCTATTCTACCCGATAAAATTCCGATGCCTGGGGGACGGTGATAAGTCAGGTTCCTCATTCGTACAGAATTGTCGGTGAGATGATCAGGAATTCTCAACACAGTGGGTAAATTATCTCAATGTATTGAGTAAATAGGTAAATCATGGCGATTCATAACTAGCTGGACCTTCCAAACGATCCCGTGGAAGGTCAGCTTTATTACAATCCTGGCAAGCAATCTGCATATTTGTGGAATGGGGATTATTAGATTCCCTGGGGTAAAGGCTCATCAGGACAAGGCCAGTAGGTCCGGCAGAACACTGAAGAATCGAGCCAAGTGAATGTTAAAGGTCGATCATTGCGTAAAGCATCGGTTTTCCTCTTCTTTACCGGGGTCCTGAATTCATTGACCGGCTTGTATCCTTATGTTTACCATCATAAGGATGAGACTGCCGATCCGGATAGCGGCTGGGTCTCCTTGATCATCTCCATTGCCGACGGCAAGACTGATGACAAGAGCCTAGAAACCGTCATGAATTCAAACCTTTACAACGTATTTATTGGTCTTAACAAGAAAGCCATGGAATATCATGACTATTTAAGTAAGATCGAATCCTATGACCGACATTAGCAGTTATTAATAAGTATTAACATTTTTGCTATGAAAACAACGGTATTTATTCTCAAATGTTTACTGTTCTTCTTTGTTTTGAACAATGTAAATGGACAAATTAAAGTTTGGAATGATAATTGGGTTAGTCTTGGTAGTTTAAATAAAGATTTTGGTGTTCAAATTGCCCCAAGCGGTTATACTTATTTTCAACCAAGTGTATATGGAGACTTTACATGGCTCAACCTGACTTATGCAACGGGTGATCTTTCTAAATGTTATATTGTTGACCGTTTAGGTAATCACCCTTTCTTCGTGTATGGGAATGGCGATATTTATTCCAGAAGTATTTATCAATGGTCTGATATCAATTTTAAAGAGGATATTAAAGAACTCGACAATCCATTGACAACAGTTTGTAAATTGCATGGTGTATCTTTCAAATACAAAGAAAGAAAACCATCCACCGATACATTATCATACACTGATAAATTTGGAACAGTACATAAGATTCCACCGCAAGGAGAAAGACCCATAGATACAACCCTTATGGATCCCGGACTAATTGATTCCTTAATTGCAGAAAGAAGTAGAAGACATGTTGGTCTGATTGCACAGGAAGTTGAAAAAGTTGCTCCTGACCTTGTAAGAACTGCCCCAGATGGAAGGAAAGCTATCGAGTATACTTATATTATTGGTTTACTTATTGAGGCAACCAAAGAGCAAAATAATCATATTAATCAGTTAAAAGAAGAAGTAAAGAATTTGTTAGATTATCAAAATAAGGCTAATTCTGAACAGACAAAATCAACCAATATTGAAAATGAAAGCAATCAAAAAAACAATGTGTTATATCAAAAGGTACCTAATCCTTTTTCTGTTAATACCAAAATAAGATATCAGGTTGAAAAATCTTCTAAAAACGTCTCAATTCTTATTTTAAATATGCAAGGAACTTTATTAAAATCCTTTGAGAATTTAAATTTCTATGAGGGTGAAATACAAATTATTGGAAATGAGTTCAATCCCGGAATGTACTATTATTGTTTGATTGTTGATGGAAAAGAGATTGATACGAAGAAAATGATTTTAACAAAATAATGAAAATAGTTCACTATTTTTGTTAAAACAGCAATAAAATGAGAACACCAGTATTTGTTTTATTTTTTACACTTTATTTGATGGCACCTGGCCAGAATGTCACTGCCATGCTTACCGCCAGATACAATGGCAATCCATTGCTGTTAGACACGATTGTTCTGGAAAATTTAACCCAGCCATGTCAGAAGGCATTATCCCCGTTGCCTCAGATCACCTCCTATCAAATTGATCTTAACCAGGGGAAGATTATCAATTCCATCGGGGAACAAGAATCAGGGTACGGGATCTTTATGGTTCGAAACACTCCGGGTCTTTCACAGTTCAAGGTACTTCTGCCTGGTGAGGAAACCTTGAAGTTTACATTGCTGGATGTTTCCGGAAAACAAATATTTGTGCATCCGGTCCTATGTAAATCCGGCTTAACCTTTATTGATGTTTCCCCCGGAAAGGGACCTTTATTTATCTTATGGATACAAGGTAAAGATTTCAGAAGTTCGTTTAAAATAGTGGGAGGATCACAGGACAATCCCGGAGTTCGGATCAGTAATACCGGTAATCACCTTACAAAGTCATCCTTTACCGGAGTTGAAAGCCAAGGCCTTGTCAGAGGGGAATTTATCTATTCACCCGGTGACAAGGTACAATTTACAGCCATAAAAAATGGGATGTATTCGAATTTAACAATCAGTTATCCTGTTGATAAGGATTCTATCAATATTATTCTCTCAGCTCCTTGTTCTTCAGGAGCCACGGTTTACGACTATGATGGGAACCTCTATCATACCGTTCAGATTGGAAGCCAGTGCTGGATGAGAGAGAATATGCGATCAACTCATTACGCAGATGGAGTTGCACTGGTTGACGGTACTGGCGCTGGGGATATCTCAAATGATTATACCACAAAATACTGGTTTGACTATGGGGATGACCCGGCAAATTCATTGGTATATGGTAAGTTATATACAGGCGCTGGTGCGATGAATGGTCAAGTGGGATTTGACGAAGATTCTGTGAGAATTCAGGGTATTTGTCCAAATGGCTGGCATGTTGCCAGCGATGGGGAATGGATGAGACTTGAGGCTTATCTCGGGATGGGAGGGGACACAATCTCAATGATGAAATATCGAGGTACTGACCAGGGACTTAAGCTTAAAGCGGCCGGTAATGCTCATTGGGGTGGTTATAACGATTTCTCGACCAATGAAAGCGGATTTAACGCTTTTGCTGGTGGCTATCGAATTAGCTCTGGCCAATTTGATAATTTATCAGGGATTGGCGAATGGCGGACTTCAAGAAGCTTTGGTAGTTTAGTGGTTCGTATGATGAGCAATATTTATTCTCAAATTTATCGAGGAATCGGTTACAATGATAATGGTTTATCATGCAGATGTATAAGAGATTAGATTTTTAGAATTTTTTATATCCAATTTGTTATCTATCAAAGGAGCTAGTTTATGATTGACTCCTTTGTGTCCTTTATCGGGTATTGTATTGTGGCGTTCTTTGCTCAATGCAAAACCCACAACCAAAGCGTTCTGAGCGTGAAATAGCCGAAGCCTGGGCACAGATCACCATTATTAAATGGAAGAAAAAACTAGCTTCCAGTAAGATCGGTGACACTGGCACACTTCTTAACAGTTTCAAATACAATGTTCTTGCATCAGCACAGGGAAATGTGCTGAAAATCACCCTGCTTTTCGAGTACTATGGTCGTTTTGTCGACATGGGAGTCGGCAAAGGCGTCAAGATCGGAGATGTGAAGGAATCTGCCGCTTCACGAAAACTTTCCGGGAAGATGCTCGGGAACCGCCGGCGCCCCAAGAAATGGTACTCCAAGACCCTTCATGCCGAGGTTATGAAGCTGAGCGAGATCTTCGCCAAGGAGTACGGGCACCGGGGAGTAGTTGCTATAACCGAAAATCTGTCTGATAAATCCATCCGGAATGGCTAAGAACGAAACTTCTACTGCCACCGTCATTTTCAATGGTGAAAAGGCCAATGCCACACTCAAACAATTGGAGGCCGAAGCCAGGAAACTCAACGCAGAACTCCGGCAACTGAATGTCAATTCAAAAGAATTTGGCGACAAAGAGAAAGAATTTCAAAGGATAAACGGCAGGGTCAGGGAAATCCGGGGAGAAATCAACCAGACCGGAGGCGCTTTTTCAAAGCTGGCTGACCAAGCCAATAAATACCAGCAGATCTTGCAGATGATCACCGTTGGCCTGATCGGGTTTGGTGCTTCGGTTGTCGGCTTGATCAAAGGAAATGCGAAATTGGAAGATTCTCTCTCTGACATACGGAAAACCACCAAACTAACGGTCGATGAAGTAAAGAAACTGAATACGGAACTTGGAAAGATCGATACCCGGACTTCCCGCAGCGACCTTCGGGAAATGGCTGTGGTCGCACAATTTGCCAGGTAATTTTAGATAAAATCAACAATCTATGAAATGTAATGATTGTATGGGAACCGGCTATATTCAAACCGGCTTAGGCCCTAAACCTTGTCCCTATTGTAATGCAACAGGTCAAAGACCCGGGAATTCGACTTATGAGTCTGATAACAAAAAACCATTAATCGACACTTCCGATTGGTGGCATGATGGTTCCTGGATTGTATTTGGATTATTTGCTTTTGTGATTATCGTAGGTTATTAAAAGGTTGTGGGAGTTAAAGAAATATTCTGTCCAGCTTATATAACCCGGATCAACACGTGAAGCTTTTCTGCAGGTGCAAAGTGTTGCTTCTAAAAATCCTAATGAAAATATTTTATTCCTTTTACAATGAAACAAATAGTAATCTTCCTAATCACAATCTTTACTGTATTGTTTCTTCAGCAATCGAAAGTGTATTCGCAGAATAAACAATATAAAAATATTGCTGATATTCCTTCAATTTACTTCGGGAAATGGGTTCAAGACCATGATGATATTGAATCTCAAAAAAAAGCGCAAGCAAAATTTGGTTAAGACGTAGTTAACCTTGAATCCCATAGAGTTTAATAAAGGGTATTAGAAGATTGGAAAAAAAATCCATAATTATTTTTATATTTATACCGAATCACGACCATATGAATTCACAATCATTCTTACAAATTCTTCAGAAACGATTAAAACTGTTTTAAGACTTTATAATAATAATAATGAACTGTATGTTTGTCCTCCTCCATGCGCCCAAAGTAAATCATCACATTTATGTTATGCAAGCTATTTTATGCACTTATTAATAAATAGGTTAACGTTGATTATAAAGAACCATGTACTCCGATAAATTAACAAAAATATAGATGGTACTAAATTTAAAAGACAATGAATATTTCGGCAAGAAATTGAAAACTAAGGAAAATCCTTTTTTCAAGTTGAGTGTAACATGTAATGAACCGGATGGCAAAACTGAAGTGCATTATCATTCCAGTGACTATGTTTGTATTCAAGTGGCTGGAGTACATCATGAAAGACATAAGAATAATGTTCAGGTAATCAACCCGGGAGATATTGTCTTCAGACCAAGAGCATATACTCATCAAACTTTTTTCAACGATCAAGGGGGTAAACGCTTTAATATAGAATTTAAACATGAGTGGAAAAAATCTCTTGATGTTAATTTAGCATTACCCAAACGATTTTCTCATTATCAAACAGGAAATTACCCTGCATTGTATAAGTTATTATTTCATTTCCAAAATGAGTATAGCGAAGATATAGTTCTTGAACTCATATACGACTGGTTGTTTGAGATAAAGCAAGATTCCAAAAACGTCAAATATCTACCTTGTGTGAATAAAGTGAAAGAAATTATTGAAAATGAAATAGAAATTTTTCATTCCTTGAATAAATTATCTGAAAAAGTTTTTGTACATCCTGTTTATCTTGCACGAGCTTTTAAAGAAAAAACAGGATTATCCATAGGTGAATATCAGATTAGGCAGAAACTATCAGGAGCAATTAAACTCTTATTAAATTCTTCATTAAGCATTGGTGAAATCGCATTTCGATATGGTTTTTATGATGATGCCCATTTCATCCGCAGTTTCAACTCAGTTTATAAAGTTTCACCCCACAAGTTTCGCTTAACCGTAAAAAGTTAATCTGATACAATTTTCTATTAACCTTTCCCTTTAATTTTACCGTCAGTATTTTTGATTATAAAAATAAAGTGCAAAACAGTAACTTTATTATTCATAACACGACCTAATAATTTTGAAGACAATACAATAGGTGGTTCCACCCCACACTTTTTAGCATGAAACCGTTAGCTGTAATGCGTTTCAACAGCACCGAGTTCACGATCCTATTTGAATATTAATTTTAATACAAAAAATACTCATGAATTCAAACATTTCAAAAAGAATTAAATCAAGTTTTGTGACTTTATTACTTATAGTACCATTGATTTCATGTTACAATCATTACCATGAATGCTTGATTACTAATGTTAATGTTGTTGATATAAAAACAGGGGAGATATTAAAAAACAAAACATTAGCCATTTGATAGCAACCGTATTACTGCTATTTATGATAATGAAATTGATGGTTCGTATTCAACTATTATTATTGACGGAAAAGGTAAATATCTAATCCCGGGACTTTGGGATATGCATGCTCACTATAAATGGAGTCCCGTGGATTTAGATTTGTTACTTATTTCCAATGGTATTACAGGTGTAAGAGAGATGTGGGGTAATATGCCAGAGTTTATTAAAGTCCCTAAAAAAACACAACCAAAAGGTATGGTGTCACCGGAAATCTATTCCTCAGGCGATTATATTGAAGGCAATCCTCCCTCTTTTCCAGCAGGATGTATTGTGGTTACAACGCCTGAAGAAGCTATTAATGCCGTAAAAAATCAAATGGATAAAAAAGTTGATTTTATTAAAATTTATAGAATGCTAAGTGAAGATTGTTTCCTGGCTCTTGCGAAGGAAGCTAAAAAAAGAAACATTCCGTTTGCAGGACATATACCCTATAAGGTATCAATCTACACGGCAATTGAATCAGGAATGGCAAGCTCAGAACATTTAGAACGCTTTTTGGAAGGCTGCATAGCGAAAAATAATATTGAAAATCTCCCAAAGTCAAATCAGGAATTGGTAAGTAGATTTTCTGAAAAGAATTTTGACTCACTTTGTAATGTACTGGCAAAAAGTAGCATGTGGATATGCCCAACCTTAACGGTGAATAAAGCAGTGAGTTATTTGAATGATTCAACCTTTAAAGCTGATAATAGAAAGTTATATATTCCGCGATATCTTATTGATGATTGGAATCAAAAATTGAGTTCATATCCACAAAGTCAATTAGATAATTTTTGTAATGATTTTCGGGTAAGGTATCTTCTTGAACTAAGCTTAATTGGCAAGATGAATTCGAAAGGAGTGAAATTTCTTGCAGGAACCGATTTTCCAAATCCTTATGTTTTTCCCGGATTTTCCCTACACGATGAATTGTCGCTTATGGTTAAAGGAGGTATGCCTATACTTGATGTATTAAAGTCTGCAACAATCAATCCAGCAATATTTATGAACATAACTGCTGATTTTGGTTCTGTAGAAGTAGGCAAATTGGCGAGCCTAGTTCTACTGAATAAGAATCCATTAGAAAATATTGAAAATACAAGAACTATTGAAACTGTTATCATACGAGTGAAAGTTTATAATAGGAAAGCGCTTGATTTAATGTTAGAACAGCAAAATCTAGTGGCAATTGAATTGTCCCTTAAACCATGAATGGACGCTCACTACAGCTAACACTATGGTTGAAATTCGGGGTAGAATCACTATAATACAACACTACTGTCCGGTTGTTGAATTTTAAAAACTCTGTAACTAGTACTTAGTTGTGTAAATTAGCGTATTTATTTTTTAATGTTCTTTGAAATACTTTTTTCTTGGTCCACTCGAAGGGATGTGCATTCTGATTGTAGGCATGGCAATATTTTTCAATTGCC
>Ga0172375_10012720_pt1 | contig 10525 bp, 11 predicted proteins | sample LakKiv1m_FD_114537 | JGI IMG/M metagenome (GOLD analysis project Ga0172375, IMG submission 114537) | Freshwater microbial communities from Kabuno Bay, South-Kivu, Congo - kab_092012_11.1m | ecosystem: Environmental > Aquatic > Freshwater > Lake | place: Democratic Republic of the Congo...
CAAAGACCGCATGAAGAAGTCAAAGAGATCGAGCATTACCGAATCGTGACCGAGTTTGACAGACAGATTATGATTCCGACAGATATGCCAGATCAAGAGAAGTATATCAAGGTGAACGGAGAACTGTATGCCAAGACGATGGATATTATAAGGCGGTACAACGCTGATCCGAGAAATCTGGTCAAGGGCAACATTTCGTTCTCGGTCTATTGCAATAACGCACTGGTGACGCAGAACAGTAAAGCACCGCTCAAATATCGTGATCCAGAAGCATACGAGCAGATGATGCGAGCGAAAGAAGCGGAAGAGTATAACCGAAGGGTGGCAGGAATTGACGATGGCACAGGGTAAGTCGAGAGTTTACGAACCGATGTGGGACGAAGGAAACGAAGAAAAAGGAATTGCTACGCTAGAGCAGATTGAGGATGGCGAGTTTGACCTTGTGGCCGATATAGATGATCTTCCAGAAGTCAGCAAGGTTCTCGAACAGGAGCAGAGGCAGTACCTTGATTCTATGCGTAAGCGCGTTCGGACAATGATCGACGGAAAGAAGCTGACACAAGCCGTCTGCGCGATCAAGAGCATGGAAAACATGATGGCTATCCTTTCGGACGATGAAATGATGATTCGAGTCAGAGAGAACGTCAGTACGCCAATGGACTTGAAGTTTCTAGCAGAAGCGTATGAGAAGGTAGCTAAACAGGTTCAGAATCTCACCCGCCTCGATACCGTTGATGGATCGGGAACAAGCGCAAAAGCGGCTCTGGCAATCAAATTCGGAACTGGTTCTGGAAGCACAACGGTTCAAGTCGGCGTACAAGTGGATAACGAATAAGCAAACACAAGAGGGCGCAAGCCCTCTTTTCTTGACAACGAACAATATATAATATATTATTCTAGCATGGAAGAAAAGAAAAGCTCAACTGCATATAGATCGGTTCAGGAAGCGCGGAAACGTGATGCGGCGAACGGTGAAGCACCGAAAGTATACAGCATCCTCCGCGATTATTCGAGCGAAGAAGAACTTCCGAAAGGCGAACCGACAAAGAAATGCGAGAAGTGCGGTACTGTTTTCGATCAGGACTACCGCGCTGATATAAACGCATACTCGAATTTCAAAACGTGCCACAAGTGCAGAAGCGCAATGGCTCGACGCAAAGAGAAAAAGGTTCAGTCTGCTAGCAAGGAAAATGAAGTCACTGTTGCAACGTTGCCGATTGATCTATATCCGTGGCAGGTTACAGCAAGACAAGAGTTTCGGACGCATCGTTTTAGCGTGTGGGCGCTAGGAAACCGAACAGGAAAAGACTTTACAGCCAACGTGCTTGGCATTGAATATTTTATCGACTGCATTAATGAGAATAGGCATATCAATCATCCAGAGATGGCTCCGTCCGTTCTTTGGTGGATTGTTGCGCCCAATGAGCGTTTAGCCAAACAGAACTGGCGCGATTTGAAGAAACAGTTCCCGCGTGACTGGATCGTTGCTTGCGACAATACCAATATGGCGATGGAAACCGTGTTCGGCGGCGTAATCGAAGTCCGTTCGGCATATGATCCTGAACAGTTGGTCGGTTCTGGCGTTGATCTCTGTACGATTACAGAAGCGGCTCGAATCAAAGACCTTCTTGTTGCCGTGGCAAATATCGAAGCGCGTCTGAACTCTCCGCAACGCGGTCTTGCAAAGGATCGCGACGGAGCGGCTTACGGCTGCGGAAAGATGATTATCAACAGCACTCCTATCGGAAAGAACCAGTTCTACACTGTGTTCTGCTGGGGATGCAAAGATCACCCGAACTATTCGTCCAACTGGAACAGCACTCAACTTCCGTGGACGGCGAACCCTGTAAACGAACAGCTTGCCAAAACCAAGATTCAAACCAAGTACGGCGAAATGACGTATGAGGATGATCTGCGCAGGAAACTTGGAGAACGGCTCTACAAGCAGAACTACCTCGCAGACTTCCTTTCGGGCGATGGATCTGTATTTAAGGACTTCGAGGAAAAGTGTTGCGTCAACGTGTTCGATCCGTCGCTACAGTTAAAATCGGACGAACAGAGAAAAGAATTTATCAGCCAGTGGCAGAATCCCGTTCCGATGCACCACTACCGAATCGGATATGACCCTGCAACTGGTTCTTCGGAAGATAACCCGACAATTATTATTCGTGATATGGCAAACAACAGAATCGTCCGGCAGTTCAACATGTACGGAAAGAACTACGACGATCAGTATGCTTTTATTGCCTATTGGTCGAAGTATTACAATCACGCTCCGTGCGCATGGCTTAGAACTGGTCACACGGCTATAGAAGGTCAGTTGATGAAGAAGGGCGTTCGCGAGATTCCGCTAGACGAGCAGGGGAATAACAAGGCACAGTTGGTGCAATCGTTAGAACTCGCCGTTCAGAATCAAGCCGTGCAAGTCCTAATTGACGGTTCAGAGGACGCGCAAACGTTGATGTTCCAAATGAGCGACTACACAGAGCAATCGGGAAAATACAGCAACCAAGAGATGGAGCACGATGACTTTGTTTCTGCGATGTATGCGGCATATTTCGATTATTCGATTGTCGAACAGAAGATGCCGTTCAGCAACAGGATAAGTGGCGTAAGAAAGTAAACCTGCACATAATATATTTTTTAGTTGACAAATGCGTTGATAAAATTATATATTATATATGATGATGCGTTCTAGTATGCAGATTCGGAGGCACAAGAGTGGCGAAACCTATGAATACAGTGGATAAAAGCGAAACTCGCGGCTTCCGTATAGGGGCGGCGATTAAAAGTGCTGTTCAGGCTGTGCAGAGTGCTTTCGTCAAGGCGGCAGACAAGCGCGAGAAGGTCAGAGCGGGTCAGCGTTCGGTGATGTCGTATGGCGCAAAGAGTGTTACGAATAGCCGACTGAAAACGGTTGATCTCTTGCAACAGCTTCACGACACGCAGGACAAGTTCAAGTGCGTCGAGCTGATTGTAGAGAAAACGCCTGACGGTGCGCAAGCACTCAATGTATATCTGCGGCTGGCGAATCAGGGCGTTCAAATTGATCTGTTCAATGCGAGAACTGGTGCGCCCGTGAAAAAGTACGATGCAGAAGTCCGCGATTTCTGTGCATCAATCGGATATAACAATTCGATGGGGCTTGATGGATTTATCGACCAGTTACACGCTTCTGCACTGACGCGAACCGGAATGGCTTGCGAAGTCGTTGTTGCAGATGACGCGCAAAGTATTGAAGAAGTCGTAATGGTTGATCCTGCGTATTTCCAGTTTGAGTACCTTGAGGATGAACGCAGATACGCGATCTATCAGACTGACGTAATGAACAAGGGCGGCAAGGTTGATCTCTGCGAAGGTAATTTCTTCTTTGTTCCGTATCAGCCGAAAGTCGGAATGCCGAATGGTACACTTGCGTTTGAGAGCGCGATTGTCACTGTTGAGCAGTATTATAAACTGATTGACGACAGCTTGACCGTCTTGAATCGAATCGGTTATCCGAGATACAGCCACAAGATTGATCGTAAGGCGTTGCTCGAAAGCGCATTGCCCGAAGATACTGCAACTTCTGCTAAAGCGGAAGAATTTATGAACCGAATCTTTGACCAGATTGAATCGCAGATGCGCACGATTGGCAAAGATAGCGATATTATCTCTTATGATTGCGTTGATACACAGGTGCTTGGCGGTGGTCAGAACGGAAGCGGAATTGATCTGCGCAGTTGGTTTGAGGCTCTTGAACCGCTTGTTGCAAACTCTTTCCACTTGACAAGCGTTCTGCTGAACCGATTGGATTCGGGAAGCTATTCGCTTGGCACTGTTGAGTTTAAGATCGTTACGGAAACGATTGATAGCATGCGTCGTGCGTCCAAGCGCATTATTGAGCAGATTATCAACCTGTGGGCGCGTGTGAATGGATACAACGTGTATTGCTCTGTTTCGCATAATCCGATTGACTGGACTACTGAAATCGACAAGATGGAAGCACAGATCAAGAAGATGGAAGTCGCGAGACGTAAAGAGGAATACCACTGGATCAGTCACGATAGAGCGGCGCAGGACGGCGCAGGAGTTGACAAGGCGGATTCCGCTGACGCAGGATTCTTTGAGTATTTGAAGAAAGCGGCGGTTATCCCCAAGACAGATAGCTCTACCGCAACAAGTGACGATGACGAGGATGATGCTGACGCGACGAAAACCACGAAGTCGAAGAACGTAACGCCGTTCAGAACGTCAGCATCCGATAAGATGAACAAGATTATTAGCAGATTCAGAAAGTAGGTGCTTTGAGTGGCAAACAAACCTATGACAAATAAAACTCCGATTATGAACCGCGAAGTATGCCAGTTTATCCAAGCGAAAGCTGACGGTAATGGCGAGGGCGAGCTGTGGGTTTATGGCGATATCACGGATGATAAGTGGTATGACAGTGATGTTACGCCTGCCGGAGTGCGTGACGCTCTGAAAGATATGGGTGCGATTAATACGCTCAACATCCGCGTCAACTCGTATGGAGGCTCGGTGTTCGCGGGCAATGCGATTATCAATATCGTTTCCTCTTACAAGAAGAAGTCGAATGTCAAGGTTCACGCCTATATCGAAGGCATTGCCGCAAGTATGGGAAGTAATATTCCTATGGTAGCAGACTACATCTACGCCGCAGACAACGCGCTCTATATGCTTCACAAGCCGTCCACTTTTGCTTGGGGTAATGCGAACGATCTTGAAAAGGCGAAGGAAATGCTCGACAAAGCCGAAGAAACGCTTGTCAACAACTATATGCGGCACTTTACTGGAACCGAGGACGAACTGCGACAGTTGCTTGCAGACGAGACTTGGTTGACCGCCGAAGAAGCACTTGGATACGGACTTTGCGACGAAGTAATTGAGTCTGTCAAGGTTGCGGCTTCTGCAAAATCGATAAAATACGGCACTGTGGATTTCTCTAAGGATAGCATCCCTGCCGATTTTATAAAGCAAACGAATGGTGATGACAAAGGAAAGGAGGACAAACGAGATATGAGCAGATTCAAGTACGACAGCAAGTTGATGGATCAGTTCGGGATTGACGAGACGGCTTTTGCCGAGTTTGGCGTATCCTCCGAATCCGTCGTTGCTATTCTTAGTGCGGCGAAGGTCGAGAAACCGAAAGCGGAGGCAGAGGAAGCAGAAGAAGCTGACGATGCTGAAAAAGACGGTGACGGCGAGGCAGAATCCGAAGCGAAGGAAGAAACTGAACCGAACGGAGAGGAAGAAGCCGCGAAAGCCGAGGAAAGTCTTGACCACGTTGGTGCGGTGCTGACCGAGGACTGCATGAAGTCGGCTCTCGGTGAAGCGATGAATGCTGAAAAGATTCTTGCGCTTGCCGTTGCTGGAAAGAAGTACAACGAGCTTTGCAAGGACGCGGCAGACGAAGCGATCAAGCAGGGCGTTCGGGCGATGGGATCGACGTTCAACGAAGATCGGTGGCGCAAAGTGTTTTCTTCGGGTCAGTTTGACTTGAAGGATATTCAGGAACAGTGCGCAGAGTGGGGCGGAGAAGCTGCAACCGCGCTGAATGCAGGTAAACGGCTGTCTGTTCCTGCGGCTTCGGATGAAACCAACGGAAAGCGCAAGCCGACTGTTGCGCCGAAAGACAGACTCTAAACAAGAAAACTAAATAACTAATGTTCTGGGAAAGGTAGGAAAAAACAATGTATTCTAGCTATACTGATGCGTATGACCTCGGATTCGATGGTCTTGTAGATAGCGGTACGTTCTTGGTGGATAGCACTTCCGCCGCGACGCTTGCCGTTGGAGACTTCGTTGCGCTGACCGGAGCGAAGACCTGCGGGTTTGGCTCTGCGAACGGGACGATTCTCGGTCGAGTCGAGGCGGTTGAGAACTACAGCAATGATTCCGACGATGGAAAGGTTGCGACCGTTAAACGGCGTTGCTCGTTTGAGGACGTTGCTCTGTCCGCGACCACGACCTACAGACCGACCGCTTATGGCGATCTGATCGCGGTTGACGGAGCTGGCAAGATTCAGAAGCTACAGGCTCTTGCGGTTGATACGACCAATAGCGCAGTAACGCTCACACGCGCCAACTGCTTCGCTATCGAAGTTGACACCACGAACGCCGTTGCGACGATCTGGCTCGACTAACGAGATTGACGAGAAAGGAAGGGATAAAACTATGAAATCTAATCAGGAAATCGACAAGAAGATTCTTGTTAGCGGGAAGGTTATGGACTCCGTATTCACGGGGGAAATGACTGCGAACGAATCTCTTGAGAATACCTATTACGAAGAACTTGCTGATCGCAGAAAGAACGATCCTTCTCTCGCGAATAAATCGGCAGTTCAGATTGCGCTGCTCGACGCTGGCGTTGGCAAATCGACCAAGATCGGAACCGTTCTGGATCAGACGATTAGCACGGGAACCGACACGAACGAATGGCTGATTCCCGCGTGGATGGATGAAACTCTGCATGAGTCGATCTATGCGCAGGACATTCTCCAGTATATCGTCGGAACCCCGATCAACGTGGACAGCACCGTCCTCAAAGCGGCTACACTCGACCTGTTGAGCACCGCGAACAAGGATGCCACGAAGCGCAAACGCGTGAGCGAGGGTGCAGACCTGCCACTGGCGAAGATCACCACTGGCTCCAAGAGCATCGAACTGTTCAAACATGGTCGCGCCGTTGAGATCACCTATGAAGCCCTGCGCCGCATGCGTATGGACGAAATGATGAAGATTCTCGACGCGATTGCAATGGACATTTCGGGGCAGGAACTTGGCGAAGCCGCAGACGTTCTCGTGAACGGTGATGGCAACTCCAATACCGCCGCGTCGATTGGTTTCAGCACGGCTACCGCAAACACGATTACCGCCGCTGAACTCGTCCGCCTGTGCGTGGACTTCTTCGTCGCGACAAACCTCCAGCCGACCACGATTCTGTGCGGAAGCGCGATGTTCCGTTCTCTGCTGACCCTGCGCTATGACCCGACGCTTGTCGAGGGCGCAATGAAGGGGTTCGGATTCAATGCCCCGCAGATCAATCCTGCCGCGCTGAACCTGATCCTTGCAGAGATTCCGACGATTAGCTCCAAGAATGTGGCTGTCGTGTTCAACAAGGACTATGCGCTGAACAAGTACGTCGAGAACGGCTCGATGATCCGCGAGTACAATGCGAACATTCGCAACCAGACCAAGCTCGGAACTATTTCCGATGTCTCTGGATTTGCGAAGTTCAACAACAACGCGGTTCGCTACCTGCCGTCCGCGTAACACGAACTAACAATCAGAGGGTGGAGAAATCCACTCTCTTTTTTTGTGTATTATTGTTGACATTCTTCTATATGTTGTGTATGCTAATAATAAATAATATATGATTTGCATTTCGACAAATTGAAAGGAACTCAACGGCATGAGCGAACAGCTTCACGTAACGCGGATAGAACTGGAAAGTGCTGTAAACCGCGTGGAGGACAGAATGACTGCTAAGATCGAAAAGGTTGAATTGAAGGTCGGTGAACACGATAAATGCATCGCGAGAGTGGAAACTGTACTTGCTCAATTTGAAGATATGCCGTCGATTCTTAGTAGCCTTAATCTCACGCTTGTGAAGTTGGACGGTCGCCTATGTAACGTCGAAGAAGGAATCAAGGGATTGCGCGAGAAAACATCTAGCCAATCTTCTGCAATAAAAGAGATCAGCGAAAAGGGCAAAATTGATTGGATGGAGGCGGTTAAGAAAAACTGGTGGGGAATCATTCTTTTTATCGCCGCAGTCGTAATGCTATTGAAGTCACAAGGGGTGTTCTAACGTGTTCTACCAATCTGCTGATAAACGAGCAATGCTTAATCGTGGCGGTGCAAGCGTCGGCGTATTTATCGGTCGCGGCGCAACGAGAACTGTCGTTATAGGCGGAACTCCGCAGAAGTATCAAAGGGGATTGACCAAGAGAAATGGATCGAGAGATCGCGCATTGGAACGAGTTATTCGCGATGGCGGTCTTGGAATATAGAATTTGGGGGACTAACCACCTCCGCGCCGATTGGGTGATGACGGTCGGCAAATGCACGGCAAAGGTCTTGCATCTTACGGAACGGACGCTACTACTTGTCGTGGGCTGGCAGGGAGCAAGCGTCTGTTTTGCTTATTTGTCTTGACAAACATAGCGGAAAGATTATATATTATATATAGATTGGTGCTGAACGGAGGAATTTCCAGTGGCAACTACGCAAACATATCCGCCCGAATGGGAAAGTTACGCAGATATTGCGAACTTCTATGACCGAGTGCGTTCTGCGCTTGGGCTTGTAAGTGCAACGGATATTGCGAACGCCGCTATGGATTATCCCGAAAAAGCACCGATGGCAGAGCGCAGTATCAAGTCACGAGTCACTGGTTGGGCAACGCTGACAGAGGCGCAATTCGTGATCTTTGAGAGTTGCATCGTTTTGCAGACAGCGGTTTATTTCAGAGAGTATGCTTCTAAGCTAGTTCGCAAGATGCAGAAATCTCCAACGTTGCAGATTGAGTACAATGAAAAGGCAAGCGTATCTGGACAGTCGTTTGAATCCGTGATTGATACGCTGATTGCTGACATTATTGGAACTTCTGGCGGAACAGTTGAGGCGTTTCGAGTAACGAGTACGCCTAGAAAGACGAGTTGGATTTAACCGATGATTGAGCAGATCGGAAACGACTTTTACAATTTGATGCTAGACGCTGATATGGCGGAAGAAGTCGTTGTAACGTCTCCGTCTGGTACGCAATACGCATTGAAGATGTCGGCAACTCCGAACACGAAATCGTCTTATATGCAAGCAGAGCGCGAGTATATGTTCTATGGTGTTATGACGTTTCCAGATGCGGCTACGGCACTTGCGCTAAGAGGAAGCTATTTTACCCGTGATCGATTCGCAGGACGCAAATATATGCTCTGCTCCGTGATTCCAGAACCGACGAGTCAAAAGGTTGCAACCGTGTTCTTTGATGAAGTTGCGTCAAGCATCGATATTGCGAGATTAGTTGAGACTGTAAGCACTACGACAGGAAACACAGAGATCACAGCAACCGTAGTTCAAGCAAACGTTGCGGCATATGTCGCGGAAACGCTTCAACGGCAACAGCAGACCACGGACGGAAACGCCGACAAGACGATTTGCACAGTACGATTCCCCGCAAGATATACATTGTCGAAAGATAACGTGATCCTGCGCTACGGATTTGAGATGAATCCCGCAACAGGCGTAAACGCCTTGAAGAAGATTCGGTATCGCGTAGACAGCATCGACACCTCTATGATGAACATTAGTTCTGGCGGCGTTGTCACTGGAACGATAGGATGCCAGTTGTCGGTCGATACAAGGGCACAGGCGGTGAGTTAGGTGAGCTTATCGTTTGATCCTATCGGGGCGCAAAAATACCTCGTAGAATGCGTAAAAGAAGCCTCGGAAGAGGTGATGAACTGGTTCGTCAGTGAGACTCGTGGGCTTGGAAGCGGGAGCGGATTATCCGCAGCGGGTCAAGCCGCGACGGAGCTAGGAGAAGCGGAAGCGATAGGAGCGGGAATCGTCAGGCAACAGTGCATATTCTACGCTGACGCAATCGTTGATAGCTACGGAACTGGAAGTCTGGCGGACACTGGCGCGGGTTCGTTCTGGAAAGAGTATGCCGCGCAAAAAGGAGCTAACGGATTTAACCCATCAAGAACTACAAAATATATCGCAGGAAGACCGAGGGGGAGCTATTCGGATATTTGGGGAAAGCGTCACAGCACGTGGGGAACTTTTGAAGGACTCAATATTGAAGGAATGGAATTTATCGATTCAGAAACAGGACAGCTAGTAAAGATAGAACCGAAAGCGGCATCTTATGCGATTCAGAATGCAGAAAAGTGGCTTACGAAATCCGAAGGTAGATGCAAGCGAGCGATAATTGCTGCGGCAGAAAAGTGGGCTTCAAAACTAGACGAATTCTTTATAGAGAGGTAAGCAATATGCCTATTACGCCAGCCAAAGACAAGGCATTGATTAAAAGCATATTGAATTCCAATCCGCTGATGACAACGCTTGGGTTTACTGCGGCACAGACATTCCTATACAAGAACAGCGACCAGACGATTGACCCGACAAAGGTACAGATTTTTATCTACAATGTGCAGGGGGAAAAGACAGGCAATGATTTCTCGCACGGCGTGGTCTACGAAGTTCTGTTGTCCGCGTCAAACGCAAAGCAAGGAAGCGTAGACAATGGAAGCGATCAACTGATTGCACTACTGCATAACCGAGTAATCGGAAAGCACAGACTTGAACTGCTTGACCCGCCGATGGCACTTTCGTCCGTAAACTCGCTCTACCAAGTGGCGACGCGGTTTATGGCATATGAAACAGTATATAACAAAGTCAGAACAGCTATCAGCCAGTAAGACGTTGGGATATAGATAGACAAAATACTAATATAACAATCCTCTCAACGAGGAATGAAAGGAAGGACACAAGATGGCTAGACAGGCTCAAACAAGCGTTA
>Ga0172375_10012721_pt1 | contig 10525 bp, 9 predicted proteins | sample LakKiv1m_FD_114537 | JGI IMG/M metagenome (GOLD analysis project Ga0172375, IMG submission 114537) | Freshwater microbial communities from Kabuno Bay, South-Kivu, Congo - kab_092012_11.1m | ecosystem: Environmental > Aquatic > Freshwater > Lake | place: Democratic Republic of the Congo...
ACTTTGATTAACGATACCTATCCTATTACAAAAACTTTTTCTGAATGGATGAATATAAGTATTACTCCTATAAATTCAATTGTATGTGATTTAACTTCACCTACTCCTTCAATGAGCTGGGGAAGTAATACTGCTTCGATAAGTTCAGGTTCTTCTTATACTGCAACAATGTCTGCGTCTGGAATTAATGCAATAACCGGAAATAATATGCAGATAGAAGTTTATAATACAAATAGTGCAACTCCTTTAGCAACAAAGAATGTTGTTGTAACAAACGGAGCAGTAAGTTCTTCTAATACTTTTAGTGGATTAAGTGTTGGAACTCATTACTTTTATTTTACTTTAATTGGATGTAATCCATCTCAAGAAGTTAGTTCTGGTAACTTAGCAATAACCGTAACCGATTCAACTCTTTGTTCTTATAATATCGGAGATGGAACCTGTTGTTCAGAAGAAGGAGAAACTTGCTCTAATGAACCAGCTTGTGGAGCTTGTGCTCCAAGTTTTGATAGTGCTTCTGCTAGTTGGTTAAAAAATGGGGAAGTTAATGTGACAGATACTATCCTTAGAGATAGTATCAATAATTTGTATAGGATGAAGATTACAGGAATTACAAATGCAGAGGGAAATACCCTTTATTTTGATGTTTATGAATACGATGCAATTGGAACACACGAAACTCTTCAAACAAGTTTGTCAAGTATTGTTAGTGGAGGAGAGGCTTCTGCTAGTTTATCTCTGGATGAAGCAGAATTAGAAGCAATAAAAGAAGCTGGAGAACCCCCATATAAATTATATTTCAAAGCAAGAATAGGAGATTTAACTGGAAATTTTGTTAATACTCAATTAGAATTAAATGTTGCTGATGCAACTGGATGTACTGCTAATTGTGGAGATGGAGTTTGTTGTGCAGAAGCAGGAGAGGTTAAAGGAATATGTGAATCTGATTGTGGACCTTATGATATGGATATCTCTCAAGCAATAGGAACTTGGGATAAGGTAAACCTTTCTATTGTTGAAGGAAATTCAGGTGTTGCCACATTTACTATTTCTAATATACTCAATCCTCAAGAAGGAGCACAAATAACTCTAGAAATTTGGGAAGAAGATAGTAGTTTATCTGAAGGATATTCTGATGATAAAACTCAAACAGCTTATGCTACTGTTCAAGCAGATGGAACAGCAACCGCTGTAATCTCAATAGATTCTTCAGATATTGCTCTTGCTGGAGGAGATGAAAATATTGGAAGTGCAAGAGACCCTTATGAATTTTATGGATTTATTATTTATCTTACCTCTCAAAAGTCTTTTGAAGAAGAGATATTAAATGTTTATCTTGAAGATGCTGTAACATGTGCGTTCATAACTACTTGCTCAGACTATACTTATCAAAGTCAGTGTGACTCTGATTCATGTTTTGTTAAAAATGCTTCAGGTTTAGCAGTTGGAATTAATTGTAGTGAACCTGGAATTGATTGTTATTGTAGCTGGGAAACTAACTGTGAATTTGGATATGATTTTACTGTTCCTGGAGGAAATAAAATTGGGTCATGTGATTATTTGGAAGATAGAGGGGGAGATAACTGTGATGATGGATTCTTAAGTTATACTTGGACAGGAACTTGGACTTGGGATGTAACAAATCTTGGTTACACTGTTAATCCCGGAGTAGGTTATGTTCAAGGATTAGATGGTAAATGGTATTATGATCCCTTAGGATATTCAACTAGTTGCATTGCTGGACAAAACACAATTCCTTGTCCTGCACAAGTTCAATTATCCGGATTTAATTGGGTGAACTTGGTTATTGCTTTAGTTGTGGTTGCATTAATATACTGGTTATTTGCAATAGACAAAAAAAAGAAAAAATCGATTTCAAGAAAAACTAATTCTAAGAAAAAAAGAAAGTAAAAGTTGGTGAGGAAATTATGGGAGTAAGATTGATGAAGAATTATTTAGTACAATCTTTCTATTTAGCATAAATAATACTAAAATCTGGTTAATTTAGTACCAAATATACTTATTATATTTGTATTTAGACCTTAAAGTACTAAAAACTGGTACTTTTTGTGCATAATAGACAGATTAAGATAATAAGATAGTTTAAATCTTAACAATTATCTAATCTTAAATATAAAAAACAAGTTTAGAAATATTTTATCTAAAACCAATATTTATAAACTTGTTTTTGTTAATTTTACTATCGGTAAAGAGAGGATGATGCAATGAGAAAATCAAATACAAATGTAATTTTTTTATTTTTAATTTTATTTGTATCCTTTATCTCTCTTTCTTCTGCAACAATCAATGTTGGCAAGGGAAATCAAACTCTTGTAACCTATTCTCCTGGAACTTATCTTTCAGGATATCTTAATATAAGTTTTCAAAATCAGTCATTAGATGTAGAATTTAAAGATAATCAAGGAAATACTGTAAGTTTAATTCAGTTATTAAATAATTCAAGAAATAAGAATTATCTTTATGAATGTGATGTGATTGATTGTGAGAGTAATTATCAATCTGAAAATAAATTAAGTTCAAAGACTTATAATCTTTCTCAAGGAGAGGAAGCTCTATTTGGATTAGAGTTTAAAGGAATATTAAAATCAATAGATTCAGTTAAGTTTACTATTGAGAGTGATGCTGGAGAGAGTTGTAATAGCCAATTTAAATTAGATATTCTAGACGATGGAATTTATGATTTTTCAAACAACAAAGTTTCAACAGCTGTTTGCTCTGGAAATTACACTGGATGTTATAATTCTGGAACTGGAAATGATGTTGAACTCTTAATTACAAATACTCCTCTTTGTCAGAAGATAAATTTGAGTGAAGCCCCTTCCTATCAGATTGGGGCTTGGATTGCAGAAAAAACCCCTGGAGCAAGCTCGATTAAGATGAGCGTTTATAATTCAACTGGAACGAAGGTTGGAAACTGTGATATTTCAAAATTAGGAATGACTTCTAGTGGAAGGGAGCATAATTGTAGTTTTAGTTATCTAACAACAAAAGAGGCAGCATATTATGTCTGTTTATATTCAGAAGGAACTGGGGGGGAATATAAGACCAAGGGATACTCTCTAACAAAAGGGTGTGGATTTTCTGGACTTCCAGTTAAAAATGGAACAGCAGCATATTATATCTTTGCTAAACCTCAGAAGTTTGGAACTGTAGGCTCAGTAAATATTGGAGATACTCTAACTGGTACCTCAACAATCTCTCAATTAGCAGTAGACTATATCACTTCAAAGTATGGAACTAATGATTGTTCTGGAGGGTGCTATGTTCCAATAAGAATCATTGCAAATGTTAATCAGAACATTACCATAAAGAATTTTTCTATTAAATATGGACAACAGGATTTACCCGGAATAGAAGATAACAAGATGCATATTTTAGAAGAGGTTCCAGCCAAACTTAGTGCTCCCTACCAATATTTATTTTTAGATGGATTATTTAAGCTTCCTACGAAATTAGGAAATTTTTCTTATTCTCTAAGTGCCGATGGAAAAACTCTTGTTAATTCTAAGATGCAGATTAAAAACGTCTCAATTAGTTTGAGCCCTACAAAAGTTCCTATTGCAGAAAGAACAACTTTTAGAGTAAACATTTTTTCAGATAGTGATCCCCTAAAATATTTTTGGGTATTTGGTAATTCATCCACTGAAACTCTAGTAAATCAGGCAAGTTATACTTACTTAGAAGAGGGAATTCACGAGATTATGATAGGAGTGCAAACAAAAGATGGAGGGGTTTTCTCTAAGATTTTTAACATTACCGTTCAATCTCCTAAAGAAACTGCAAATCAAACTCTAACTGAATTAGAAACAAATCTTAAAACTGTTAATAACCAGATTATGAATCTTGATTCGTTCACTAAATCTAAAATAATGGAAGACTTAAATTTAACTTATTTAAGTAGTCAATTACAGATTATAAGAACTAACTTTAATAAAATAACCAATAACAGCGAATATATTACTATTATTAATGAACTGAACAAAATAGAAATTCCAGAAGCAATTGTTCAAGCCTCAACTAATTATATTTCTTATTATCCTGAAGTAAGCGATATTGATATGGATGTGCTCTCTTCAATTACTGGAGAGTATTATGAAGAATCCGAAGTTGAGGCCTATTCTAATGCTATTCTTTACTGGAACCAGTTAAATTTAGAGACAAAAATTTCTATGAAAGAGATTAGTTACAAATATAATGGGAATTTAGTTCCATTTTTGAAAACCTTTATTTTACAATTTACTCCGAAAGAAACTTTAGAAAACAATACCTACTTAATTATAGGATATTTGGAAGATTTAGAATTGAATACAAATTCTTCTCAGAAAGAGCAATATACTTATACTAAAATTAATGGAAAAACTTCAATTAGTTTTTCTACTTCTAGCGACATAGATTTTATGGGGCTACCTTTATTCATCTCTCCAACAATAGAGAGCTTAGAGGTTTCTAATGAAGAGATTGTAGAATATAAAAATCAATGGTGGATTTTAGCTATCCTTTTTGCATTAGTAATTATTATTGCTTTTATTATTTATTTGATTTTACACAAATGGTATGATAAAAAATACGAACATAAATTGTTCCCAAATAGAAATAATCTATACAATCTTATTACTTATATTAATAATCAAAAAGCGAAGGGAGCTTCAGAGGAACAGATAAGAGAGAGCTTAAGAAAGGCTAAATGGTCTGCAGAATGCATTAGATATGTAATGAGAAAATATCTTGGAAAGAATACTGGAATGTGGAAACCAACAAAATCTCAAGAAATCAAAGAAGCACGAGCTAACCCGATTCAATTTAGAAAAGGAATTAAAAAAAGAAATCTTTTCTGGCACATCTTCTTGGGAATCATAACTCTAGGATTATACTGGATAATCTGGTTATTTATCAGTTCACATGAATTAAGAAAGTTTACTAAGAAGGCTCCAAGATTTATTTTATTGTTGATACCTTTTCTTTCTTCAATTCCTTTAATAATTGGAATGAATATTTCCTCTGAAGTTTTAATGGGGGTAATAGATTTGTCTATCTTGTCAATAATTCTATTTGCCATTTTAGGAGTTGGCCTAATATTTATGATAATTGTTTTGATTAAATATTCAAAAGCCCTAAAAGAGGTAACTGGATTTAACACAGTAGGAACATTTTTGTTATTACTATTCTTATATCCTATTGGAACAATTGTTTCACAAGTTCAATTAAACAAAAAAGCAAATCAGTAGCAAAAAGTTAATAAACAATCTAAACTATCTCCTATTATCATGGCAAAAAAAGGTATTAAAGGCATTTTAAGAAGACTTCTTCCAGCCTTATTCAAGAATAAGAAAGACATTAAATTAGGGTTTTATGGGCCTCCTAATGCAGGAAAAACCAGTCTGGCTAATAGGATCTGTAAAGATTTTACTGGCGAAGAAATTGGAACTGTTTCCAAGGTACCTCACGAAACAAGAAATGTTCAATTTAAGGAGAAAGTAGAGATTAGTTACAAAGGAAAAAAAATGACTTTCAAGATGATTGATACTCCAGGTATTACAACTAAGGTAGACTATGAAGATTTCTTAAAGTATAAGATGAATAAGCAGGATGCAAAGAACCGAGCTAAAGAAGCAACTCAGGGAATTATTGAGAGTATTAAATGGCTTGACGATATGGATTTAGTAGTTATTGTTTTAGACGCAACTGAAAACCCTTATAATCAGGTGAATATTACAATTATTGGGAATTTAGTTGCAAGGAAAATTCCTGTTTTAATTGTGGCTAACAAATCGGATTTGAATAAAGCTGATGTTAAAAAAATTCAGGATGCATTTCCAGAATATCCTGTTATTGGATTAAGTGCAAAATATGGTAAGAATCTTGATGATTTTTACGATGCAATATTCAAACTTTCAAAAAAGGTGAAATAAGGTGACAAAAGAGGTAAGAAAACATTTAGGAAATATAAAGGGATTTGCTATTCAGTTTATACCCTACTCTGAAATAAAATCTCTGAATGCAGATGATAGAATTAGAAAAATTCTAAACATCGTTTTAGGAAATAATATTATAATTCTTCAAGGAAAATTAAAAGCTGAGGAAGAATCAAGATTAATTGGAGACACAATGGCTATGATTGGTCATGTTAAAGATTTTAAGGGAATTGAATTAGCAGTTATAGGTTCGGACGAGAAGACAAATGTTTTTGACAGATTTAGAAAAAGTTTTGTTAATGTTCTTAGCGGGGGAGATATGGCCGCTATTACTATTATTGGACCCGCTAGTGTTGTGAAGGAAATAAAAAGAAATCCTAAGAAAATTGAGCTTCTGCTTAACAAATAGAACTTTTGAACCGAAAAACAATACAAACAAATTTAAATAATACGTGTTCTTAACTAAATTAGAGGAGTTAAAATTAAAAAATGCCCCATCAATGTGTGAGATGCTCTAGAATTATTCCAGCTGGAAGCAAAGAGATTATTGATGGATGCGCTCATTGTAAAAGTCGATTCTTTTTTTATATTAGAGAAGACCAATTTGAAAAATTAAAACAAAAAAAGGTGGAATTAGAAATTCCAGAAGCAGATAGAAATAGAATTGAAAAAGAAGTTAGAGAGATTGCAGGAATTGAAGAGACCGACGCTCCCGTAATTCTTGATTTTGAATCTGTAAGGGTGACTGGGGCAGGAAAGTTCGAGTTAGATATAACTAATCTATTTCAAAAGGAAAGACCTCTTATTTACAAACTTGAAGAAGGGAAGTATATAATTGATTTAGCAACGAGTCTTGGAAATAGAAGGGAACAACAGGAAGATGAAGAAGATTAATTCTGTTTTGAACGAGGTTCTACAAAAAATTAGACCAGACAAAGAAGAGATTAATTTCTTACAAAAAGAATTAAACAAATTTCTTATTTATTTTAATTCTAAATCTAAAAAATTAAAGATAGATGCTGAAATTTTTGTTGGGGGAAGCTTTGCTAAAAAAACAATGATGAAGAAAGGAAGCTATGATATAGATTTATTTGTTAGATTTGATAAAAAATATTCAGAGAAAGAACTTTCTCCTCTCACTAAAAAAATTCTAGGAAATCTTAATAATTTAGAAGAGATTCATGGTTCTAGAGATTATTTTAGATTAAAGATTGGAGAAAAATTCTACTTTGAAATTGTTCCAGTTGTTAAGGTTAATAATCCCAAGGAAGCAAGGAATATAACAGATTTATCTTATTCCCATGTAAGATATATTAATAAAAAAATTAGAAATCAGAGATTACTCGATGAAATTCTAATTGCAAAGGCATTTTGTCATGCAACTGGAACCTATGGAGCAGAATCTTATATTAATGGTTTCTCGGGATATTCTTTAGAACTTTTAATATACAAATACAAAAGCTTTCTAAATTTCATAGAAGCAATGACAAAAGTTAAGGATAAACTTGTTATTGATGTTGAAAGATATTACAAAAAAGATAGAGCCATGATTGATATGAATAGTTCTAAATTAAATTCTCCAGTTATTCTTGTTGACCCGACATATAAACAAAGAAATGCTTTAGCAGCATTGTCTAAAGATACATTTGAAAAGTTTCAGAAAGAATGTGTAAAATTTTTAAAAAATCCAAATGTTGAATTTTTTGAACAAAGAAGAATAGACATAGAAAAGTTAAAAGAAAAAACAAAAAAAGAAAAAAATTATTTTGTTTTATTGCAAGCTTCTACAAAAAAACAAGAGGGAGATATTGCTGGTTCTAAACTGTTTAAGTTTTATAGGCATATGGAAGAAGAATTAAAGAAATTCTTTGAGATAAAAGAAAAAGGATTTAATTATAATTCAAAACAAGCAGCGAGGTTTTATTTTGTTGCTAAACCCAAGAAGGAGATTATATTAGAAGGGCCTTTTGTTGATGACAAGAATAATGTTAAAAAGTTTAAATCAGAACATAAAAATACTTTCATTAAAAAGAAAAAGATTTATTCTAAGATGAAAGTTGATTTTGATTTAAAGAAGTTTTTAGATAAGTGGAAGACTAAAAACAAAGAGAGGATTAAAGAGATGTATATTGAGAAATTAGAGATTATTGAAGATTAAAAATAATTCTCCCTTTGAGAATTATATTCTTTCCAATCTTGGAAATTTCTTGTTTGCGAAGGGGCAATTCCTTTTTTAACTCTTCCCTCAATAAATAAATGTGAATAACCATCTTGATACCAAATATTCTGTTTATAAGCCATTCCTTTTGAATTTGGAAGAAAATGCTTAATTGACACTCCCTTTATTTTATCTGAACGAAATCTTTCAAAGTTCAGATGATTCTCCCACAAAGCTCCATCCATTTCTGTTTCAGAAGGTTGAAATAATCTCATTCTCCAACAACCTGGTTTATAAGAGAAAGGTACTCTTTTTGGAAAGACATTATGAAAACCAAATTCTAAAAATTTAAAATCTTCATTTTCTTGGAGATAATTATTAATTCCTTCCCAGTCGTTTGTTGGCCTTTTTTGACACAATAATTCATCTGCATCTAAGACTAAGGCATATTTTGTTTTTACTTTATTTAGAGAATAATTTCTTGAATTTCCAAACCCATCAAATTTATGATCATAAACTCTTAAATTAGGATATTTTGACTGCATCTCTTCTAGAATCTCTCTTGTTCCGTCAAGAGAACCAGTATCTACAATTACTGCTTCTTCAACAAAAGGAACATGAGCTTCAACGAATCTTTGAATTCCTCCAGCAGGGTTCATCTTTTCATCTCTAACAATTGAGCAAAGAGAGGTGTTTGGAAGAACAATTTTAGATGCCATTTTCAATTAACTCCTGGGGAACACGAGATTCTTTTAATAAACGCTCTAATCTTTGAATATCTAACCCCACACATTCCTTGAAATGTGGATGATTCTTTTTTATGCAATTCCCTGCATCAATATAGTATAATTCTTTATTAAGAGATATTCTAAAGTTTGGTTCAAATAAATCCATTCTTGAATAGCCTTCTTTGTGAAAAGTATTTACTAAGTCTATTAGAGTTTGCTCTGCAACTGTTGAAAGTTGTTGGTCTGTCCAATCTTCTCCATCTATAAATTGTTCTTCTAAAAAATAATCTCTCACGTCTGTTACAAAAACTTTGGATTTTTTAGGCATCGGGGAAAGTATATCTTTTCTAAAAAGAATTTTATTAGGTAATCCCTTTAATCCTTTTAATCTTCCAAGAATCTCATTTTCAATTAGGGTTTGCCTCCCCTCATTATATTCTTTATCTCTTTTAATAACTGTTATTTTTCCAAAAGGATTCTCAACTAAATCTATAAATCTAGAAGAGCTCATGTCTTCAATGAATCTATATCCTTGATTTTTTAGATATGCATCAAAATAAGATTTGCTAAAAAAATTAACCATTTTCCCTCCTAGTTGACAGCCATGTCAAAGAGGTCTGCAAAAGCAGTTGAGAAAAAATCCGAATTTAACCAAATAGCTGTGTCCTCTTTTGTTGACTCTTTAGTTAAATAGAATAGTATTTCTTTTTTATCTACGATGAAGAATTTAGCGTCAATATTAATCTTTTTTATTTTCATTCCTAAATCTTCTGAGATTGATTTGATTAGAGCTTCATTACCTGATAAAGCAATTTTAACTTTAATCTTGGCTTTTCCTAGTAACTCAATTGTTTCTTTGAAAAGTTTTTCTTTTGTTTTGAATTCTTCTGCATTTGTGCAGATAATAACTTCTTTTTCTGCGTTTTCCAAAATTTCCCTTAAATGATTAGTAATATTTGATCTTCCCTTAAGTGAAGCTGAAAGGTCTTCTCTTTTAACGGGGTTTATACCTACATTGTATAATTCCTCTAATTGAGTGTATTCTTCAGTAGATTTTAGATTGGCAAGACTAACAACTCTATCTTCTGCGTCTTTTCTTACGTTATTCTTTAATTTTTCAAGAATTATATTAGGTTTAACTCCCATATATTTTACAGGTTTACCTAATTTAACTAGGGCAAATCCTTTTTTTTCTAGAGATTCTAAAACATCATAGGTTCTTGATCTTGGAACTCCTGAAAGAGAAGCAATTTCTCCTGCTGAAGCAGTTCCTTTAGTTAGCAATGCTAACCAAACCTTTGTTTCATAAATATTCAGATCAAAGTAATCTTTGATTTTGTTTACAAGTTCTTCTTTTAGTAACATTTTATTTTTTGTCTCCTTCCTTTGGGAATACCAATATTAACTCTCTACGTAACAAAGTATCTATTTTATCTGATAGGCCTGAAGCCTTTACTCTTATTGTTGGAGAAGGATTAAGTTTAAACCGATAAATTGAAGGAGTAAAAGAGTCTAGATAGTGCTTATTAGATTCATTTAATCTATCTGGATTAGCTATAAAGTAATCCACAATTAAATTATATCTTTCAAGTGCTCGTTCTGGTGTTTGATTATCCATTGTATTGTTACTATTATTCAGGGGTTTATAAATGTTTCGCTGATGTTGTGTTTTAGAAGGGGTGACAAAATAAGCTATATTCTAAGCA
>Ga0172375_10012722_pt1 | contig 10525 bp, 9 predicted proteins | sample LakKiv1m_FD_114537 | JGI IMG/M metagenome (GOLD analysis project Ga0172375, IMG submission 114537) | Freshwater microbial communities from Kabuno Bay, South-Kivu, Congo - kab_092012_11.1m | ecosystem: Environmental > Aquatic > Freshwater > Lake | place: Democratic Republic of the Congo...
ATTATCATACGCACCGCTTTTCAGGATCTGTTGAGTGATCTGATCTGCAGGATCAAAAAGATTCCGCAAAGGAAGATGTTTATTGAGCCACGACTGCCTGCCCACATCATTTACGCGCTCATCAAAACCATCGAGGATGATAGAGAATTCCTTGGAAGAATCAGAGTCCAAAGAAGAGCCTTCGGGAGTTTTTTCTTTCATACGATCAAGAGCGTTGTTTCATTCGTCTTCATCAAGCAGATCATCTTTCCATGCATCAATCTTGTGCAATTCAGCAGCAGTCAGTGGATCGACCTGATCATCCAGACATTGCTTCTGTTCAAGATATAAGATAGCCTGGTACAATTTCTTATCGTCAAAATTAGCTTGGATCTCAGGATCGACATAAACTTTCATAAATTCTGCATCAGTCAATTTATCTTGGACAGCATCTTGCTGATCTTCGGGTGATTTGCCTTTGAATGAGGGATCTTCCTTACTCAGATAATCAAACACCAATTGATATTGCAGCCTCGTCCTTCTGCTAGAGAGATAGGTAACCACAGAAAGACTCTTCCTAAAAGAAGCAGCAATCATGTCCTGGGCATTGGGGTTTCATTCTATATAAGCCACAAATTTTTCAAATGAACCAGCAACATTTACCTTCAAAGAAGACAATATGCCTGGCAAAACCGAATTGACGTTGGAATCAAAAGACTGAGCCATAGGGACTATGAATTTATAGATTGCTTCACCTCACCATTTCTTCATATGGTCGAGAATGCTGTGGATATCAGACAAAACAACCTCATATCCGAAGGAATCTTCGCTCAGGATATCGGACACTTTATTGTATCTATTATTGAGCATAAAAGGGACGAGTCCCTGTATCTTTTCGCCTTTATAGTCTTCCATAGGACTTGCTCCAAGTTCATCTTGAGCCAACGCAGAAGGCAAAATTCATGCATTGGCCCTAAAGAAACTATTCACATTATCTGCAAAACCATTATATACTTTTTTTTCTGAGTCGCTCATTTTTTCAGCATATTCCTTCTGAGAATCTTCTGTTTCAGCACCAGGCGTTATCGCATTTCATCATCCAGGCTCATTTTCGGCGTTGCTACCGAGACCAAAAAAATCTCGCTTCCCGGTAAACAATCCTCTTCCCAGATACGCAATACCGGCTCATATAGCAGACCACTTGAGAAATTTCTTTACACGTTTCCAGAAAGATTTCTTTTTCTTCTTCTTTTTCTTGCCATCCTCATCCTCATTTTCCTCTTCGTCCCCACCAGGAATCCAATTGAAAAGTTTTTTCACTCATCGCACGATGCCGACTCCGGTCAAAGTGAATCAGACGGCGCGTCCGACGTTGGGCAATGTATTGTTTTTCCATTCCTCTTTATTCCGCAAAGCACCCCACTGTTGAGCGATCCATCATTTTTCTTTGGCTTTAGGGATCATGGAGAGCTCTTTTTCATACTGAGCAAGATCATTTCTCGCCTGACTCTTGAGTACCTCGTCCTTGAGAGCATCACAATCTTTTCTAGTCTTTATGATTAACTCTTGCACTTCCTTTTTCTTGTTTTCTATCTCCAATCTTCTAGTCTCAAAGTCTTTTTGTTTCTGTTCGACCATTTCCTTGACCAAATTACTTTTGTTTTTTTCAAAATCAGCCATTTCTCTATCGAAATCATCAACAGATTTTTTGATAGCATCAATATCAGTCCTAATGCGAAGTACATCGGGACTTGTCTCAGGCGTTTGATCAACAACCTGATCTTCCAATTTTTCTATGCTTTGAGGATCAGCCATACAATATGCAAGATAGTGTAAAATACGTTCAATTCTATTATACTCCCGCTGAGCTCAAATATCAAAAAAAACCCCGCTTTGGCAAGGCATTAGATTGACAGAAAAGAATTAAATGGTATAATAGGTAAATTATAGTTATTTAGGAGGTGACAAGTATTTTTTTCTTCATGGAAGTCGATTGTAATGTCTGTCTCAGGGAGCATACGCACAATCAAAATCAACACTCACGTTTCTAAGACCACAATCGACGAGGGGTTTTTGCCTACTTTTTTACCTGGAAGAAAAAAGTAGGGCCGGGCGCGTGCAAGGCGCGTGCAAAAAGAAGCAATACCAAAAAGCATGAAGACTACGGTCCCCGTAAAGGGGAAAGCCTCGCAGAGAACAAATTATATTTTAATCAAAAAACGATTTTATGACATCGAAAAACTTATCCACATCAGATTTATCATTGTATCGATAGAAACTAGCCCTGCAAGTCCCCTCTTTGCCTAGGAACTTATGCAATGGATACGCACAATGCCCGCCACAGCGGACACAGACATTCGCTTCAGCGAATTTCTCCCCGATCATATTGAAATTCTTCACGCCCGGAAGCACGAATGAAAATACGGCAATCCTTCATTCAGTCGTGACAGGTCACACGATTTCAATTCCAGAATTTTCCGCCTTCTGAAGGAAATATCTCACAATTTCTTGTTCATGTTCCCATATCTTTTGGATTCCGCCTATCGAAGCGATATATTCTATAGCCCTAAGAAGGCTTATCGCGCCTATGATATTTGGCGTCCCGGCCTCGAATTTATCTACAGAAGCATGGAGTCTATACGAAGTCGTATCGACATCTTCTACCGTTCCGCCTCCCGCTATCATCGGAGACAGCTTTTTTACCCGGTCTTTTTTGAGATACACGGCACCGATTCACGTATAGGCCATCATCTTATGCCCGGTAAAGACAAGACAATCACAATCAATCTGACTTACATTCACAGCAAAATTGGGAACTGATTGCGATCCATCAATCAAGAAAAAGGTTTCTTCACGGAGCTTTGCACCTATCTTTTGCACATCATAGATTTTTCACGTCACATTGGATGTTTGAGAAACAGCAACGACTTTTACCTTCTCGTCATATTTTTCCTGGAAATCCTTCCGGTCGATATCATAGTCAGCAGTCATATCGATGAATTGTACGGCGAATCCATACTCCTCCGCTAAGATCTGCCATGGAAGAATATTGGCATGATGCTCTCGGATGCCGAGCAATACGACATCTCACTTCTGCAAAAATTTTGATTTCACGAGTGATTGAGCGATGAGGTTGATGCCATAGGTGGAATTGTAGGTATAGATGATTTCGCTAGCTTTGCAGCCGATAAATTGCGCGACGGCTTCCTTGGATGCATGATACAATTCCTCTGATCTCTCAGAGAGTGAATACACACCTCTGTGGATATTGGCATAATCATGAGCGACGAATTCGCTCACACCATCAATCACCATCTTAGGCTTTTGCGTACTAGCGCCATTATCCAAAAACACGAGTCAGGGATTATTGGCGAATATCGGGAAGTCGGCTTTTGACATAGCAAATATATGAAATAATAAATTATTAATTTGTGTCCCTTGACAAAGGGAAAGGGGCCCACGAGCGTGGGATAGGGATTTGCCCGCGTCCCGTTAATATGGGATTTTGTCTTGTTTTTCCATCCATTGCTCAAAGACACGCAAAGCTTCTTCATGGAGCAATTGCTCCATAGGGATTTGCCTATCAGAGAATTCTTTCTCCAATTCTTTATAGATAAATGCATCATCAAATCAAATATCAGCAGCATCTTTTGCGGTGTTGGCATAATACATCTTCTTGGGACGAGCTCGATAGATCGCACCCAGACACATCGGACATGGTTCGCAGCTGGTATAGAGTTCGCAGTCATCGAGTTGAAACGAACCGAGATTTTTACACGCATCACGGATAGCGACGACCTCTGCATGCGCTGTAGGATCATCCGTAGAAGTTACCTGATTCCGCCCTCTACCTACGATCTTCCCGTTTTTGACGATAACGCAACCAAAAGGTCAGCCAGCATTTTTTTCCATATTTTCCAGCGACAATCTAATCGCTTCGCTCATAAATTCTTCTCCTGCCATGATGAATGAATAACAACTAAAGCTGTAAAATGGATAATGGAGAAAGGTTAAAGTACATTTACCTTTTACCCTTAACCATTCTACTTTTTAACGATAATTTTATCCTTTTCCAGGCTCCCTAGATCGATTTCGGCGAGCTTCGCATAATCTGCATAATATCTCCTCAGAAGCTCGAAATTCTTGATCTGTTGGGGAAGATCTGCAAGATTATTGAGATATACTTTCTTGCTGTCAGCCGTCATGATGACTGTCCTTTCGGCACCGGGAAGATACGCGACGAATTTCGATTTGGGGAAGGCCGCATAGATCAATGCCATCTGTTCCTGAAGTTCCTTCGCTGATTGTTTGTAAAACAATCCCGCAATAGTGGTCAGACCGCTGGCGTATTGGGGGAGATAAAGCATCTCCTGCCCGCTCCCGATAGTATTGCCACTATATATCCTAAACGTATAATTTTTGTAGACGCCAAATAAGACAGACTGATTCTTGATGATCATTTCGGGAGGGAAGAAGGTCACAGTTACATGCACCGTATTCCTATCTGCATACTCGATAGCTATATCAGAGACGATAGGGAAAGAAGCTTTGACTCCGTCAAGGATAAATCATTTGCTCCGACGAGCGACATGATAATTTTCTCCTTTGAGATATTTGCTGATAGCCTTATACAGATACGGATCATCGAATTGTTTGATGCTTCAGCTATCGTATTGGATTTTTTGGATGATGTATTCGGGGACGAAGAGCGTACGTTTGAACAGGAATATACACCCGTAGATCAGCGTAAATACGATGACTACGCTCCGCAAAAATTTCATATTGATGAATCTGGATATTTTCAAAAAAAAGGTCTTTACAGAACTTTCCTTAGCGTGTCAGTGCAATGTGGCCTGTCTTATGCTCTTTTGACGTACGAATGCCTTCATTATCACAGATACAGAAATTTATAAAATACGACAGTAAGGATACATCCGACAAGCAATCATCAGATGACTTCCAATGGGGTGTGCCCCATCCTCTCCTTCAAGCGCATTTTGGACTCCTGCCTCTGCAGAACGCCTTCGATATCATGCTTGAGATTGTTGATATAGTGAGCATGCTTTCCTGCTTCATACCTAAGATTCATCGCATCATACGAGATGAGGAACATGAAGACGAATGCCATGGCGAACATCACGCTATTGAGTCACTGGTCCAGATAGACCAAAGTCACCAGACTGCTTGTCATACCGCTGTGGACAGACGGAAATCCTCCGGTCGTAAAGAGATCGTGCCGATTGAAACGCTTATTCTTTACCCGATCGATCATCAATTTGATAAATTGGATGACGACAATCACCAACAATGGGATGAATACTGGGTAAAAAGGGATATGCATAGGGCGCTCTATGGAGGATAAATCACCTCCTCTATAACAAAAAAACAGACGATTTCAATCTATAAAAAAAGATTTTAAAAGGCGCTTGCATACTGGGAATAATTGCCTATACTCCCAATTAGATTTTATCCAATATATTAGGATGCGAAAAATCAGAAAATTCACAAAATATTGCTTTATCCTTGGCACTTTATCCTTTATGCTGGGCTTCGCCCATGCAGCCACAGGAACTGTTTCTTACGCACCGACAAAAGTAGATATGAAGAAAGTGAGGACTGCACGACTTTCCCGACACAACACAGAAAGAAAATTAGTCTGACTCACTGCCTACACGGAATCAGCGAAACTCGACGCGACTGCCCAGAAACGAGCCGAATACCTAGCAAAGATCAACACCACAACGCACAAAAGAAAACCGACCGACGGATATTACAATTACAATAGTATCAAGGCACGATTTACCGGACAAAATATCTATTTTCCACCGGAAAAAACCGGCGTGCCCAACTTCACAGAAAACCTGGCCTATCAATATTACAAATGCACCAAAGCCGACTGCACTGCCGACATGATTACCGCAGTCAAAAAATGATTCGCCTTCTTTATGAGCGAAAAATACAAAACCTATAAACCTCACTATAAGGCCATCATCGGTGAACAATTTAAGATAGTCGGCATGGGAATAGGCGTTATCGGCACGAGATATTACATCGTAACGCATTATGGGACACAAATTATTAACAAATAAGTCATGCAATATACTGTTTTTAGTTAACTATCTGTCATATGTCAGATAGCACCGAGTTATATGGCATATCTCTACTACCGAATATAAAAAATATGGAGGAACTTCTTTTTTAATTTAGTTTAGTTTTTTTTAGAAACCAACAGACCTTGCCCAACCAACTAACTGCTTAGAAATAGATTCAATCAACACATTCACTTCAACAAATTTCTTGAGATCAATCAACTTCAAATCTTTACACAAACGAAACAACAATCTCACGACTTCAATATTCTCTCTTGCTTTCTGCAAATGGACTGATTTTTCTTTACTGGAATTGGCTTTGAAAATAAATGAAATCAGCTCAATCAACGATTCTTGAATTTTATTTCACAAAGTAAATTTGTAGCTTTTGGAAAATCACGGAACTATAACTACCGTGAGTAAAAGTAGATCATAGACTTGTTTATAGACAGGAAGATTATCGTAAGTTGCCATGGTAAAACCCTTGGGGATAAAGATTTTTCACTTCCGATGATTTCAATGTTCTGATAATAGGTTGAATTTTGGAATAATTTTGTACGGGAGAAAATTTTTGCTTGATAAAATTTCCACATTTTGCAAATACTTTTTTGGTAATGCGATAGCTCTTATGATGAGCCAAAATTCACAAATAGGAATTTATCGTAGATTGAATTTTCTTTTTATCTGTTATCTCATTCAGTTCTTGAATTTTCTGATAGAATTTGCCGATAGTTCTTCTACGCACATAGGTGCGGTATGGCTTGATGAATGAGCCAAGAAATAGCACTCACTTTCTGATTTCTTGAAGATAGATTTTCTTGGGATGAAGCGTAAGATGTAATTTTTTAGTCAGAAAATCTCTAATTCTGGGAATTGCGGAAAGTAATTTTTCCTTGTCAGTATCGATGATAACAAAATCATCTACATATCTACCATAATAGAAAAATCATAGTTCATACTTGATATATTTATCCAAACCATCCAAGTAAATATTGGCGAATAATTGGCTTGTGAGATTTCAAATTGCAAGTCATGTATGTATTCATGAATGAAATAGACTTTTATCACTCGGCAATCACACCCAATCCTCTTTTGATCATTTGATGATACAATTACGAGTCGGATCGTGAAAAATAGTTTGATGAATAAGACGAAGCAGAAAATCGTAATCAATAGTCAGTTTGTCTTTTTTTAATTGAAGAAAGGTTTCAATTTTTTCAAACAATATCTGTTTGTCGATGTGCATGAAAAATCATTTGATATCAAGTTTGAGAATATAAGCATCACAACTATAATTTTGCGTACACGAACGGATGAAATGTTCTACTCTCTTGATACCAAAATGCGTTCATTTTTCTAGTCTGCAACTATAACTGTCATAGATAAAATGACAATCAAATAATTCGTAAATGTAATTGTAGATGAGATGATGGACAATCCTATCTCTGAAATCAGCAGCAAAAACTTCTCTTTGAACAGGATCTTTGATGATAAAGCAAATACTTGGGCTGATAGCATAAGTGCCATCAACTAATTCTTGCCGCAAAGTGAAAAGTTTAGATTCATAATTCATCTCAAAAGCAAGTGCTGTCACCTTGTTTCTCTTATGCTGGCGAGCATCATAATATGCCTGAAAAAGATCATAAAGCAATTTATCTTTATCTAACATTGTCTGTGATTATTCGATGAAAGCTGACCATAAAGATCAGCTTAAACTTATCCCGCAAAAGTGCGGAGTTCCAGTTCTTGAGGAGACGAACGGAAAAGAAATAGTCGCTATGAGTATTGATTCAATGCCATTTACTCTTGTTGAAGTATGCATAATCGCCATCGGCCAACCAACAGTACATTCATTTATCTACATTGTTGAACTGCTTGTAAGTCGGATTCCAATAACCAGCAAGACGAAACCATAGCCACTAACTTTGCCATATCGTCCTAGCGAACAATATGATCTTTGACTATCCCCGATACTATCGAGGGTGGGCTATTGAACTAGACATGCACGCTCCATTATCCCGTAAGACAATGAACTCTGGCAAAAAATCTTATAGAGAAAAATGGACAAAATGCAAAGCATTTTGTCCACCGTTATTTTGAAATTCCGATTGTTGAAATAGTCAAATGGTCAAATAATCAAATTGTCGAATTTGGGTCTAGTTCTTGAGGAGACGAACGGAAAAGAAACAGTCGCCATGAGCAGTGAGCCAAGACCATGTACCCTTGCCGAAGTAGGCATAATCGCCATCGGCCAACCAACAGCACATCCATTTATCTACAGTGGTGAAAGGCTCGTAAGGCGGATCCCAAAAACCAGCAAGACGATTTTTAATGTTTTTTTCATAAAAGTCAGCATATTTTTCATTGTTTGTCTCTCATGGTTTTGATCACGTCATTTCTTGGATAACTCACATATTAGCAGGCAATCTATTTAGCAGTCACAATCTGCTAAGAGCTTTTTTGCTAAATAATTGTTCTCATATCAAATGCTGAGGAACGCCTGAGACATATTCCTTGATATCTCATTCTGGATTAATTCTTACTTCAACTTCTTTCTTCTCATATTCTTCTTGTTTTTCATTCCATATATTCGCTTTTTCTGTTTTGATCTTCCATGTTTCATCACTTTCTTCTCTATGATTTTTATCTTCAAATTGAGGGACTTTCTTTTCCTGTTCTTTGGTTTCAGATTTTTTAGATTGACCATAAACTATTTCCTCTACTTCATCTTTTGATTTTCCAGTCAATTCCATAATTTTTTTAACCAATTCTTTTGATTGTTTTTTGGTTTCTTTTGCCTCTTGATACTCTTTCGTTTCTTTAGCCATATTAAGCTTTGACCAAAGCTCTTTCTGTACTTTTTTCAATCTTGTTTTTTGAATCAAAGAAAGTTCATCAGTAGAGAGAGCTTTTTTGATTTCATCAGAAATTTCAGCAGTTTCCCTAATTACCTTGATGTCATGTGCCAAAGCATCTCTGTAATTTTTAGCACTTGCAGCTTTGTTTGTCATGAGAATAATGTTAGTAAGTAAATGATTATGCTTCAATTATAATCAGAATTTTTTATTTTGCAAATTTTTGAGGCACATTTTTTAGGAACAAATTTAGTCTTGATTTCATTTTACGAATTCCTATATTTTTATCGGAAAAGGCAAAATATTTTTTTACAAAAAACATCATAAAATGAGCAAAATAAAGGACAAATTAAATAATTTAGACAAAGAAATATTAGAAAAAGATTTTCTTGAAAAATTAGTGAAAAGATTTTGATATACTCACAAAATGGACGATTTATCAAATCTTTGATACATTTCCGTCATCAAAAACGGTAAACGATATTACAATAACCAAATCAAAAGAATCAAAAATCCATACATTATTTGAGCGACTTATGTAGATTTTAAGGATTATATGTTTTGATGACCAAACTTATTCAATAAGTACTGATTCACAACGCAGGTTTCAAATATTTTTACCGTCTACAATCTTCAATATTCGAAAGAAATTGAGATACTAGGAATCAAATACGATTTCAAGAAAGTAAAAAAAGAATTTCTCTACGGAAAAGACACAAAGATGATTAACTATCACACATTATATTTTATGAATAGAGAAAGATGTTTTCTTGAATTTGTGAGAACATATGCCACATATGACGATAAATTTTTTATTGATAGTTATCAACTTTTAAATAAAGAGAATTTAGTTAAAATGATGAAAAAATATCCCATCAAATCAGTTGTAGATAAAGTAAAAAACATAGAGAAATGTATATAGACCACATCAAAAAATTCATTTGAATAGATTTTGATTATTCCAAGAAGGATTTTTTGGAGATATTGGAATTATCCAATATTCACGGATTTGATGCATATAAACTAGAAAAAGATTTTCTTCTAACGGTCATTTTAATCTTTATCTGAAAACATTACAAAGAGTTGATTTTCAAATGATGAACTTGTCTCAATAAGATTTATCTTGATTATTTCAGATTGAGCGAAGATTTAGATTTTGTTCTAATAAATAATTGATCAAGAACAGAAAGAAAAAATATCTTGGAAGAATATAAACAGAGATTAACCAAAAATCTTGCAACACTTTGATTAGAAATCGTAGATCAAAGAACCAAATACAATGAAGACAGGCAATGAATTTTCAATTTTTCTTATACTTCTTTGTTAGATAACTCTCCTCAAAATATCCAAATAGATATCACACTCAAGGAGAAATTAGAGTTGCAACCAACAGGGAAAAATATTAAATCAATCTTCGTCAGCAAAGAGTTCGAAGAACACATATTTGTAGATCATACCATAACTTGCATGGAATTTGACGAAATAGTGGCAGAAAAAACAAGAGCTAGCCTTACGAGAACCCAGCCAGCTATTAGAGATTTTTTTGATGTATGGTATATAAAAACATTTGCGAAATTTGATTTTGATAGAATTATGGATTTG
>Ga0172375_10012723_pt1 | contig 10524 bp, 8 predicted proteins | sample LakKiv1m_FD_114537 | JGI IMG/M metagenome (GOLD analysis project Ga0172375, IMG submission 114537) | Freshwater microbial communities from Kabuno Bay, South-Kivu, Congo - kab_092012_11.1m | ecosystem: Environmental > Aquatic > Freshwater > Lake | place: Democratic Republic of the Congo...
TAGGTCCTGAACTTAAACTAAATGAATGTGGATTGCCAAAAGAAATGGCTTCGGAATTATTTAAACCGTTTATTATTCGCAAAATGCTCGAAAGAGGTATTGTGAAAACTGTTAAATCTGCTAAAAAAATAGTTGATAGAAAGGATCCTGTTGTTTGGGATATTCTCGAAAATGTTTTAAAAGGTCATCCTGTAATGCTAAACCGTGCTCCAACTCTTCACCGTTTGGGGATACAAGCATTCCAACCAAAACTTATAGAAGGAAAAGCAATTCAGTTACATCCATTAGTTTGTACAGCGTTTAATGCCGACTTCGACGGTGATCAAATGGCTGTTCACGTTCCACTAGGAAATGCAGCTATATTAGAAGCTCAGATTCTTATGCTGGCCTCTCATAATATTCTTAACCCTGCTAATGGTGCTCCAATAACAGTTCCCTCGCAAGATATGGTTTTAGGTCTTTATTATATGACTAAATCTCGCCGAAGTGAACCTGAGAAAATTGTTAAAGGTGAGGGTGTATATTTCTATTCTTCAGAAGAAGTAATTATTGCTTATAACGAAAAGAAAGTTGATTTTCATGCAATAGTTCGTTTGCCTAAAAAATGCTATTCTAAAATAATTGGTGAGCAAGTAATGCTTCCTAAAAGAAAAGAAGAAGAAAATGATAAATATTTTGACACAACCGTTGGAAGAGTTATTTTTAACGAAGTAGTGCCTACTAAATACGGATATTTGAATCAACTTCTTACTAAAAAATCACTTCGTGATATTATCACAGATATTTTAAAAATTTGTGGTACTTCGGCAACTGCCAGATTTTTAGATGATATAAAAGAATTGGGCTTTACTATGGCGTTTAAAGGCAGTTTGTCTTTTAACCTCGATTATGTTATTGTTCCTCATGAAAAAGATGAGCTTATGAGAAAAGCTACTCTTGAAGTTGATGACATTATGAATAATTATAACATGGGTTTTATTACATATAATGAAAGATATAATCAAATCATTGATGTTTGGACTCGTGCTAATACTCGTTTAACACAAACTGTGATGAGTCAGCTGTCAAAAGATAATCAGGGATTCAACCCTGTTTATATGATGCTTGACTCCGGTGCAAGAGGTTCAAAAGAACAGATTCGTCAGTTATGTGGTATGAGAGGTTTGATGGCGAAACCACAAAAATCTGGTGCTACAGGAGGCGAAATTATTGAAAATCCTATTATCTCAAATTTTAAAGAAGGATTATCCGTTCTTGAGTATTTTATCTCAACCCACGGTGCTCGTAAAGGTCTTGCCGATACTGCTCTGAAAACAGCGGATGCCGGTTATTTAACTCGCCGTTTGGTTGATGTTACTCAAGATGTTATTATTAACGAAGTAGATTGTGGTACATTAAGAGGTCTTACTGTTACTGCTCGTAAAAAGAACGAAGAAGTAGTTGAAACCTTATATGATCGACTTTTAGGTAGGGTTACTTTACACGATGTTATTCATCCGCAAACTAATGAATTAATAGCTATTGCAGGTACTGAACTTACTGAAGAAATTTGTCGAAAGATTGAAGACTCACCAATAGAAGAGTTAGAGATACGTTCCGTATTAACTTGTGAATCAAAGTTAGGCGTTTGTGGAAAATGCTACGGAAGAAATCTGGCTACGGGTAAATTAGTTCAAAAAGGAGAAGCCGTTGGCGTTATTGCTGCACAATCTATCGGTGAACCGGGTACACAGTTAACACTTCGTACATTCCACGTTGGGGGGGTTGCCGGTGTTAATATTGCATCTCAATCGGAAATAAAAGCTAAATATGATGGTATTGTTGAAATTGACGAACTTCGTTCTGTAGAATATACCTCGGGTGAAGGTGCCGAAAAAGAACTTACGATGTTGTTATAGGTCGTTCCGCTGAAATGAAACTTATCGACAAAAAAACATCTAGTTTGCTTACTTCTCATAATATACCGTATGGATCAAATTTATATTTTAAAAATGGAGATGAGGTTAAAAAGGATGATTTAATATGTAACTGGGATCCATACAATGCACTTATAATTTCTGAAGTATCAGGAAAAATAGTTTTTGAAGATATTATTGAAAATATAACTTTCCGTGAAGAATCGGATGAACAAACAGGATATCACGATAAGGTTATAATCGAATCACGTCATAAAGCAAAAAATCCTTCAATAAAAGTAGTATCAGAAAAAACTAAAGAAGTAATAAAAATATATGACGTTCCGGTGGGATCTCATATTATTGTCGAAGAAGGTAACAAAATTAAAGCAGGTGACGTTTTAGTTAAAATCCCAAGAGCTATAGGAAAATCAGGTGATATCACCGGAGGTCTTCCACGAGTTACTGAACTTTTTGAGGCACGTAATCCTTCTGACCCTGCTATTGTTTCAGAAATTGATGGTGTTGTTTCTTTTGGTAAAAAATTAAAACGTGGTAATAAGGAAATTATTATTACTTCACGTACTGGCGAAGAAAAACATTATCTTGTTCCAACTACAAAGCAAATACTTGCACAGGAAAACGACTATGTTAAAGCAGGTGTTTCTTTATCAGATGGCGTTATTACTCCTGCCGATATTTTGGCCATTAAAGGTCCTACAACAGTTCAAGAATATATTGTTAACGAAATTCAGGAAGTTTACCGTTTACAAGGTGTGAAGATTAATGATAAACACTTTGAAGTTGTTGTACGTCAGATGATGCGCAAAGTAGAGATTGAGGATCCAGGAGATACAAGATTTTTGGAAGGTGAAGTAGTTAATAAGCTTGATTTTCAATTCGAGAATGATAGTATTTTTGGTAAAAAAGTTGTCGAAGACCCGGGTGATTCTTTAAACTTAAAAGCAGGAGAAATTATTCAAGCACGTAAACTTCGTGATGAAAACTCTGTGCTAAAACGTAAAGACATGAAACTTATCGTTGCTCGAGATGCTGAACCTGCTACCGCTCGTCAGATATTGCAAGGTATCACTAAAGCATCTCTTCAAACTCGCAGTTTCCTTTCTGCTGCTTCTTTCCAGGAGACAACAAAGGTTCTTACTGATGCAGCTATTAATGCTAAAACTGACGATTTGCTCGGTCTTAAAGAAAATGTTCTTGTTGGTCATCTTATTCCTGCCGGAACCGGTCTAAGAGATTATGAAAATATTGTTGTAGGATCGCAGGAAGAATTTGAATTACTTAAAGCATCGAAAGAAGATTAACTTTAAACCTTAGTATTATGGATCAAAATAATAACGAACAACAAATAAATATTGAGCTTTCTGAAGATGTTGCAGAAGGTGTCTATTCTAATTTGGCAATAATTACTCATTCTCATTCTGAGTTTGTTATTGACTTTGTTAGGATTATGCCAGGTGTCCCTAAAGCAAAGGTGAAGTCTAGACTTATTCTTACTCCGCAACATGCTAAACGTCTTTTTAAAGCATTAGGTGATAATATTTCACGATTTGAAAGCACCTTTGGTAAGATTGATGATAAAGAACATTTCGATCCTTTGTCTTTAAATTTTGGAGGCCCAAAAACTCAAGCTTAACAATATTCAGTCATTAATAAAAGCTACCTTACTTAGGTGGCTTTTTTTATTAAGAGTCCTGTTTATTTTACTATTATTTTCTTTTCATTAATAAATAAATTATGTAAGTTTGTTTCGTCTTAATAAAATTATACTTTATGAAAAAAATATTTTTTATACACTTACTAGCAATACTTATAATATTTTCGGCAGGTTGTAAAAAGAAAAAATCCGATATTCATTTCGATAAAGACTCAATAACTGTTGATGGTGCTAATGGATCAACCGGAACTTTATCAATAATTGCTACCGGAGATTGGGCTGTTTCTGCCAATGTTCACAGTTGGTTGTCAATTTCTCCGGAAACCGGTTCGGGAGATCAAACTGTTACTTTTACTTGTAAACAAAATATGACTCTAACTACAAGAGTTGCAAACATTACAATTTATGATGGCAAAAACAATGTTGCTCAGCAGGTAACTCTTACTCAAAATCCATTTAATTTTCAATCAAGCAATAAAATATTAGCCGGATGTGCCGAAGGAGTTATGTATTCAACAAATGGTGGCTATTCATGGACTACAAAAAACCTTTATGGTCCTATTATGAGTTTAGCTAAGTCAGATACAATGATTTATGGTGTTGCAGGTAGCTATGGAGTATATAAATCAAAAGATGGTAATAGCTGGTCTGTAATTAAAAATGATACTGCTGCTAACAGTATTTCGTATTGTAATGGAAAACTATTCTTAGCCACATCTAACGGCGTATTAATTTCTTCCGATGCAGGAGTTACTTGGACTACTACATCAGTTACTGCTTTTATAAATAATATTAGTGCCAGAAACAATAAAATATTAGCAGCAGGGTATTATGATTTATATTATTCTATTGATAATGGTGTTACATGGCAAACCGTAACAACCCTTTCAAAATGTTTTTCATCGGTTGCAGTTAGCAATTCAAATTTTTATGTTGGTACAAGTTGGTCAGCTAGTTATTCTGCTTTTGGCTTGAATAAGTCAACTGATAATTGCAGCTCATGGACAAGTTATACTTTAGGATCTAATATTTATAGTGTTTTTGTCTCTCCTCACGACACTATTTTTACCGGCTCCGGTGATTACACTTCACTTACAAAAAATAAGGGCTTATACATTTCTACTAATGGCGGTACCACTTGGACAGATCAGCTTTTAAACAACTATTACATCCAAAGCATTTTTTATTATAAAGGTTATTTGTATTTAGGGTGTTCTTCAGGACTTTACGTATCTACTAATTCCGGAACTACTGCTTCTCCATTTACTATGGATTCAAAAGGTATTTACAGTATTTTAGTAATAAATTAAAAAAACAATAAAATGAAAATTAAATCAATTCTGCTATTATTAATTTTTATAATTGTATCTGTTAATAGCTTTTCACAAGTTAAATACGAAAAATTAACCTTTGATGATACAATTTGCAAAACGCCGCCACCCGATTGCAAATTCAAAGCATTCGGAAGCGACTTTTATTTTAACCTCGATTCGAGTGTGTGGATTAAAAGTCGTAAAAGCTTAAATGTTTTTTGTGGAATTTGCTATCCCGGTTTTAATGGTCAATTTATTTTTGAATTACCCAATTTTACAGGCGATACAGTACATGTAATTAAAATGACCGGCTATATCCTTACAGATGGCTCGCTAAACGCAGGATTTTGGTGCAAAGTTAATAATGGTAGAGAAATGGTTGGTTATGGAAATTCTTTAAAAAGGGTTTGTGGTTTTCCGGAAGCTCTCGATTGCGATTATTTAGGTAATAATGAACCTCCCATACCCTATAACTGGGATAAATACGAGATAAATGTTAAAGTTAAAGGTGGATATGCTACTCGTATCCAGTTTGGTGGATTTGTTCTTACAGGAAAAGCTTGGTTTGATGACTTCGAAATTTATATCGACGGTAAAAAAGTCAATAACATACTCATTCCAAGAGATGACGTAATAATGAATTAGTATATCGTTTGTAACTTTTTTTCTTTTTTTCATTTACTTATTAGAAATCAATTCTTATAAGTATGAAAAATTATTTTAACTCTTCTAAACTATTTTTAACTCTTTCTTTTATATTTCCAATTCTCTTTCTTATTAGTTGCGATAAATCGGATGAAGCATATACAAAAGGACTGATAAATACTGATTACCCATTTGTTTTAATTGCAAAATATCAGCTCGATACAAATGTAACAATACCTTTTGCAGATGTCGTTATTTCTACCGGAGATGTTTTAATTAAAGGCAAAACTGATATATCGGGTCAGTTTGAATATACTTACAACCTTCCGGCAATTTTTAAAGTATATATTACAAAAGACACTTCTACCTCACCTCAAGATACTGCCTTTGTTGAAGGAAACACTGTTGTTAGATTGCAAAAGGATACAAAAGTTTATAAAACAGTTTTTGTCAGATAGGTTTTTGTCAATTAAACAAATTAATTTTTTATAATAAAAAAACCGATAAATTTGCATTAAATTTTATCGGTGCCAACAGTTCCTAAAAATAAAGATGCTTACGCGGTTTTAAAAATAACCGATTTTCGCAATTATGCGTTTGCACGATTTTTTATCACCTTTGGCGTTCAAATGCAATCTCTTATTGTTGGCTGGCAGGTTTATGAGCATACTAAAGACCCTTTCTCGCTTGGCTTAATTGGTTTAACCGAAGCGATGGCTTTTCTTTCGGTAGGTTTGTTCAGTGGTCATTTAGCTGATATTTATAATAGAAAGAAAATAATTGTCGTTTCAGCAATTGCTTTCTTTATTTGTGCAGCATACCTTACGTTTTTAAGTTTTAATTTAACACAGTGTTATGCTTTATATGGAATTATTCCTGTGTATATAGGTGTGTTTTTTACCGGAATTTCTCGCGGATTTATTTTTCCTGCTCAAACGGCTTTTATGGCACAACTTGTACCCCGAGAGCTTTATCCTAACTCATCAACATGGAATAGTCTTTTGTGGCATGTGGCAGCTGTGTCGGGTCCGGCTGCCGGCGGGTTGATTTATGGATTTTATGGTATTAATATAGCTTACTTGATTGTTCTTGTATTTATTTTAATCTCTATATGCTTTTTCGTATTAGTTAGACCGAAGCCAATAATTAAAAAGTCAGTCCCCGAAAAGCTATTTAAAAGTCTAACTACAGGTGTTAAATTTGTTTTCAACAATCAAATAATACTTGGTGCATTAACGCTCGATATGTTTGCTGTCCTTTTCGGAGGAGCTGTTGCAATGTTACCGGTTTTTGCCGACACGGTTTTTCACGTTGGGCCTAAAGGGCTTGGCTTTTTGCGTGCAGCTCCTTTTATTGGCTCAGTAATTATGTCGTTTACATTAGCATATTACCCACCTGCTGTAAACACCGGTAAAAAACTTTTGTGGTGTGTTGCAGGTTTTGGTATTTGCATAATATTATTTGCATTAACACCTTCGTTTTATTTAGCAATGTTTTTACTTATGCTTAGCGGTATGTTCGATAATGTGAGTGTTGTTATTCGCTCAACTATTATACAGCTTTTTACACCCGACGAAATGAGGGGTAGAGTAGCTTCGGTAAACAGTGTTTTTATCGGTTCGTCGAATGAGATTGGCTCTTTCGAATCGGGACTGGCAGCTAAAATTATGGGGCTTATTCCTTCGGTAATATTTGGAGGTGCTATGACATTGGTTGTTGTTGGCATAACTACTCGTTTTGCTCCTGTACTTCGTAAATTAAGTTTTAAAGATGAATTTATTAATAATAGAATATAAAAATTGGAAAATCTAAAAACAAACTTCAAAATGATTGCCAAAACAATTTCGGGACTCGAACATGTTTTGGCCGACGAAATTAAAGCGTTGGGCGGAGAGAATATCGAAATACTTACTCGTGCTGTTGCATATACCGGCGATAAAAAAATGCTTTACAAAACAAATTATTTGCTTCGCACCGCTTTAAGAGTGATAATTCCTATTAAAGAATTTGAAGTATTAAATAACAACGATTTGTATAATAATATTGCCGAAATTAAATGGGAAGACCTTATTAACGAAAACCAAACTATTGCTGTTGATGCTTCGATAAATACTACTTATACAACAAATTCGCACTTTATTGAATTAAAGTCGAAAGATGCTATTGTCGACAGGTTTCGTAAAATATCAGGCATTCGTCCCTCAATAAACACCGAAGATCCTGATTTAAGAGTTAATATTCATATTTATAAAGAAAGATGTACTGTTTCGTTAGATAGTTCGGGCGTTTCGTTGCATAAGAGAGGGTATAAAACTTTTCAGGGGCTTGCTCCTTTGAGCGAAGTACTTGCTTCGGGATTAATTCTATTATCTAGCTGGAAGAAAGACTGTAATTTTTACGATATCTTTTGCGGATCGGGAACTATTATTACCGAAGCTGCAATGATTGCAACAAATACTCCATCGGGTTATTACCGTAAAAGCTTCAGCTTTATGCGATGGAGAGATTACGATAAATCAATTTTCGATGAAGTTTTAAACGATGCTTATAAAAATCTTAAAGAGTTTAACTTTTTAATTCACGGAAGCGATTTATCAAAAAGAGCTGTTAACGATGCAAAAATAAATTTCAAAGAACTTGGTTTTGCTGATAAAGTTAATGTTGAGTTTGTACAATCAGATTTCCGAAATGTTGAATTTATTCACGAAAAAGGCATAATAGTTTGTAATCCTCCCTACGATAAACGAGTTGAAACGTCAGATATTTTTGGTTTATACAAAGAACTTGGAGACGTGTTAAAAAATAAATGCAAAGGATACGATGCTTGGATAATTTCGGCTAACTTAGATGCAGCAAAACATATTGGTTTACACGCTACACCTAAATATGATGTTTTTAATGGTCAGCTCGAATGTAAGTTTTTGAGGTTTAATATTTATGAGGGAACACTAAAAAGCAAATTCAGAACAAAATCTAATTAGATAAATAATATTTTTTTATATTTGGCGAATGATTAATAATTAAATTAAAATATGATGAAACGTTTACTTACTCTTTTAGTATTTTTATGTGTTTACGTTGCTACGCAAGCACAGATTAACCTATATTCAAATGATTTTGAATCTTACACCGTTGGCGGTAAAATTGCTCAGCAAGCAGGTTCTACTTGGTGGACAACATGGAGTAATACTCCTGGAAGTTCAGAAGATGCAGCTATTTCATCAACGCAATCTCATAGTACTTCAAAATCTATTTATGTTGTAAACGACAATGATTTGGTATGGAAGTTTAAGTTTAAACGTTCTACCGGACGCTATAAAATTGAATGGTGGTATTTTGTGGAATCAGGCAAGGTGGGGTATTTTAATGTTTTAAACACTTTTAATGGGTCTAATAGTATATGGGGTTTCCAGGCAATTTTTCGTAATGATAGTATTATTGCCGATGCCGGTGGTGTTGAAAGCTATAAAGGTCTTTTCCCTAGGAATGTTTGGAAAAAAATCGATTTTGTTATAGATTTGGAAGACGATTTTGCTACCCTTTTTATTGATGAAATAGAAGCAGTTAGTTATAAATGGAGTAAAGGGGCTGAAGGTAACGGTACAACTGATTTTTTAAATGCAGTTAATTTTTATGGATACCATACAGTTGGCACAGCAGGTTATTATGTAGATGATGTTAAGCTTGATAGTATTACCGATATTCCTCAAAAGCCCATTAATCTCACAGCAGCAATAAATGTTAATGACATAGATGTATCATGGACAAGTCCTGCTCCTTCACCCGATTCTTATGCACTTTCAAGAAACGGAGATATAATTGCTAACCAAAGCCAGACTAATTATACTGATGTTGAACCATGGCCAAATAGGTATATTTATAGTGCTCGTGCTTTTTATAATGGTGTGGGATATTCACATGCTTCTAATGAAGATACTGTGACAATACCCGGAGGTGTTGTGCGTAATTTAGTGTTAATGGAAGGCGGAACAGGCACTTGGTGTCAATATTGCCCGGGTGCTGCAATGGGTTTACGTGATTTAATTGAAGTAAACAATAAAGATGCAACAGCTATTGAATACCATGATGGAGATAGCTATGAAAATGCTTCTGCAACTACTCGTTTAACTTATTATGCTATATCATCGTTCCCAACTGTTATTGCTGATGGTGGTGAAAAATCGGAAGGAGGAAGTGCTACTCAGAGTTTATATCCTATTTATTTGCCAATGTACGAAAAATGTATTGCTCAGCCTTCGTTTTATAATTTGTATATTGATATTATACAAACCGATGCTGCTGCTTTCCAAGCTACTATTAACATTAAAGAAACATTTAAAGCTTACGCATCGGGTTGGAAATTACATACTGCATTAACCGAATCGGAAATTCCACAAAACTGGGGAAATCAAACTAAGGTCGATTTCTGCTGTCGTGGTATGTTTCCTTCGGCAAGTGGTACTAGTCTTGATTTTTCAGTAGATGACTCATTAACTAAAGTAATTAATTTCAATACTTCAACTTACAACTTACAGCATTGCAAATTTGTAGTTTTTGTTCAGCATAATTCATCAAAACTTGTTGCACAAACATTAGAAGTTGATTTATCGCAATTTGTAGGCATGTCAGAAATTGCAGGCGATAAAATTAATATATACCCTAATCCGGTTACCGATCATTTTACTTTAAACAGCAACGGACAAGGCTTTGTTGAAGTTTATGATATCACGGGCAAACTTGTTTTAAGGTCGGGTATTAATTGCAATGCACAGTCGTTTGATGTTTCGAAGCTTGCAAAAGGTGTTTACGCTGTAAAAGTAAATAATGGCAAAAATACTTTTACCCAAAAAATTGTGAAGCAATAAGCAAGAAGATTTGAATTTATGTATTAAAAATAAATTATGTTTTTATTAACTAAGCGATTACTTGTTTTTTTAATATTATCATGTAGTTATATAATATCTCAATCTCAAGTTACGCTTTATTCAGATAA
>Ga0172375_10012726_pt1 | contig 10524 bp, 10 predicted proteins | sample LakKiv1m_FD_114537 | JGI IMG/M metagenome (GOLD analysis project Ga0172375, IMG submission 114537) | Freshwater microbial communities from Kabuno Bay, South-Kivu, Congo - kab_092012_11.1m | ecosystem: Environmental > Aquatic > Freshwater > Lake | place: Democratic Republic of the Congo...
AGCACTGCCGTCATCTTGGTCTCCGGATCAATCTTACGGCGTTTCATAGCCACCCCCCTGAGACATTATACTCGCTTAGCTTTTTGTCTCAGTCCCAAGGGGAGCAGTATATTAAAGTCGATAGGGAGACTTTACTTAGTTTCTCTGCACTTCTATTTTATTGTAACCTTTTCATAGGTCCCGCCGTCATAGATGGATAAATCATTCGAAGGAGAAAGCCATGGATAAGAAAACTGAATTACTGGTGAGCCTGGGGGCCTCGGTGGCCGCCAACTGCATGCCCTGCTTCAACTACTACTATCAGCAAGCCGAAAAGCTGGGGCTGGAGCCGGCCGAAGTGCTGCGCACCATGGAAATAGCTAACAAGATTAAAAATAGCCTCAGTATGTTGATGGGCAATCACGTCAGAAAAACCGTCGGGGCCGAGGAAGAAGATGTGTTTGCCACTTTGGAAGACGCCGGAAAGCCGTGTTGGGACAAGCCCCAGGGAGATTAACCGGTGGACTTTTACGAGGTCTACGAGCAGCACTACGACCGCGTCCGAGGATTCATTCTGGCTTCGGTCAAGAATCGCTGGGTCGCCGATGACCTGGTGCAGGAAACCTTTCTCCGGGTCTTGCAAAACCTTGCCAAAGTCAGGGATCCGGCCAAACTATCCAGCTGGATCTTTCGCATTGCCGCCAATCTCTGCCAGGATTATTTTCGCAGTCCCAGCCGCAAAGAAATCTGTTTCGAAGATAACCCGGCCGGAGAATTGCCGGGCGAGTCATCCCTGGAAAAGGAGATTGAAAAGTACCAGACCAGCCTATTGGTCCAGGATATGATCAAGCTTTTGCCCGAGCCCATGCGCCAAGTGATTTTTCTCTGTGACATCAAGGAGGAGAGTCAGCAGGAGGCTGCCGACATCTTGGGCATCTCTCTGGACAATCTTAAAGTCCGGCTGCACCGGGCCCGCAAACAGCTTAAAGTCATCATGGAGAAGAAGGGTTATTCCCCATCAACTAGCCTGCCTTGCCAGACCCTGTAACTTTTCCTCAGTCTGATCCGTCTTAACAGCCAAAATCGAAGCGCTTCTAATTCACCGGTCTCACTTAATCTTAATATCGAGGAGAAAACGATTATGGTTGACATCATGCAAATTGAACTGTCTAACCAGTCTTGCAGTGCCGGTCTGGAATATGCCCGGAGGCAGTCGGCCGGGCCTGCCAAGGATGCCATTCTCTGCTGTGAAGGCATGTGTCTGAAAGGGGAAACCGCCCGCCGGGCGGCCAATTTGATCGGCCACCGGCTGGTGCCGGAGAAAACCGTGCGCATCTGCCACGGCGGCCTGCTGGAGAAAAGCGGCGGGATGCGGGACCTGATTCAACGAGCCAACCGGGTACTGATCCTGGACGGCTGCGGTATGGCCTGCTGCTCGCGCCTCACCAGGGCGGCCTTCCCGGACCTCCAGCCCGAGGTGGTCTTCACCAACGAAATGACCAACTATGCCGGGAATCCCTTCGGGATTGACGAAGTCCCGGAAGCGGAGATTACCGCCAATGCGCAAAAAGTGGCGGCCGCCCTGGTGAACAGGTATTACAGCGGCCGCTAAACGAGCGTGCAACTTAATGGAGGGATTTATGAGCGATACAGCTTGTTGTGGCACAGCCAGCGCCCCGGCAATAAAGCCAAAGCTGAAAACCATCTGCATCGAGGCCAGGGCCGACGAGAAGTATAAGGTCGCGGTGCAGGCCGAGGAGCACACCCTTTATGTGGATCAGGCGGTGTCTGCGGGAGGTGAAGGCGCGGGGCCCAACCCGGTGGAGTATCTGTTTGCTTCCCTGGCTGGTTGCATCGCGACTACCGGGAGGATCATCGCCAGCCAGCAGAAACTCGATCTGAAAGGCATGGATATTAAAGTCGAAGGTGCGCTGGATCTTAACATCCTCTCCGGCAAAAGCCGGGACGGCAGGGCCGGGCTCACCGGCATTAAGGTCAGTGTGGCGCTGGACTCGGAAATGTCAGAGCTGGAGCGCCAGGGCTTCTTTAAGGAGCTGCGCTCAAGATGCCCGATCTCGGATACGATCGCGGCAGCCACCCCGATCACCATTACAACCTTATAGGCTTGCACCAATAGGAGTCAACGGCAGCCCCTGTAAATGGCCTGGTTCATTTCAGGGGCTGTATGCCTTTCCCGCAGTAATCTACCCTCATTAAAACCTGGAACCTTAAAATCTTACCGCTCAAAAGCCCCCATAAAGGATATGGAGATCATTTATGCAATTTTTGTCTGGCTGGGTGATAAGTCTCGTAGATGGAGTTATTGATAGCACAGCTGATACCGAATTTAAGGAGATCTAGTAAGGACTACGGCCAACTTTTAATAAATCAGCCGCCAATGCTAACCATGGAGGAACTGTATGGGCGGAAAGGAGCGGGCGGCAAAGAGATGCTGGTGGATTTTTGGCTGATCGCTGCGCCTAAGAGTGAAGTCAGCCTAGCATCGTCGGCTCCCTGCCGCAAAGGGGTTTTTACGTCAATTTCGGTTTTGGTAAATAGACAAGGTCGCAATCCACCCGCGGCGGTGAGACGGAGGCGATTGCAGGTGCGGCAGTGGTGGGAACTGATGGGGGTGATAAACCCCAGTTCCCCCTGAAAGCCAGGTAACCGAAAGATCTGTGCGGGGCCATCAGTATCTCGATGGACCATTGCGGTCATGGGCCCCAGGAGGGCTAGGCGATGGCGGACTTCTGTCATAGGGAGAAAGTTCTGCTGCCACTGCCGGACGGAAACCGTGGGCATCAGCTCGATGAAACGCACCTGATAGGGGTGATCCCGGGCCAGAAGTGCCAGATCCATTAATTCATCCTCATTAATGCCCTTGAGGACCACACAGTTAATCTTTACAGGGTGAAAACCCAGGGCGAGGGCCAGTTCCAGACCTGCCATGACTTCCCGCCAGTTATCCCGGCCGGTGATCTCCCGATAACGCTTCCGCCATAAGGTGTCCAGGCTGATATTGAGATGACGTAAACCCACCTCATAAAGGGCCGAGGCCAGTTTCGGCAGCAGCACCCCGTTGGTGGTGAGACAGACCTCTGCGATGCCGGGAATCTGATGCAGATTCTTGATAAAATTCACCACTCCCCAGCGCACCAAGGGCTCGCCCCCGGTGATCCTGATTTTGCGGATGCCGATCCTCGCCGCGACCGCGGCCAGCCGCAATAACTCCTCATAGCTGAGGATTTCCTCAGGCGGCAGTCGCTCAAACTCCTGCCAATAAGTGCAGTAACCGCAGCGGAGATTGCAACGGTCCGTGATGGACATCCGCAAGTAATTGATTCTCCGGGGTGCAGAATCTAACATGGCTCAAGTGCCTTTACCGAAAGGACAATGCGGATAGCTGCACTGGGGGCAGTCCCGGCAGAGGCCGCCGTGGCCCAACAGGGCCAATTCCAGCTTGCCGGGGCGTTCACCTGCCAGGAGGCGCGGTAAGACTAAATCCAGGGCGGTAACCGGGTGATGCAAGGCACAGGCGGGCACCCCCAGCAAAGGGGTCTCTCCCAGATAAGCCACCAGGAACATAGCCCCCGGCAAGACCGCGGACCCGTAATGCATCTCGGTAGCCCCGGCCTGGTGGATGGCATGACGGGTGACATCATCTGGGTCCACACTCATGCCGCCGGACAGGAGCAGCAGATCGCAACCCTTGGAAAGATGGCTGCGGATCGTCCGCGCGATGGCCTCGGAGTCATCCGGGAGAAAGTCCAAGGAGGTAACTTCCGAACCCAAGGCCTCAATTTTATTGGTAAGAATCGGGGCGAAGCGGTCCTGAATCAGGCCATGATAGACTTCATTGCCGGTAATAATCAGGCCGGTTTTGGCCTGCCGCAAGGCAGCTACCGAAACCACCCCCCCATTTTGAGAAGCTATGGCTGCGGCTCGTTCGATGGCGACCCGCTTCATGATCAGGGGAATGGCCCGGGTGGCCGCGACTTTCTCGCCTTTCTTAACCGGCAGGTGATTGTGCAAGGTGGCGCACATGACTTCGTCCACCAGGTTGAAGGCAGCCAAAGTAGGGACGTCCACGTTGAGAAGGCCGTTATAAGCGGCATAGAGGTCGATCTTGCCTTCCCGGGGGTTGTTTTCCCAGACGACGCCATCTCCGGCCAAAGCATGCGCCAGGATGGCCGCGGCCTCGTTTTCGTGAATCTCATCCTCCTCCAGGTCAATCACATAGAGGTGATTCTTCCCCAGGCGTTGGAGGCGGCACAGATCGTCCTCGCAGACCGAGTGGCCCTGGCGGAAAGCCGGCCCCTTGAACTCGCCCGGTCGAATTTCGGTAATATCATGGGCCAGTTGCGTGCCCACCGCCTCTTCCAGTCCTATGGTTTTAATCATGCTCATGCCCTCGGAAGCAGGCCCTCAGTGAGGCCGTTCAACTATGCAAAACCTGCCGTGATGGTCTGCTCAGAAGCTCAACCTTCTGAACCTGCAATTGGGGAGACCAGTTCATATTATCCCAGACAATCTCCCTGGCGGCTTTGAAGTAAGCCCCGCCGGCACAGGGGCGACACAGCGCCAGGCCGTCCTGGATCACTTCCTTGTGATCCCGGACCACCTGGCCGCAGCGGGCGCAAATCACTTTGCAGCGAGTCGGCCCCGGCAGATCGTAAGGGGCCAGATTTACCTCCACTTCCTGAACCCTGAAAAGCACGCTATCCGACATGGCTTTGTAGGCCGTAGTTTGCTGATGACGCCGGTCCGGTTCACCCGGAGCATAAAGGGCCGCCAAATCCCGGGATTCTTCGGTGGAAATAACCCGGAAGGCCGTATTGGTCCCCAGGTTCACAAAGGTGGCGGCCATGATGCCGTAATCCGCGAACTTGAGGGACCGCCGTCCCAGCTTGACGTTGGTCACAAAGGCCACGGCGTCGCCGGTGCAGCGGTCCATCTCTACGAAGACGATGAGCTGTTTCAGTTGAGGATAGGTCGGGGGAGTCTGGAAATCCAGGAGCCGCAGGCCCAGTATGGCCATCCGCACCCCCACCACCTGGCCCGGACAGAGATGGCCGTGGGCCGCTACCGAACCGGCGAGCAAGTCCTCAAAGGTTTGTTCCGAGGTTTTGGTCTTTACGGATTTCTCCATCGCGTTAGGCTCCTGGATCAGACCTTCACCAACTTCACCTGGGTCTGATAGAATACGGCGCTGCCGCCGGTCAGGTCCACCAGGCCGGTGTTTTTCAAGACCGGGTCCACCCGCATGGCGGCATTGGCGTGCACTCCAGTGGCCCGGCGGGAATCGCCGGGAACTTTCACCCCGTCGATGACCACGCCCCCTGCACCGTAAGCCCAATGGCCGTGGCCCAGGGTAAAGCCAATAACTCCCGGGCGCATGCCTTCCATGGTGCGGATCTTGCCGATCATAGGTTTCTTGTGGCCCGGAGCCAGATTCCAGACGCCTTCTTCGTTGGTGGGGGACACCACCTTCACCTGGTCGCCGTCCCTCAGTCCCAACCGCCGGCCATCCGCCACCGAGATGTCGATGAAGTTCTCCGGGTAGACCGCCAAGAGCCAGTAGTTGCCCACCGTCCGGGACTTGCATTGCGTGATGTGCCGGTAGGTGATCAGAGTCAGGTCGAATCCTTTGGCCTCGTCGTCCAGCTTGCGGCCCAGGACGTCCGTGGGGCTCTCCATGAAATGAGCGTGAGCCATATAAGGTTTGCCGGTCATGGAATTTTTGGTGGCTGTCCATTTTTCCATGTATATGCCTACCATCTTGCCATATTTATTGGCTAATTTACCTTCCTTGTAAGCCTTCTGGTATTCCTGGAAGCGGCCGCCCCGATTCATAACATAGACCACCTGGGGCCACCAGTCCGGTCCTACCACTGCCTGCCAGCGCTTGAGATCAAAGACGGTGGGCGGCAGGTGTCGCCGGGCTTTTTCGAAGATCTTGATTTCTTCGGCGCTGGCCGCGGGAACCTTTTCGGAGCCGTCAGGCTTGTCGCCGAAGGCGATGTTGGCCACCATGCGAAGGTACAGGTCTTCGTCCCGCTTGAAATGAAGACCAGGGCCGAAGGCGTTTTCGCCAAACCCGGGGAGCTTCATTTTCTCGGCAATTCCCAGGACCATAGACTCCAGAGACAGGGGCATCTTCTCCCCATAGACAGTGACCGTGTCCGTCAGGGGCGATGAGGCCGGCGACCGGAATGGCGCCACCTTGGGGGTCACCGAGGGGTGCGACCCGACAAATTCCCAGCGCTCCAGGTAAGTCAGGTCCGGGAAAATATAATCGGCGTACATGGAAGTCTCGCCGATGACAATGTCGGAGGCGAAGAACAGGGGCAGCTTCTTGGGATCGGAGAGGATCTCGATGAGTTTGTGCCCGGCCGGCAAGGCATAGACCGGCGAGCCCATGTAGAACATGAGCGCTTTGATGGGATACGGGTAAGCGTCGCCGATGCTGGGGATGACTTCCTGATAAATGTCGCTGGAAAAAGGGTACCAGGGGCGTTTGGCCGGGTAGCCCTTGAAGATGGTGCTTTTGTCGTATTTTTTCCCATGTCGGATGATGGAGACGCCGAAGGGCTTGAGCTTGCCGCTCTGCTTAGTGAGATCGAAGGGCTTGCCTTCCTTATCACCCGTAATATTAAAGGTATGGGCGCTGGACAGACCCCCCATCCAGTCGTGGTTGCCGATGAGAGTGTTCAGGGTCATATAGGTCAAGACGTTGTAAAAGCCGGAGGTGTGCTGGGAGACGCCCCGATGGATATCGGCCACCGCCCGTTTGCCATGACTGGTAAACTCCCGGGCCAGATCCACCAGATCCGCTTCCGCTACATCCGCCATCTTGGCCCACTCGGAGAGCTTGTGGGCGCCAAGGTTTTCCCGGAGAATCTGGAGCACGCTCTTCACCTTGATGCCTTTGATTTCGGTGTCCACCAGCAGGTCGCCCTCCACCGGGTCTTTCTCGCTGTTGGGGTCGAAAGGCTTGGGTGCGCCCCCGGCGAAGACCATAAAGGCGTCGAATTCCCAGTCGCCGCCGCCCTTTTTCTTGGACCGCTTTTCTTTGGGAAGGCCCAGGTCCGATCCCCTAAGATAAGCGCCCGTGCTGCCGTCTGGATTAACTTTGACCAGCCAGGCGGCCTGGGTCCAGGTGGGCTCACCATCGGCCTTGGCCGCGGCCTTGTTGGCGTTGGCCAGATACCGGGCGTCATAACGCTGGTTTTCGATGATCCAGTGCATCATGCCTAAGCCCACCGCAGCCACGCCGTTAGGCCGCACCGGCAGCCACTTCCAGGCCCGTGCGGTGCCCTTGGAGCAGCGGGGGTCCACCACCGCGATCTTCATGCCGTTGTCGACGATGCCTTGTGTCAGCTTAACGTTGCGCAGCGGCGGTCCATAGTTGGCTTCATAAAGGTTGGCGCCCACAAACAGGATGAACTCGCAGTTGCCGGTGTCTGCCTGCCAGTAAAACTTTTTGGAACCTCCCCATTCTCCCTCTTCGAACTGGTAGCTCATGGCCTTGCAGGTGAAGTAGAGAGACCCCTGGCAGACGGTGGTATGGCCGTGTTTATTCTCCGAGCCCAGAGCGCCATTGGCAAAGCGCTTCAACAGGTCGTCCCGTCCCGCCTTGAGCCGTCCCGTATTGATGACGAACTGGTTGTTCTTGGGCCCCAGGTCCGGGTGGTCCGGGTCAACGAGATACTTCAGATTGGCGGCATGCTTGGCCTTGAAGGCCGCCAACTCCATCTTCTTGTCGGCTACCTGGGCGGCGTCTTCCGCCAACTCCTTGGCGATCTTGGGGTCTTTGAGGACACAGATGTCCTTCAAGCCTTCCACGTTTCCTTCGCCGAAGAGGTCGCCGCCATTGACGATCTCGTTCACGGCCTGGTCGAAGGGGATGGTCTGCCACTTGTTCTCGCCTCGCTTGCCGGCCCTTTTGAGCACCTTGACAATGCGGTACGGATCATAGAGCGCTTGAATCCCGGCCTGGCCCTTGGGGCAGATGGCCCCTTCGATGGTAGCGGCTTCAGTAATGGGAGTCTTATAAGCGATCTGGGGAGTCATGGTCCAGGGGCTGTAAGGATTGCCGTCGATCTTGGTCACTAGACCGTCCACGATCTTGACCTTGATGCCGCACTGGGTGTTGCATTGCTGGCAAGCCGTGTAGATCTGATTCTCTGGCAGATATTGGCTGTAAGCATCCCCCACGCCCAGCGCCGCCCAGTCCACGTTTCCCCCCCCAGCCGCTTCCACAAAGCGGACCAGGTAGTGGGACGCAGCCAGAGACCCGCCCAGTAAGGCGGAGCACTTGAGGAAGTATCGCCGGTCCATCTTGGCGTCGATAATCTCTTTAAATTCCTCAATAACTTTCAGCTTCTGATTAGACATGCTCTTCCTCTCCTTTCCCGGCCTGGATTACCGGCAGCCAGCGGGTACCCAGCAAGAAGGCCAACAGTCCCAAGGAAATTACCCAGATGCTCACCAACCATTCGTTCAGATTAGGCACGTATTCGGTTCTCAAGCGTTGGTGAAAGAAGGTATTTTGCAACCCTTCCAGCTTGTAGACGGCCATGTCCGGAATCAGGTAGTTGAGCCTGACGGCCAGAAAGGTGACGATGATCAGAAAGCAGGCAGTGGCCACCATCTTGGAATTTTCAGGGTACCTAATGAGGAGATAGGCCGGGATAGCGCTGCCGATAACCAGATGGACTATCCAAAAGGCCCACCAGTAGGAACCAAAGGCGATGAGGTTCAGACTGGTCACAATGCCCGTGACCTTGGACTGATAGCCCACGAAAAACTGTAAGGCTTCGAGAAAGAGGAAGATTAGCAGGATGAGGAGCACCACGTGGCCCAGGGGATGGATTAATTTTTCATCGGGCTGATAGACGTAAGCCAGAAAAGTGATGAGAGCCCCGCCGGAGAGAAGGGCCGCCATAATGAAGATGAGGGGGAGCAAGGCGCTGTTCCATAGGGGCCGGTTGTTCAGGATGGCGAAAATCGCCCCATGGGCCCCGAAGAAAATGATCCCGATGGGCAGACTGATAAAGGACAAGAGACGCGTGCGGCGATGGTCCTGCTGTCGATCTTCGAGGGTGTAATCCGTCTTGCCGAAGGCCAGGAACCGGTAGACCTTATGTCCCGTTCGGGTTGCGTCATTACCCCAGGTGATCAGCTGCTCCCGCAGGAGAAAATAGAGCCAGGGCACATAGATTATCCACATGGCGGTGATGAAAACCACCAGCCAGAAGAGCATGGAGCCGATGTTGGGGGAAATCAGGAACCGATAGGTTCTTAAAGGGTGCCCCAGGTCCAGGCTGATGATGAGAAACTCGGCCATCAGCGTGACCAAGACGGTGAAGACCGCCAGGGGTCCCAAATTGGCCAGCAGCTTGATCCTGAAGACATAGGTGAGGATGGTGATGAGAAAGGCGCCGGCGGTGAGCCCCAGGAAGAAGAGGTCAAAGGCCACCCAGAGTCCCCAAGGCACAAAAGAGCCGTAGTTCATACCCATATGCCCGTAAGTCAGACGCTGAAACATACCCCAAGCGCCCACCACCAAGCCGATCACCGCGACTATTATCAAATTCTTGAACCACTTATCGCTCATCCGGTTCTCCTTTCTCCCCTACTTCAAATAATAGACGGAGGGCAAGGTGCCCAATTCTTCCTTCAAGCGAAAGACCCGGGGGGAGCCGATCATTTCAAAAACCAAACTTTGGGGGTCAGTCCGATCTCCAAAGATGGTGGCCCGGCCGATGCACGAGGTGGTGCAGGCCGGCAGCATGCCTATCTTCAGGCGATGCAGGCAGAAATGACACTTGCGGGCGTTGCCTACCGGGGAACCATGGCCCCGGTCCGGCCATTTATTGCCGTATTCCGTGGCCGGGTGGGCTTCATAGCCGTTGGCCGCGGCTTTCTGACCATAGAGCTTGCCCGGCAGTTCCGCAGTCTCGGCGGTATACCACTCCCCGAAGTCCGAAGTGCGGGCGGCATAGGGGCAGGCCACCAGGCAGTAGCGGCAGCCGATGCATTTGTTGTAATCGATGACCACCGTGCCCTGTTCGGTTTTCCAGGTAGCGGTCACCGGGCAGGCCTTGACGCAGGGGGGATTCTGGCAGTGGAGACAGGGTCGGGGTACAAAACGCCGCCGCACCTGAGGATAGTGCCCGGTCTCCTCCTCCAGCACCACCCGATAGACCACGCCCGGGGGCAGTTTGTTTTCCGCCACGCAGCCGATGGTGCAGGCATGGCAGCCGATGCACTTGGCGATGTCAATGACCATGCCCCACTTGATGTCCGTGGGGTTTTTCTGCAAGGCTCGCTTAAGGTCTCGCTGCATTCGGACCAAGGGGTCTTCTTGAGGTAAGTCTCTTGCCACCAGTGCCATAATAACCTCCTTTTATGGCGTGGAAATCTTCTAACTACCTTCATTGACCGGTTGGCCCTGGTGGCCATTGCCGGATTTAACTTTGCCCAAGGCCTTGGTCAACTCAAGGGCCACACCCAGACCTTGTTTGGTTTCCTTTCCCATCA
>Ga0172375_10012728_pt1 | contig 10523 bp, 9 predicted proteins | sample LakKiv1m_FD_114537 | JGI IMG/M metagenome (GOLD analysis project Ga0172375, IMG submission 114537) | Freshwater microbial communities from Kabuno Bay, South-Kivu, Congo - kab_092012_11.1m | ecosystem: Environmental > Aquatic > Freshwater > Lake | place: Democratic Republic of the Congo...
ACCTAAATGAACACGGCTACAGGACAAAGGAATACATCTCCCGAAGAAGAAACGCAAAGCGAGGCGGAAATAAATTTTTTAACCAGTATATCTCGCACGTGCTTAAAAACAGAATCTATTTAGGCCAGGTCTGGCATCATGATAAAGTCTATCCCGGGCAACACAAACCAATAGTTAATGAGAAACTCTGGAATGAAGCAAATAGAGTGCTTAAGGTCCAAACTCCAAGAAGAATTAGCCCTAAGAGAGAGGTTAAGCATACTTTTATTCTCCAGGGCCTACTTAGGTGTGGCTGGTGTGGTAATTATATGAGCACAAAATATAGCACCGGTAAAAAGGGTCTGCATTATTATTACCAGTGCACGAAGAACGCCCATGGCGGTAAATCTGCCTGTGATATGAGATATGTTCCGGCAGCTGAGTTAGAAAAGGTAGTACTTGATAAACTTAAACAAATGAGCGTAGACAAAAAGCGGATACAAAACATAGTCAATGAAGCCAACAAAGATACCGAATCTACCCTAACCAGCCTTAGGAAGGACCGTAAAATTCAAGAAAATAAGCTCGCCCCTATTAAAAACGCTATCAAAAATATTATCGGTAATATGGCTAAAGAAGAAAGATTGAAGGATAGTAAATCAGTCTCGGAAGAATTAAATAGGCTTGAATTACAGCGGGAACAGATTGAAAAGGATATTCAGAATATAGACTTTGAAATTAACCAGGTTAAACAGCAGGTTTTGAGCGCTAAGGTTATGTATGACTCATTGACGAAATTTAGCCAAATCTACGAAGCTGCCACGCCTCAAGAACTAAAAGAACTTCTGCCTTGTTTTGTTGAGAAAGTAACTTGGACGCCTTCCGAAATAGAAATTGCCCTCTTCGAACAGGAGGTTCAAAAAGGGCAATTCCCATCTAGTAACCACTCCAACGCTGGTGCGCTGGAAGTTGTGAACTGGCTCCCCCTATTGGACGAGTTTCACAACTGGTCATTTAGCTCAGAAGCCACTCTTTTCTATGAACTTTCAAAGGAATTGGCGCTAATTTAGCTTCTACTACACCCATTCTGCCCCTTCGATTTTCTTATTTGTTTCTTCGCTCACGTAGCAACCTTTCCAAGAATAATTCGCTTTTGAAATCCTTTCTTTCCCTTTTTCCGTCAAAGAATAAACATTCTCAGGCTCTTCTATAATATCATCAAACTTACATAAGTCTCTTAAATGCGCCCAAAGGTGAGAAGCTTGATTATTAGGGGATTGTTCATATTTTGCTTTTATAGCCTCTTCGCTGGCTTTTCCACCTAATGAATCTATAATTTTGAGAATATCTCTTTTGCCAATATCAAATCTATTCGTCATTTTTTCACCTTGAGAGATATTATACTTTGCTATAAAATGGTAGTCAAATAAGATTCACAAGACAAGGACAATAATGTTCTTCCCCCGCATAAATCCTTTAATTTACTTTGATAAAAAACTCAAAGGCTATTATGTAATTGGCGATGTCCATACAATAGAAAATACCCTTTATCTTAATGAAGACAAAAAAGATGCAACAGCTGTTCGCTTATACTTAGCTAAAGTTTATGCAGGAACAGCAGAATATTTCAAAAGTCAAGAAGTCCCTTTAAGCCATAGGGAATATAAGCATAAATTCTTCAAATCCTTCCCCGTATTCGTTCCTATCCAGCCGCTCAAAGAAATCACAGACAAAAAATATGAATATATTGGCAATTCTATAAAGCAGAAAAAAGAGCATTTTCTTGTTGCTCTCGCCTGCGGGATTAGTAAGGCTCTGCCTCAAAATAAGAATAAACAAAAATATATTCCAACAGACTTCTTTTGGGCTATTCTGCCTATAATAAAAGAGGAATTTGAGATACCATTAAAAAACCATAGTTATGGTAGATTTTACAACCATTTTAATTATATTTTATGGAAATTTATTATCAGCGAAGAAAATGAGCTACTAATGACGAACGACGCATTTCATCACGCTCTTTATATGTCCGCTTATTGTATTTATAAACTAAAAAATAAGACGAAATTATTAAATAGTGATTTAAAAAAAATAAATGAGCTTATTTCGAATATTCCCGCTCGTAATAACCCTCTCATTGATTTCACTTATTCTTTTCTCGATTCCTTCCTTGAATACTTGCAAAAAAAGAAATTATTAAAAATATGTCCTACGTGCAATAAGGTTTTTAAATACAAATATAATCAGACTTATTGTTCCTACAAATGCGCAAAGCACAAACACCATCTCCGATATTATCCAAAACATAGAATTGAAATACTTCCAAAGGCAAGAAAACGAATGCGAGAACTTCGAGCCTACTATAAAGGATATAGCGTTAAAAAATAAGATTCTACCCTCCTAAAACACCTCCAAAATCCCATTGTTTTAGTATACTAAAATACTTCAAAATCTCGTCGGTTATAGTAATTTTTCAAAGCCCTTATAGTAAGTTATACTTTGCTCCGTAAGTAACCATTACGGAGTTTTTTATTCTATGGCGGAATTTTCAAAAGAGTTTCTGGAAGAAACAATCAAGGTCTGGCAACCCTACAGCTCTGCGTCTTTGACGCTGGAAGACGCCAGAGAGATAGCCGAGACTATGACCGGACTATATAGCCTCATCCTCGAGCTTGAACAAAAATATGGCGAAGAATAAACGCAATCATAATCCTAATCTCATCAAAACGAGGCACTCATACTCTATCGTCGAAATAGTGGAGATTCTAAAAATCCATTCTCGCACTGTCCTAAGCTGGATTAAACAGGGTTTAGCTATAGCAGGCAAAGATGGAAACTCCTATCTTATATCTGGAGAAGAATTAAAGCGTTTCCTGAAGGAAAAAAGACAAAAACACAAACATTCCCTTAAAGCCGGTGAGTTTTATTGCACTAAATGCCAAAGTGCCAGAAAGAGCCTTTCTGAAAAATTGAATATCATAGTAACAGATAAAAGGCTTGGCAAAGATTCAAAACAAACATTTATAAAGGGAGTCTGCGAGGTCTGTAATACCACCTTGACCCTGTTTTCTTCTGATAAAAAAGCTCAAGAATGGAAAGACAAAGCTATGTCTTTACAGGAATATAAGAAAGTATTATTTGGTAGTAAGCACAGCTCTTATAACACTGACTTAACAAGAGGTGAAGAATGCCAAAAATCAATATAAAAAATGAATGCATAAAAAGAAAGTTTTTCAGATGGCTTAAAGGAGCAGATGGTTGCTGTGAGGCTACAGTAAATTGCATAGAAAAGGCTATCTTGCTGTATGAAGATTTTACTAAACAAGAAGACTTTAGCGCCTTTAATCCGGATAAAGCTATTCAGTTTAAGGAATGGCTTAAAAAACGGCAGCATAAGGGCAAGACTATATCTTTGGTTACTTATCACACTTATTTAAGATACCTACGCAAATTCTTTACTTGGCTATCTTGGCAAAGCGGTTATAAAAGTAAAATAAATCCCTCTACTACCGCTTATTTAAGAATTCCCGAAAAAGAAGAAAGGATGGCTACACAAATGTCTATGCGAGAATTTCCGCCTTTAGAATATGTCTTAAAATTGGCGGATTCCATTAAAATATATTCAGAAATAGACTTAAGAGATAGGGCTTTAGTTGCTTTTACCCTGTTAAGCGGTATGCGGGATAGCGCTATAGCCAGTTTACCGCTGAACTCTTTTAATGAAACAACCCTCGCCATTAACCAAGACCCCAAAGCCGGTGTCAAAACAAAATTCTCCAAGTATATACCCTCAACACTGCTAAATTTTAACGATAGACTCCTCAACTATGTTAATGATTGGATAAAACATCTAAAAGATAAAGGTTTCGGCTGCCAACACCCACTCTTCCCTCGCTCTAAACAAGAACAAAGCAAAGACAATTTGAGTTTTGAAGAAGCTACAGCAGTAGAGCCATTTTTCTGGCAAAGTGCTGGACGAATCAGGGCGATTTTTAAAAGGCGCTGCCAAGAGGCTAATCTACCTTATTACCCGCCTCACACCTTTAGACACTTAGCTGCATTAACTGCTCTTGAACATTGCCAAAACGGAAAAGAAATAAAAGCTATAAGTCAAAACTTTGGACACGAATATATTGCTACTATTCTATCAATATACGGGAATTTACAGCCTCATCAACTTAAAGAAACAATTAAAAAAATAGACTTTTCAGACAAGCCCAAAGAAACACTGGAAGATAAAATTGACCGGCTACTCAATAAAATTGAAAAAAAAGATAACGCTTGACCAAATGAAAGGATGTTATAAAATGTTATATATGGATTTAATCAACAGATTAGAAACCTACCGCCTTAAGAACAAAATCACACAGGAAGAACTCGCCAAAAAACTTGACGTTGCCTTTGCAACTGTCAACCGGTGGTTTAATGGCAAGGCGAAACCTAATAAGATTCAAAGTTATCATATCGAAAAACTTCTAAAAGCCAAAAATGTCTAAAAAGAATAATCACAACGAAGATATAAGGTCAAAGGCGACGCAGGATGTAGAGGAACTCGCACAACTTGCAAAGGAAAGCCAGGAGCAAAAGTTACCAGAACAAAAGGTCGTTTTCAAAAGCGATAGTATCAAGTCTCGCTCTGGCAGGCGTGGAGTTCATAATCTACCCGACCAAACCAACCCCCCGATGGGGTTTGACGCTGAAAAGGCATACGACAGCGTTTTTCCATTCTTAAAACTCCCCTATCTGCAACCTAATACTCCCGAAGATATTATTGGCTTTGGTTCACCTGACGCAGGCGGATTTATAGAGCCGAAACATAAAAAAATACCTCTCAACGCAATCTTCTTTGGAGACAATCTTCATATATTAAGAGCGTTACCCTCTAACTGCATAGACCTAATCTATATTGACCCACCATTTTTCTCTGGCAGAAATTATAACCAAATATGGGGAGATGATAATGAAGTAAGGACATTCCACGATATTTGGGAAGATGGACTACCAAGTTATCTTGTTTGGTTAAACGCACGCTTGTGGGAGATGAGGCGAGTTTTAAAAAATACAGGGTCAATATACGTCCACTGCGATTGGCACGCCAGTCATTATATAAAAACAGAGATGGATAAGATATTCGGTTATGATAATTTCAGAAACGAGATAATTTGGGGATATGAAAGTGGCGGCAGAGCAAAAGACTTTTACAGTAGAAAACACGATATTATTTTGTGGTATGCAAAGACAAACAAATGGATTTTTAATCCCGACGCTATCTCAATACCAAGAGATGAAGCAAGACACCACCATATGAAAAAGAACAAAGACGAAGATGGTAGGATTTATTATTCAATTAAGTCTGCTGGCAAAATATATAAGTATTACGCAGACGGTGGCGTTCCACCTTCTGATTGTTGGACAGATTTAAGCCATCTGCAACAAAAAGACCCAGAGAGAATAGGGTATCCTACCCAAAAACCCGAAGCACTGCTTGAGAGAATAATCAAAGCGTCATCTAACGAAGGAGATATTCTTGCTGATTTCTTTATGGGGGGTGGCACTGCCTGTGCTGTAGCACAAAAGTTAAATAGAAAGTTTATTGGTTGTGACATTTCAAGAGTGGCTTCTTCGGTTACGCTAAACCGCTTAATTAAAGACGCAGAAGATATTTCTGGTAGGACTGCTTCTGTGAATGTAGATAAACCCAAAAAGGATAAACAATTCTCATTAGAACTAACCATAAAACAAATACCAAGTATCTACGTTTATTATATGGGGGTTTATCCTATTGAAAAGTTTCAGTTTATAGGGCAGAAGGAGTTTGAAGATTTTATTCTCACCTGCTATGAGGCAAGACGATTTACTGGTGAAGGCGAAATAACAGGAGTTATGAACGCCGCAACTTCAATATTGGTTGGCTCTGTGAAGCCAGATGAAGCATTGTCAGAAACGAAATTAAAGAAGTTTGTTGAGGACGCTCTTAAACTCCGTTATCAAGAAAATATTAAGATGAAACTCAAGGTAGTGGCGTGGGTATTCCCACCTTCTTTGCAGAAATACGCACAAGTATTAGAGAATTATTTCTACAAGAAGAACCTGCCTGTTGAGATTGAGTTAATCCCCATCAATAGCCAGTTATTCAGGAAGCGTATATTGGAGCGTTACCAAGACACTTCCAAGACCGAGTTTTTGCTCAAGTTTATCTCGCAACCTTCTATTATGGATATCGCTTTCAAAAAGGTGAGCGGTCTCAAGTATAAGTTTGAGGCGGTGGGAGCGAGGAGTAACAACATTGACGGTTATTTAATCAACTGCCAGTGGGATTTCAATTACGTTGGCGGTCGGTTCGGGGAGAGCGAATACGCTTTAATGCGTGAGCAGAAAGATGGCAAATACGTGGCTATTTTGAAGGCAGAGAAAGAGTTTGAGAAGTCTGGTAAATACCTTATTGCTTGCCGAGTGCAGGATAATCTTGGTGGCGAAGTAGTTAAGACTAAAGAAATAGAGATAAAATGAAATACTCTTTTAAGGAACACGAAAAGAACTTTCTGGAATGGTGTCGGCAGGGATACGCTGTCCCTTTAAGCGACGCCCAAAAAAGTAAGGTCAAGGATTTTCTGAAAAACATAGATGACCCAAACTTTGTCCCCCCTCTCTACCGTCATCAAACAGAGGCGGTAAAACGGATTATCTACTCTCATGAAGTTCTGCAAAAGAAAGATTTATTGGTTGAGGTTGTTACTGGTGGTGGCAAGTCTGCTATTATCGGTGGGATGATTGCCTATTTTATGATTGTCCACGATGTAAGCAAATTCCTCATTTTAGTTCCGAATACTATTGTGAGGTCAAGACTAAAGGACGAATTTGACCCTGAAAGCAAGACCTTTGTTTATAATATGTTTCCATTTTTCTATAATGGAACAGGCGATATGATTAAGAGAATTGGTTTGCATATGATGGAGCAGGGCAAAGACCCTGTAGGCATAAGACAGGCGAGTATTATTTTAGGCAATATCCATCAGATTTATGAGGGCAAAGTTAGTCTGGATATTATTCAGAAGAATTTGGGTAACTTGGTCATCTTCAATGATGAGGCGCACAACTCAAAGGCAGAAAATTATAATGAAGTGTTGAATAAATTAAAACCGCAAAGGATATTTAGACTTGATACAACTGCTACCCCTGACCGATTAGATGGTTTACATCCTGACAGCGAGAAGATTTTAGAATATGGCATTAAGAGAGCAATGCAGGATAGGATTATTAAGAGGATTATCGTCTGCAAGCCAGATATTGAAAAGGTTAAATTAACATATAAGGATACTGAAACAGGTAAAGAAATTAAGGCAGAAGAAGTGCCGTGGGAAGAAATTGAGCATAGGAAGATTAAGCCAACCAGGTATATCACCAGTGAAAAACCTATGCGTCAACAAATAGCGATTGCCAAGCAGTGTCTTGATTATCAGAAAAAGACAGTTTCTTTAGATGATGTTGGTAAACCAAAATGGAAACCATTGCTTTTTGTCGTAGCGATTTCAATAATGGACGCAAAAAATATCGCTAAAGTATTAGAGAATGAGTTTAAGATGAGAACGCTGCTTGTGACCAATGAGAGCGAGGACGAAGAAAAAGAAGCAGCAATGGCTATAAATAGACATTTGAAAGACTGTGAATATGACGCAATAGTTTCTGTTCTTATGCTCCGAGAGGGGTGGGATGTTAAAAACATCTCGGTGATTATGCTCTTTAGAAAGTTCTGCTATAAACTAAACGAATATACTGGCGAAAAATACTCGGTTTATGGTCAGCAGGTTATTGGTAGGGGTTTAAGGCGCATTGAGCCGATGAATAAGAGCGAGTGGGAGCAATGTTTGGTTGTTGACCACCCTGTTTTGAAACACGATTGGCTTTGGGAAATGTTAGACGCAGACCAATATGGCGGAACTCTTAACCCTGATGAGTTGATTGACATAGAGAAAATACCGAAGCCAAAAGACTTTGGCATTGAGGAAGTTGACCATAAGCCAGAAGATGTAAAGAATGTCATAGGCGACATCCAAGACATTATTGACGGTATTCCTAACCCCCCGAAGGAAACCATTAAAGTCATTCACGAATGGCAGGATTATCTGGACAAATATCAATACCAGACAGAGCAGATTGACATAGAGCAAACAATCAGAGAGATAAAAAAGAGAAAGTTAGCGTCTGGATTTAATGAGCAGGAAGCGTTTGACGAGTTCAAGATAGATGTCCAACAAATAAACAAGTTCACAGACTTTGAGGTCGAACAGTTAAAAACAATGATTAGCGGTGAATTAGGTTATATTTGCAGGGATAGTCTCAAGGAATATGACCGCAATCCAGATAAAAGGCAAGATATTATCTACAAAGTGTTAATTGACCATATCAAAAAGCGTTTTTTATTAGGTCACGATATTTTTACGATTGAAGATAAAAATGCCTTAAAGAAATTATGGTTTTCGGTAACCGAAATTAGAGAGGTGTTTTTAGACCCTGCCCTTATTGAAGGCATCCTCAAGAAACCACCCGAACTATGAAAACCCATAGGGGTAAACTTATAGGTCTGAAACGTAGTCCTTACGGTGAAGAAGAATACGACTCTGATTTAGAAAAGTATTATATGGTTGAATTAGAGGGTATGCCAGGCGTTAAGAGTTGGACGAAAAGACATAACATCAAAATCCCATACCAAATTTTATTTATTAAACATAATTACCTCCCCGATTTTCTCGTTGAATTTAATGACGGTAGCAAAGAATTACATGAAACCAAAGGTCTCCCTTTTCTATTTCTGCTTTCAACAAAATTGAAGAAGGTCTCCGCAGAAGAATATTGTAGAAAAATGGGATGGAAATATAAATTTATAACTAAAGATAGAGAAGTTTTTTACAGAAATAACTTCCTTGCTTCTTCGTTAGGTAGAATAGAGGATATAAAATAATGAACTCCGCCCTCTTATACGTCCGAGTATCAAGCAAAGAACAAGAAAAAGAAGGCTACTCTTTAGACGCTCAAGAGAAACTTGGCGAGGATTACGCCCACCGGAATAACCTCACAATCATAAAACGCTGGAAAGTCTCAGAATCCGCATGGCGTGAAGAACGAGACGCCTTTAATGAATTGCTTGAATACGCCAAGCGCCACGAAGAGGTTAAACACATTATCTTTGACGTTACGGACAGAATGACCCGTAACGATATGGACAAAATCAAGATTTATACCCTCATCAAGCTACACGATAAGACAATTCACTTCTCCCGAAGCAATAAGACCATTAACAAATACTCTGGCTCTGAAGATGAATTTATGCTTGATATTGAAGTTGCAGTTGCAAAAAAGATGTCTAATGATATATCCCGCAAAACCAAGATGGGTATGCAAGAAAAGGCAGAACAGGGTTTATACCCCTCTACTGCCCCTTTAGGCTACAAAAACAACCCTATAACACATTTAATTGATGTCGATGCCCAAACAGCTCCTCATATCATAAGGGCTTTTTCTTTAATGTCTTCCGGCTCTCACTCTCTCTCTATGCTTTGCAATATACTCCACAAGGAAGGTTTTAGAGGAAAAAAAGGCAATCGTGTAGGCAAATCTGCCATTGACCATATTTTAAAAAATCCTATTTATTATGGCGCTTTTAGATGGCGAGGGCAAAATTGGCAAGGAAGCCACGAACCGCTCATATCTAAAGAGCTTTTTGATAAAGTCCGGAATGTATTAAGCGCAAACCATCGTCCTTTTATTCATAGGAATGGCTTTGCTTTTAACAATCTCCTTACTTGTGGCGTTTGTGATTGCAAAGTGTTAGGCGAGCAGAAAAAAAGAAACAGATATATTTATTACCACTGTTCTTTTTCCAAAGGCAGACATAACACAATAGGTTATTTTAGAGAAGAACAATTAGCTAAAATGCTTGAAACGCCGGTAAAAAATATCACCCTGCCTAACGAGATGGTGGAATGGCTCAAGAAAGGTTTGAAGGAGTGCCACAAGGATACCCTACAGTTGCGAGAAAACCGTCTTAATTCGCTTAAAAACCAGCACGAGAAGATAAACAACCGCCTGAGCAGACTTTTTGATTTAAGACTTGATAAAGAGATTAACGAAGAGGATTTTAAAACGAAAGAGAATGAATGTAAAACACAGTTGATAGAAGTTAAGGCACAGCTAAAGAATGCAGAGACTCTAAATCCAAACTTCTATGAAGACGGCTGTAAAACCCTCGAACTTTCTAACCGCTTGCATTCTGTATATGTTAAGGGAAATTACGAAGAAAAGGCAAAAATCTTAAAATTCATAGCCTCGAACTATATTCTTAACGCCACAAATGATGTAACTATAAGCCCCACATACAGAAGCCCCTTCAGCATATTCGCCAAAGGGGCTTCACGTCTAAATCAGCTCCCCCGCGAGGACTCGAACCTCGGACCTGGTGGTTAACAGCCACTCGCTCTTAAGTTTGTTACTCCCTGCTATACGCAGGTGGGTTGATATTGGGATCAACCTCTCCCGTTTCTTTTCTA
>Ga0172375_10012729_pt1 | contig 10523 bp, 13 predicted proteins | sample LakKiv1m_FD_114537 | JGI IMG/M metagenome (GOLD analysis project Ga0172375, IMG submission 114537) | Freshwater microbial communities from Kabuno Bay, South-Kivu, Congo - kab_092012_11.1m | ecosystem: Environmental > Aquatic > Freshwater > Lake | place: Democratic Republic of the Congo...
GGTAGTCCTTGGTCATCTTTAACCACCACTTTAAGATTGGGTAATCTTAATGGTTTTTTAGGTTATTCTTCAGATTTATATGGTATAGCTATAGGAGAAACTTCTAAATATTTAAAATATGACCCAACTAATGGTTTAAGTATATTAGGAAGTTCTGTTATTACTTCTCTTACAGGAGCTAGAGTAGAGATATTTCCAGATGCTAATACAGGATTACTTATATATGATGATGTATCGGGAGAAGTAATGAAAGTATTGGTTGGAGGGACTGATGTTGGAGATTTAATTATAGGAGATTTTACTGGTAATGCAGGTTTAAAATGGGATAAATCTTTAGGAACATTTACAGTAAGAGGAATTTTAAATGCAGACGATATTACTGCAGGTACTTTAACAGGTAGAACTATTCAAACAGCTACTAGTGGTGCTAGAGTAGTAATGGATACTACAAATTTAGTTGCTTACAATAGTACTCCTGCAGAAATATTTAAAATATTAATTTCTGGAGCAGATGTAGGAGATGTTATTATAGGAGATTATGCTAATTCTAAAGGAGTTAAATGGGATAATTCTGCATCAACTTTTAATATAAAAGGAATTATTACTGCTACATCTGGAGATTTTATAGGAACAGTAAATGTAGGTGTAGCTGGGAAAGTTTATATAGATGGAGCAAATGAATGTATTAAAGTTTATGATGCTAGTAATAATCTAAGAGTACAAATAGGAAAATTATCTTAAAATGAGTGTATATGGCGGTAAGATATTAAATAGTGATGGAACTGGAGCAGTTTTAAATGCTAGTATAGGTACTATGATTAGTGCAGGAAGAATAACTATGCCATCAGGTTTAGTAGATACCAATAAATATTATGCTACTGTAAGTTTACCTGCTACTATACCTATAGCAGATTTAGCTGTTTTAATTACTCCTGTAAAATGGGTTCCAAGAGTTTATAGAGATTATAGTCATGGAACAGCTCAGTATTGGTGTCAAACTAAAGGATTAAACGAATCATATAATTACTACACCAAGAATTTATCTACGGGAGTAATGACTGCAATGACAATAGGTGATAGAACATTAAGTAATCCCTCTGAATGGAATTATGTGGTATCTGCTTTTCCTTTATGTTACTGGGAAATATTAGGAGCTTCTAGTGTAAGTGATATAAAAATTTTTGCAGCAACTTGTTATTGCACCGCAATTACAGCAACTACAAGTGGAAATCCAGATGTTACTCCGAAAGATGAATTTGCATATTCTATTTATACTGATGGGGTAGAAATAGTGGATTATATGATAATATGTAAAAAGTATAATTATTAGGAGATTTTAGTATGGGAGTATATGGGGATGGGCATGATGGAAATGTAACTATATCTACAAATACTTCTTTATCTGGTAATATGGAGTATGAAAATTTAACTGTTAATAGTGGGATAACTTTAAATGTTAATGATTATATAGTTAAAGTATCAGATACGCTAATTAATAATGGTATTATTGTAGGTAAAGTTACTGCTGGAGGAGCTGGTGCATCAACTAAAGTTAATACTGGAGGTACTGGCGGAGATAGTAATATAGGTACTGCAGGTACTAATGGTAGTGGCGATGGAGGAAATAGTGGAGCTGGAGGAGGACAATGGGATACTAGAAGTGGAGGTGGATGGGTTTCTTATAAAGGAGGAAATGGAGGAGCTGGAGGTGATGGCGGATTTGGATGTGGAGATATAACTATATATGCTTATAATTTTAATAACGCAAATACTATTAATTCCAGTGGAGGAGATGCTGGAAATGCAAGTAATGGTACTGCAGGAGAAGCAAGTTGTACAGGTGGTGGTGGAGGTGGACAAGGTGGACAAGGAGGAGATGCTGGAGATATATCTATTACCTACGAAAATTTAATAGATATAGGAACTCTATTAAGAAATGGTGGATTAAGAGGATTAAATGGTGTAGGAGGTAATGGTTCGGGGCAAGGTTGGGGATATAGTTATACTGGAGGTGTTGGTACTGGAGGCGGGGATGGGGGTCAAGCAGGAGGTTCTCTTTCGGGTATGATAGCTACTCCTGGTAAAGTAGGGCATTGGAATACAGATGGAATAGGTGGTATTATTACTATAACTACTACTAAAACAGCTCCTATAGTAACTCATGGTATTAAAGTAATTGATGGAGCAAATTCTCAGATTCTTAGTTCTGAACTTATAACTATAATAAGTTGCGGTACTGTTACTATGCCAAATTCTTTAAATGGTGACGGTACATATGGATATGATATTGATTTGCCAGGTACAGCAAGTATTCCTTTAAATAAGTTAGGAGTAATTATATTACCTGCAGGTAATATAACTTGGGAAGCTGATGGTATATATTTTAGTGATGTAAGCGACCCAAATAAAAGATATTTTCCAACAGCATATTTAACAGGTTCTCATTACTCTTATTATACAAAAGATGATAATACAGGTGTTATGACAGCATTTACTCCTGGAGCCAGAACTGCGGGGGTCCAGTCTACCTGGGATGGTATTATTTCTATTTTCCCAATTTTTGGTTGGGATAGGATAGGAACTTCGCTTACTTCCATAAGGCTTTGGGCAGCTACTTGTTATATTATTTTGGATGGGATGACTACTACCAAAGCTGTTTATAGTATAGGTAATAGTGGTGGGATTACATCAGTAAATTATGCTGTATTTTTAAAGGAGTGGGATTATTAATGAGTATATATGGTATGGAAGTTTTTGACGCAGATGGGAGTGTTACAAAATTAACTTCTGATATTGCTAATATTATTGATGTTGATAATTATGTTATGCCTAATACTTTAATTGATACCAATAAATATTATGTAGATGCAGATTTGCCAGGTAATGATGCTATAGTTATTGATAATGTATCTTGTATTATAAATGCTTTTAGAATGAATGTAAATATTCACGCAATAGTAGTAAATGTAAGTAATGAATATGCTATGTGGACTTTTTTGGAGGATTCTATAAGTAATTATACTAAAAATTTATCTACAGGAGTTATGACTTTTTTTGCACCTGGAGAATGTATATTTGATGATGTTGCGGGAGATTGGGATGTAATATGTGCAATCTATCCTGAAGTTTATTGGGATAAATTTTCAGATAGTTCAATAACAAAAGTAAAAATGTTTGCTGCTATGAGATATAATATTTATGATGCTTCTGCTGCAACTTTTAGAGATGTTTATGAATTAGGAACAAATGGTGTTAATCAAATAGATTATATAATATCTATGAGAAGAAAGGTGGTTTAAGTATGTTAATAGGATATAATCCAAAAAATAATAACATAGAATTTCTATTTTCTGATACAGAATATCTAAATAAAGTATTTCCTAATAATACTGCTCATATTACTAATTTCTGGAAGATAGTAGAACATGGTTTAATAGAAATGTTTATAGACGAAAAAGATTTTCCTGACTATAGAAATTATAGTTTTTATAAAGTTATAGACGGGAAATTAGTTAAACAAGAGAATAAAATTGAAGTTAAAAAAGAAAAGAAAACAGAGTTAAAAACTAAAACATTAGTTTTTGATTCTAAAGTAGAAAGTAAGGGCATTAAAAGAATTTTAGGTCAAAGGAGTTTAAAAAATGAGTATTTACAAAATAAATAATAATCTTCCTAATGCAGATAAAATAGAAGATTTAAATGATATGACTATAGAGGTAAATGGTAAGGTATCTCAAGGTACTTTTAACAAAAACGAAGTGGATGATTTATACGCTTTATTGCCTATAGATAGAAAATATTTACGCAATCAATTATTAGGTCATACTTTAGCTACTTATAGCGGATTTACTCATTTAAAAGCAGAAAGTGGATATAGTATATGGAAGTATTCTCCTACTAACTATCAATATAATAGTTTAAATCAATTTTATTTTGATGATAAACTAATAGTTAATAAAGGAGAAGCTACTTCTGAATCAGCTACAGCCTTTACTAGTGTATTTCTCTATAATGGAGATAGTGGTTCGGGATATACTGATGATACTGCCGAAGCAGCTACTGAAGGTGGAACTGCTTTCGAATTAATGGATAGTATTAATGATTATTTATATTTAGGTATAGCTACCTCTACTTTTTCTGGAGCTAAATTTGAGTTTGCTACGAGAGGTTCTAATTATACTCTCAAAGTAGAATATTGGAATGGAGCTTGGACTCAACTTACAGCTAATACTAATGATTTAGACGATAATACTTCTGGATTTGAAAGTGATGCTATAATTACTTGGACTACTCCTAATGATTGGGTTACTACTACTGTAAATTCAGTATCTAGCTATTGGGTTCGTTTTTCTACTACTACAGCTCCAGTTACTACTGCAACTTGTAACTATTTAATACCTGGCAATAGTGTAATAGCTCTACTTGCTCTATCTAGTACAGAAATACAGAACGAAGAATGGGCTTGGTGTTCATATACTACCGCAGTATATTTTACTATTAGAAATACAGGTTCGGCTTCTTATGAAGGAAGTTATTTTATTACTTCTGCTTCTACAGCTTCTAATTTACAAAACTTCTTTATATATAATCATGAATATAAAGGAGATTATAAAGATTCTACTTATAATCCAGTTATTACTAAAACCTCCGATTATATAGCTACTGGTAGTGAAGGAGCTATAGTGATAGATGCTTCAGTAGGTAATGTAACTATAACATTACCAAGTGCTTACGATGTAGCTGAAGGCAAAGAAATACTTATAAAAGTTCTTACTATAGGAAGTGGATTTTCAGCTATAGTAGATGCTGAATCTGGAGAAACTATAGATGGTTCTGCTAATTATACTTTTGTTAGTGATTACGATTATGTAAAAGTAATGTCGACGGGAACTACATGGATAGTCACGGGAAAGTAAAAATAGGTGATATTGTTTGTATAGTTTGGGAAGATGCTAAAGCTCAAATGGATGCAGAACTAAGAGAATTTTTAGAGGGAGGATTATCTATAAATACTTCTGTTGGTTGGGTACGATTTATAGATAGTAAGATTTTAGTTCTTTCTTCTAATAAATCTCATTTTAGTCATTTAGAGGATTTATTTATGATTCCTAGAATTTGGATAAAAGAGATTAATATTCTTCAGATGAAGAATTAACTTTCCTTTTAAACTTTTTAATACATTTATTGTTTATTATCTTAACACTTTCTGCATACTCTATCATTTCTATTAGTTTATCCGCTACACTTAAAGGTTTATCTATTATTTTATCCATTTGCTTACAATATTCTTTAAAAGAAACTTTTTTCATATCTTCTGTCCTTTCATTAACAATATTTTATTAGTAATAATGACTTCTCTATTTTTTATTTTCATATTATAGAAATCTTTTACTTCTTTAGGAGCTTCTATATACATATCTAGAATTCTATTATATATATCTTCAGTTAAATTTGCTCTATCTAGCCAAGCATTTACTGAAAAGTTATCTTTTAATATTATCTTATATTCTATATTACCGAACTTAATTACTCTGAGCAAAGCCATTAATTCTTCTATAGAGAAGTTAAATCTAGCCTCTTTTAGAGCTATCATTTTAGTGTACCAATCTCTAACTTCAATAGATTCAATAGGATATATACCTTCATCTTCCATAATAAGCCAACCCCCACGGGCTAACATAGTATAACTATGTTTAATAGCTCGTTTAGGTTGGCTTAAATACGGAAATACTCGCCTAGCTACTACTTTACTAAAATAATCGTTTATAAGGCATTCTAGCTGGAAATTCCAACACTTATAAACGACCTTACTGTGTTTTTTAGCTTTAACTAACTCCGATTCTCTACTATCTATAGCTACTATATGTTTTGCAATATCTCCTATAGCAAGAGATAGAACTCCCGTACCGCATTTAGTATCTAGGACTATATCGTTTTCGTTAATATTAGCGAATTTTATTAATTCTTCTAATAGTAAACTATCCATTAATATTTATTTCTTTCTATCTCTTTTTAAGAGAAGAATTTAAAATCCATATTAAAATAGCTGTAAGAAAAGAGATTATAGACCAAAATCCAAAAACATAAGTCCAATTTCCTTTTAATAAAGCTACTAATAAAGGAACAATTATCCCTATAGATATTGTTCCTATATATCCCATACCATCAATTAATCCTGTAGAGGCAGCAACTATCTTATCTTTTAACATACGAGAAGGTAATGTGCAAACTAGAAACACATGAGTTCCGTATAAGAAAAAACTCCCTAAACATAATATTAGTATAGACAACCAACTAGTAGTAAGAGGAAATATTATAAAACTTAAAGCTAATAAGATTAATGATAGGCTAGCAAAAACTGTTTTAGACATTTTAATATAATTATAAATAAAAGTTCCTAATACTCCAAATATAGGTATAAGGAAGATTTGTAATCCTACTTTACCCATATCCTTTACTGTATAATTATTTATTTGAAATAGATACAAAGGTATCCAAGTGATAACTCCATATCTGACCATATTTAATAAACATAAGGCTATTCCACTAATAACTATAGGAAAAGAAAGAGTTGTTTTTATCTGTTTAGCTATATTATGACTCTCTTCAAATTCCATTTTAGGTTTTACCATAAGAAGCGTAATACCTCTTAAAAACATTGCTACTGCCGCAACAAAGAAACCTGCTCTCCAGCCCCATTGTCCTACTACAAAAGATGTAATAAGCCAAGTTACTGAATTTCCTATCTGATAAGAAGTTCCCAATATAGTAGCGTATTTATCTCTTTTCTCTATAGGTTGAATACAAGCATTAGCTTTAACACAAGATGACCAACCCATAGCTTGAAAGAATCCATCTATAGTTTCTCCTATCAAAAGTAGGGAGAATACACTTCCCATAAAACCTAGAAATACATTTAATGCAGCAGAAACTATTAATCCTATAGAAATATAAATAAAAGGATTCTTTCTTTCAGAAATTTGACCATGAATAAATTGTCCTATAGCATAAGCTAAAAAGAATCCGCTTGAAACTAATCCTACATTATAAAGACTCATATTTTTATAAGTTGCTAATAATGCAGGTATTATAATACCTAAATTAACTTTACCGAAATAGTAAGTAGCGTATGAAGTCCAAATATGCCAAAAAGTTGATTTTTTTACTATTTGATTTTTCATTTTAAGTTCCAACTTCCACCTACTGTAACTTCTTTACTATTCCAATTATCTTGAGGGTTTGAATCTACTTCTAACTTTACTTGGTCTGGTACAAAAGTCATTCTTTTTTCAAATCCCGTTCCTGCACATCCACTAAGTATTAGACTTAGTAGGCTTATTACTATTATTCTTTTCATTTTTAATTTTCTCCTTTAGGTTAGTCGAACTTTCTTCCGCATAATACGGCATAACTATTATTTGCGACCCAATAGACTTCATGTAGTTATTTGCAGGCATTTCTGAATGCGAAGAACTTTCAAAGAGTATATCTGGTCGTAGTGCTTTACAATTCTCTAAAGGACTATAAGTATCTTGGCAAACGGCACAGTCAACATATTTCAAGTCCGCAATGGCTTCTATTCTGTCACTGAGGGATTGAATTGGTGCTGGCTTTTTCTCAAGTACTGCCTTTTCGCTTAATATTCCAACTATTAAATAATCGCACAGAGCTTTACAATTTTTTAAATGTAATCTATGACCTTTATGTAATAAATCAGCTACAACATATGCGTAGCCAATAATTTTCTTATTTTCCATTTATTATCTCCTTTATTTTTTCATAAACATAAGCTACGCTTTGATATTTATTTAGCATTAGCTCTCTAGCTTGTTTCATAGCTTCTAAATTTTGTTCTCTAAAATCACTATTTATTATATCTATAACTTTTTGTATTTCTTTATCATCTTCCCAATTATCTACATCTACATATCTAAAAGAATTAGCGGGTAGGAATTTTTCTACATTAGTACTACCGAAATATATAGGCATAGTCCAAAGTAGCATAGAGTCATATACTCTTTCCGATATATAATTGATAGTCTTACCTACATCAAATTCAATAGAGTATCTATAATCCCCTACCTTTTCTTTACCTAAGAAGTGTTCTCCAATATAAGGGTTAAAATCATTTTTACCTACATAACCTCTATAGATACTAGATAATTCTAAATCGGCTTTAAAATCTTCTTCTGGTCTACCATATAAGTCTATATTAGTAGAGTGTTTAGCAAAATGTCTCATAAATCTAATTCGTTTTTTATACATCTCTCTTTCGTCGTTTTTATGATATATAAGACAACTACAAACATCTTTTATCTTCTTAGGAGGAGGCATAGATATAAGAGTATCGTAATCATGAGGTATCCAATATTCTCCTGGATTTAGGAAAGAGTCTAAAGGATAAGAAGCTAATTGTTTTTCATTTCTAAAGTTTCTATAAGAACGAGATACATTTATAGGATGCTGTCCGAAGTATAAGGTTCGTTCTTTTGGATAAGGATGAGAATATCCATCAAACACAGCACAAAAGTCTGACGCAAAGGGGTCAGTTATCATAGTCATTTCTTTCCATTTCCCATTTCTATTAGGAGTCATTTTTAACATAGTATTTAAAAAATCTTGATTAGTTCCATAATGATGACTAAGAAAACATACTGTAAAGTTTTTCATTTCCATACCATACTTTCATTTATATATTTTATAGTTCTAGTAAGTCCTTCTTCTAAACTTATCTTATTTACAAATCCTAATTCTTTTTCGGCATTAGAAATATTTAAACATCTTCTAGCTTGTCCATTAGGTTTAGAATCATCATAAATTATATTACCTTTATAGTTAGTTAATCTAGCTATTAATTCTATAGTATCTTTTATGGAGATTTCTTGCCCACTCCCTATATTTAAAGGTTCTGGTTTATTGTAATTTTCTAAAGCTAAAATTATAGCATTAGTAGCATTCTTTACATATAAAAAATCTCTAGTTGTAGTTTCTTCTCCCCATATAACTATCTCTTTCTTATTATAATGAACTGCTTCTAAACATTTTTTTATTAACATAGGTATTACATGAGAAGATTTATCGTATTCTCCATACATATTACTTAATATTAAAAATATAGCATTAAAATCATATTGTTTTCTATAAGCTTGAGATTGAACTAATAATACCTTTTTAGCTATACCATAGGGAGCAGTATCTCGATTTGGATAGCCAGACCATAAATCTATTTCTTTAAAAGGAATAGGAATATCATCAGGATATACGCAAGCACTTCCTATAGTAATAAACTTTTCCACTTTATAATTTTTAGCTTCTTCTATTAATTGACATCCCATAATAAGATTATCGTAGAAGAATTCTCCTGCTTTATTTAAGTTATCTTGTATCCCCCCTACTTTACCTGCTAAATGTATTACTATATCAGGAGTAAGAACTTTATACATTAATTTAATTTCAGATATTTGAGTTAAGTCAAAATTATCTCTTGTAGGAACAAAAACATTTTCGTAACCTTGTAATAATAAATCACTTACGAGATTAATTCCTAAAAATCCGCTTCCGCCTGTTACTAATATATTTTTAGATTTTAAATTCATCTTTTATAATTTTTAATAATTCATTTATTCTTATAGTATTAGTATGTCTTTTATCTATACATTTTAGGGCATTTTTTACTGTGGTATTGACTAAATCTATATCATTAATTATAGAGTGAACTTTTTCTTTTACATCGGAATAATCTTCTTTATAAGTAAAATAACTATTTTTAGGAAATAATTCCTGTATCCCATATTTATTAGATTCGTTAGTAAATAATAATCCCCCACTAGCCATAATTTCGAACATTTTAGCAGGAGTAATATGATATATAGAATCGCAACATATATAAGCTACATATGCTTGTAACCATTCTAAATAGTCGTTATTTTCTATAGAACGCTTAGCATCATGTAATAAATTATAAGGTTCTAACATCTGAATTAATTTATGCCTATGAGGATAGCATTCTGAAGAACTACTAGCTAAATTACATAACTTTCTTTTTCTAGATTGATTTTTAGAACTAAATATTATATTGTCTACTGAAAAAGGATACCATATCTTTTTAATATGCTCTTTTCTTTGGGCTTGAGACCAATGACGCTGCAATAATAAATCTATATGATATTCTACATACCAACTATCACTTACTTCATAATGATAATCTTCTTCTAAGGAGATTTTAGGAGTTTTATTCCATTTAGCAAAATCTCTAGGAAGCCAACATCCTCGTCTTTCTTCCAAATCTAATACTGGAGGGCAATAATATTTAAACATACGACTTTTAGTATTAGATATAATAATATCAAAATTAAATTCGGCTTTAATATCGGATAGAAGTTTTTGACTATTATATTGTAAAGATATATCGGGATAAGCTATATCCATATTTAGTCCATAGCATTTCAAATAAGCTCCTTTATGTTCAGATATAGCTTTAGCAAAGTCTATATGAAACCAATGGTCATAATTAACATCTTTCA
>Ga0172375_10012730_pt1 | contig 10522 bp, 7 predicted proteins | sample LakKiv1m_FD_114537 | JGI IMG/M metagenome (GOLD analysis project Ga0172375, IMG submission 114537) | Freshwater microbial communities from Kabuno Bay, South-Kivu, Congo - kab_092012_11.1m | ecosystem: Environmental > Aquatic > Freshwater > Lake | place: Democratic Republic of the Congo...
ACAGGCGGCTGGAGGTCGCCACGCCGGTGGTGCTGCTCGTTTGCCAGAACGAGCGCGGCGCCACTTGTGTTTCCAAACCATTGTAGGACAAGCGCAGCAGCAACCAAGGGCTGTTCGCTTCATTGGTCACTGCCACGGGGAAATCGTAGGCGCTGCCATTCACCAGCAGCAAATGGTAGTAGTAGTACACGTAGGTTGCGTCCGAAAAGCCCGGCAATTGCGCGCCGTACACCAAATCGCCCGCGCTGCCGTCCTGATGCAGGCCATCATCGGCCATGCTCACGAACGTCTCGCTGCCCTGATTGGTGTGGTAGTGCAGCACCAGACTGGCAACATTGGTCGGCGCCAAGACCATGGCGGTGATGGCGAACGACTGGCCGGCCGGCGGATACGCCGGCGTGCTGCCCTGATCAATGACCAGTGTGGCGCCCAGCCAGGTCGTGTTGCGCGCGCCGGGCGTGCCGCCCGTGACTTTGCTGGCAGCCCAACTCGAGGCCATGTGCGGCGGCAACTGGGGATGCTGCAATTCCAGACTTGGGCCGCTGCCGTCCGGCGCCGTTGGCCAGGGCGGGTCGTCGCTGTAGGTCACTTCACAGATGACCACGGCGCCGCTGTCACTGAGCGCCACCCGTTCACCGCTATTGTCCAGTTTCGTGCCGTTGGCAAACGGCCCATACACATTATTGACACCCGGATACATGGCCGCAAACGCATTGGTGTCTTGCGCCAGCACAAGGTAGCCCTGCGCGGGGATCACCGCGCCGGCCGGGAACGTGAAATCCACGCCGGCGCTCATGGTCCAGCCGTTCAGCGCCACCGCTTCGGCGCCGGCGTTGTAAAACTCAATGAATTCGGTCACATCCTCGCTGCCTAACGGATTGTAGTGCAATTCATTGATGATGATCGCCGCCGCCGGCATGGCCAACAGCACCGCCATACCGCCAAGCAACACCAGCCAGCAGCCCAATGCGCGCGTGTAGGTCTTTATCCTCATTAATACCTAGTATATCATAATTGGCGTGGCCGGCGCTGTTAAAGCACCGGTGACAAAGGCGCGCTACGCCGCCGTGCCACTCACATCGATTTAAATTGTGCTATAATTTGTCGTTATATGGATATGCTATGAATAGACACTCTGCCAGCATGGTTGCACCATGCGGCGCAATGGGCGCACGGCTACGCTAATATGCCCAAGCGCCGCCGCCAGTCACAGCCGGTTGTAGCCATGTGTGCCGACACCTTGACGCCGGAGCGCACCCACGAGGTGATTCTCAATGCGATGTCGGAGACGGTCGTGTGCCATGACACCGCCATGACGATTGCCTGGGCCAACCGTGCCGCCGGCGCATCCGCGGGTGTCGCCGCCGAGAAATTGGTGGGCCGCAAATGCTATGAAGTGTGGCATCAACGTGCGACACCGTGCGACGCGTGTCCGATCGTACGGGTGTTGCAAACAGGCAAGCCGGCCCAGGGCGAGACACGCTCACCTGATGGACGGAGCTGGTCGGTGCACGGCTCGCCGCTGTGTGATGCGCAAGGGCGCATCATTGGCGCGATTGAACTGGCCCAGGACAGCACCGCGCGCACGACGCTGGCGGACGCGCTGCGCGAGAGCGAAGAGCGCTTTCACACCTTGGTCGAGAAGACCAATGACGTCATCTGGGAACTTGATGCCGCCGGCATGTATACCTACATCAATGCACCCGGCTTGGCCAATAGCGGTTACAAACGCGAAGAATTCATTGGCAAGACGCCCGTGGATTTCATGCCACCCGTCGAAGCGCAGCGGGTCGGTACCATATTCCGCGACATAATGAACCGGCGCAAATCCTTCACGCTGTTGCGCAGCACCTTGCGGCACAAGGACGGGCATCTGCTTGAAATCGAAACGAATGGCACGCCCGTGTTCAACGTGCACGGCGTGTATGTCGGGTATCGCGGGGTTAGTCGGGATGTCACGGCGCGTGTCCGGGCGGAAGACGCGCTGCGCGCCAGCGAGGCCCGCTATCGTGCCCTCGTCGAACTCTCGCCGGAGGCCATCCTGCAAATCAACGCCGAGGGCACCATCATTTCAGCGAACCAGCAAGTTGCGGCCTTGCTGGGCGTGGCCCGGGCCACCACCTTGACCGGCCGGAATTTGTTCAACTATGTTGCGCCGGACGAGCGGCCGCGGGTGCGTGCGGAACTGCAGCAGGCCCAGACCGCACCGGCGCCGCGCAGCATCGAATGCGCCCTGCTGCGCGAACGCACCCACCGTTTTTATGGCGAAATCACGTTGTCATGCGCCGTTGATGCCGGCCAGACCCTCGGCGACGCGGTGCTCATCGTCCGCGACGTCTCGTCCCGCAAACGTGCGCAGCAGGTCCTGCAACAGCAGCACGACCACTTGGACCAGAGCCTGGCGCAGCGCACCCAGGAACTCCACAGCGCCCACGCGTTGCTGCAAGAAAGCGAAGAACGCTTCCGCGTGGTGGCCGAGCACGCCCATGACGGCATTAATATCTGTGTCGTTGAGCCGCAGACCTGGCGGCGCCGGCTGGTCTACTGCAATGACCGCTATGTCGCCCTCTCCGGCTATACCCGCGCGCAACTGTTTGCGGCAGAAGACTTGAATTTTCTCGTCGCCCTGCTCAGTTCCGAGCCGGAAGTGCAGCGGCACCTCGCATGCATCTTAAACGGCACGCCCTTTTCCGGCATGGCCTCCTGGCACCGGCCGGATGGCAAGGCCAATGCGTATGAGTATACCGCCGTCTCGTTGAGGAAAGGCGGCGAATATTTCATCGTGGGGGTGGATCGCGACGTGACCGAGCAACGCCAGGCGGAACAACGCCTGCGGGAACAGGTGGCAGAAATTCTGGCGATTTTCAACGGGATTGAGGCCGCCATGTATGTCGCCGACCTGCAGACCCATGAGATTCTGGCGGTCAATCAATATCTCGAACAGCGCTACGGCCAGGGCTTGCTGGGCCAGCCCTGCTATGCGGCCCTGCAGGCGGGCCAGTCGCAGCCGTGTGCCTTCTGCAATAACGACCAACTGATCGGCCCGGACGGCCAGCCAGGGCCGCCCCTGTCGTGGGAAACGCGGAATACCAAGACGGGCTCGTGGTATCGCTGCACTAGTCGCGCCATCCGCTGGCCCAATGGCCGCTTGGTGCGCATGGAATTATCCTTCGACATCACGGCTGAAGTGGCCGCGCGCCAGGCGCTGCGCATTAGCGAGGCGAATCTGGCCGAAGCACAACGCATCGCGCAGATCGGCAGTTGGACATGGGATCTGACCACTGGGGTGGTGACGTGGTCGGACGAGCTGCGCCGCATCGCGGGCATCGCCCGGGATGCGCCGGCACCGACGTTCCCGGAAGGCCACCATCGCATATACCACTCGGAGGACATGGCGCGCCTCGAGGCCTTGGTGCGGCGCACGGTAGATCACGGCACTCCGTATGAGCTGGAACTGCGCCTGTTTCGACCCGATGGCAGCCTGTGCAACATTCTCGCACGCGGCGAGGCCGTGCGCGCTGCAACCGGCGCCGTCGGCGCGTTGGTCGGCACCGTGCAAGACATTAGCGCGCGCAAGCGCGCCGAGGCACAGCTGCAAACGTATGCAGATCAATTGCGCGCGCTGGCATCCGAAGCAACGCTGGTCGAGGAACGCGAGCGGCACCGGGTGGCTGCCTTGCTGCATGACCACGTGGCGCAAACACTCGCGTTGCTGAAAGTGCGCATGAACCTCCTGCGCGAAGCGGCGCAGACCAGATTGCACCCCGCCTGCGATGAAGTGTTGCGCTTGCTCGACGAAAGTATTCAGACCACCCGCACGCTCACCTGCGATCTCAGCCCGCCCGTGCTGTATGAACTGGGCCTGGGACCGGCGCTCGAATGGCTGGCAGAACAATTGCAGCGAGATCACCAGCCACGCTTGGTCGTGCACGTTCCGGTGCAGGCCATGGCGCTGACCAGCGATATGCGCATCCTCGTCTTTCTCGCCGTCCGCGAAGTGATCCTCAATGCCCTGCAACATGCCGCGGCAACCACCATTGAAATCTGCCTGACCGAGACCGCAAATACCCTCACGGTGGTTGTGCGCGACGATGGAGCGGGCTTCAACGTGGACGTGGAAGGCCCCCACAGTTTCGGCTTGTTCAAGACGCGCGAACGCATCGGCCACATGGGCGGCAACGTGCGGGTGGCATCGGCGCCCGGCGCCGGCACGGTGGTCACGCTGACCGTGCCGGTGCGCGAAGAGCACGCGCCGCCAGCCGCCGAATAGCGCCCCGTTGTTCCGCGGCGGGCGTTGCACCCGCCCACGCTGCATTTTCGCCCCGCCAGCAGAAGCGTTGCTCTTTTTCATTTCCTGGAAAATCAGTGGTTGTACCCCACAACAATCCCGTAAGAACCAGCATGCTTTCGCCGCGAAAGCATGCGGCTTGACAACCGCCCAAACTTATACTATAATAGTATCAGTTGCCCGCGCCGGGCCGGCAACCGCCTTGGTTCACCCATGACTGGCCCCCGATGAAGTTGCTGACCAAAAAGTCCGACTACGCCATCCGCGCCCTGCTGCGCCTCGCCCGGCACGACGGCCACCTCTCCGCCCGCCGCATCGCCGAGGCCGAGCATATTCCGCTGCAATTCCTGCGCGCCATCGTGCAGGCGCTCGCCCAGGCCGGCTATGTCACCACGCGCGAAGGCAGCACCGGCGGCGTGGCCCTGGCCCGCGCGCCGCGCACCATGCGCCTGGCTGACATTATGCAATTGTTCCAAGGCACGCTGAACATGACCGAGTGCCTCTTCCGCAAGAAAGTGTGCCACCACCGCTCGACCTGTGTCTTGCGCCACCGCTTGGTGGACATCGAGCGCACGGTGCTGGCCAAGTTCCAGCGCATCACCATCGCCAGCCTGCTCAAGGATCTCAATGCAGCGTAAGGTTATTACGATTGATGCCGGCAAGTGCACCGGCTGCGGCCTGTGCATCCCCAACTGCCCCGAAGGCGCCATCCAGATGATTGACGGCAAGGCGCGCCTGATCAGCGATTTGTTCTGCGACGGGCTCGGCGCCTGCCTCGGCACCTGCCCGGAAGGCGCGATCACCATTGAGGAACGCGAGGCCGCGCCGTACGATGAGCGCGCCGTCATGGCCAATGTCGTTAAGGGCGGGCCGAACGTCATCAAAGCCCATCTCGCCCATTTGCGCGATCACGGGCAGACCGAATTTCACCAGCAGGCGCTCGCGTACCTGCGCGACCACCATCTGCCCGTGCCGGACGAGGCCCCCGCCGCGCCACCTGCCGGTTGCCCGGGCATGCGCCTGCGCGACCGCACCAAGACGGCCGCCGCGCCGGCCGCCACGGATGCCGCCGCACCCGTGCCGATCTCCGAGTTGCGCCAATGGCCGATCCAATTGCACCTGCTCAATCCGGCCGCGCCGTTTTTTGCCAATGCCCATTTGCTGATCGCCGCCGATTGCGTTCCCTTCGCCTTCGCCAACTTCCACCACGAACTGCTGCGCGGCAAAACGCTGGTCATGCTCTGCCCGAAACTTGATCATGACCAGGAGCAATATCTCGCCAAGCTGGCCGCCATTTTCAGCACGCACCACATTCAATCCGTCACGGTCGCGCACATGGAAGTTCCGTGCTGCTTCGGCGTGCGCCGCCTGGTCGACGCCGCGCAGAAGCAGGCAGGTTCGGCCATTCCCGTCCGCGACATCACCATCACGCTCGAGGGCACCCTCCATGAGTAAAACCTGTTCCCACAAATGCACTGCGGCCGCGCCGGCCGACCAACAACACGGCCACGTTGACGCGGCCGTCCTCGGCACGCCCGCCGCGCTGGGCGCCTTGCTCGACTACCAGCCGCACGCGGTCGTCAGCCGCACGCTGGTCGAGACGGCCGGCTGCACGGTCACCCTGTTCGCGTTCGACGCCGACCAGGGCTTGAGCGAGCATTCCGCGCCGTTTCACGCCTTGGTGCAACTGCTGGAGGGGCGCGCGACCATCAGCATCGGCGGCACACCGCACGCGCTCGCGGCCGGCGGCGTGATCGTCATGCCGGCCAATGTGCCGCATGCCCTGCGCGCCCAGTCACAATTCAAAATGCTGCTGACCATGGCGCGCGCATAAACAATAAGACCCATAGGACCCATAAGACCTATAGGACCTATTTCACAGCACAACAACCTAAGGAGCACCCAATGAGTACCATGTTCTGTTATCAATGTGAGCAAACCGCGAAGGGCACCGGCTGCACCGCCCACGGCGTCTGCGGCAAAGACCCGACCACCGCCACGCTGCAAGACCTGCTGGTGTATGCCACCAAAGGCATAGCCGGGTATGCCCATCTCGCGCGCACACGCGGCGCCACGGATCGCAAGATTGATCTGTTTGTCGTCGAGGCGCTGTTCACCACGATCACCAACGTCAACTTTGACGCCGCGCGCATCACGGCCCTGATCCGTCGCGCCGCCACCATGCGCGACGCGGCCAAGGCGCTCTACGAGGCCGCCTGCAAGAAAGCCGGTGCAAAGCCCGAAGCGCTGAGTGGGCCCGCCGCGTGGCAGCCCACCGTCGATGACGCCGGTCTGCTCGTCCAAGCGCACGAAGTCGGCGTCGAACACCGCAAGCAAACCCTCGGCGACGACATCACCGGCTTGATCGAGCTGGTCACTTACGGTTTGAAAGGCACGGCCGCGTATGCCGATCACGCCCACGTGCTCGGCGTCGAGGACGACAAGGTCTACGCCTTCTTCCATGAGGCGCTGCACGCCTTGACCAATCCCGAGCCCGCGCTTGGCGACTTGCTCGGCCTGGCGCTCAAAGTCGGTGAGGTGAACCTCACCGTCATGGGCATGCTTGACAAGGCCAACACCGGCGCCTACGGCCATCCCGAGCCGACCGTCGTGCGCGTCACGCCGGTCAAGGGCAAGTGCATTCTCGTCTCCGGCCACGACCTGAAAGACCTCGATGCGCTGCTGCAACAGACCGCCGGCAAGGGCATCAACGTCTACACCCACGGCGAAATGCTGCCGTGTCTGGCCTATCCGGGCTTGAAGAAGCACAAGCATCTGGTCGGCAACTACGGCGGCGCCTGGCAGGACCAGCAAAAGGAGTTCAGCGAATTCCCCGGCCCGATCCTGATGACGACCAACTGCATTCAAAAGCCGCAAGAGTCGTACAAGGCGCGCATCTTCACCAGCGGCCTGGTCGCCTGGCCGGGCGTGACGCACATTGCCGACCGCACGTTTGCGCCGGTCATTGCCGCCGCGCTGGCCGCGCCGGGCTTCACCGCCGATGCGCCCGAAAAAACCATCACCATTGGCTTTGCGCACAACACGGTCATGAGCGTGGCCGGCCCGGTCATTGAGGCCGTCAAAAAGGGCGCGATCAAGCATTTCTTCCTGATCGGCGGTTGCGACGGCGCCAAGTCGGGGCGCAATTACTACACCGAACTGGCCCAGAAAGTCCCGCAGGATTGCGTGATCCTGACCCTGGCGTGCGGTAAGTATCGCTTCAACAAGCTCGACTTCGGCACGATTGGCGGCATCCCGCGCCTGCTCGATTGCGGCCAGTGCAACGATGCCTACTCGGCAATCCAGATCGCGGTCGCGCTGGCCGGCGCGTTCAATTGCGGCGTCAACGATCTGCCGCTCGCAATGGTGCTCTCGTGGTACGAGCAGAAAGCGGTCTGCATTCTGCTGACGCTGCTGCATCTGGGCATCAAGAACATCCGGCTCGGTCCGTCGCTGCCGGCGTTTGTCACGCCCGCCGCGCTGAACATTCTGGTCGAGAAATTCGGGATCAAGCCGATCACGACCCCGGACGAGGACCTGCGCGCGATCCTGCACAACTAAGCGCGCACAACCGCACGCATGACAAGCAACGCGGTGCGGGCACTCCCCGCGCCGCGCTGCTTCGCGCTGTAGTAACGTCCCTCAGGGGCGTTTGTCTGTGATGCTGACGTGGATGGAGGCTCGGCCTCCATTGCCGCTGTAATCCTTAGCAATCGCCATCCCGCGCCGCAATAGCCGCTGAAAGCGGCTCTACAAAACCATGTGCCGCAAATGGTTTTTCTCCGCAAGGCGGGAGTGTAAAACTCCCGCCACGAAGAAACAACCGGTTCGGCCTGCCGACCGATCGCCGGATATTGGCGGGCTCCATCTGCTTCTGCGGACTCACTGGTACAGCGTGATGCCCAGCATGAGGGAGTTGTTCAGCATGTGAATGATGCACGCCGGCACGACGCTGCGTGTGCGCTCACGCGTGTAGGCCAGCACCAAGCCAAACACTGCCAGCGGCACCAGATATTGCAGTTCCATGTGCACGGCGGCAAACACCAGTGCGGACACGATCAGCGCCGCGTGCACCCCCAGGCGCGCACGCAGCCCCGGATAGAGGACACTGCGGAAAATGAGTTCTTCGCACACCGGCAGCAGTACGCCGCCACATACCAGGAGAATACTGACCGCCAGCGGTCCGTGGCATAAGGCAATCAACTCGCTGAGTGCTTGCGGCTTGAGTGTGATGCCAAACGCCTTCAACAGGCTGACATAGCCAGCATTGCACAGCAGCACCACGGCATAGCCGCCGACCACCGTGGCCAACAGCGACCGCCATGCCACGCGCGTCAAGCCAAGTGCATCGATCACGTTCCATCCGCGGCACCATGCAATCCATGCGCCAAGCAACACCACCGCGCCATTCGCCAGTGTGGTCCAGACAATCGCGCGCAGCAACATCGGCACCGCAGCGCCAAATGGCACAAAGATCGCCAGTGACGCGCACACCTGCCCCACGCAGAACAGCAGCATGATCAGCACCGCATCCGTCGTGCGCCACGTCGTTGCCGTGCGCCGCCGGCCTGCCAGAAACACAAACGGCAAAAGCAAACTCAGCACCCCGCCGGCCACAATCACCGCGGCAACAAAACCAGCGCGGCGCACGGTTGCCGGCAGGTAGGCCCACGCGTGCTGCGACGCATGGCTCGCCGCACGCGTGTTGCCCTTGATGATCTGGATGCGGCCTATACCGAGCCAGGCACGGCAGAGATCATTAGTCTCAGCATCACGAATGCGGGTCACGGCTTGCAAGTGGGTCAGTGCTTTGTCGTAATCGGGCGTTGCGTCCACGCCGGTGAAATAACCCCATCCGAGCTTGAGATGGGCCGCAGTAATGCCGTGGCGCGCGGCGCGCTGGTACCAGTGCCACGCTTTGTGCCGGTCCTTTTTCACACCGCAACCCTCTTCATAACTTTCGGCCACCACCAAGCACGCCCGCGCATGCCCATGCTGCGCCGCTTTCAAGAACCATGCGAAAGCCCGGGTGTTGTCTCGGGGCACGCCGCGCCCCGCGGAGTACAGATGCCCCATGTCGAACGCGGCCACCGCATAGCCTTGCGTGGCGGCGGCACGGTACCATGCCACTGCCATCGCGTAATCTTGGGTGGTGCCCTCGCCATATTCATGGCAATAGCCCACCACCCGTTGCGCGCGCGGCAGGCCGCTCGCCGCCGCCGTGCGGTACCAATAGTACGCTGCCTGAACGTCTTGGCTGACGCCGACGCCATTGTCGTAGCGCCAGCCAATCTTCATTTGCGCATCGGCATAGCCGCTGGTTGCGGCCGCATAATACCAGGTGAACGCCGTGACTTCATTGGTGGCAACACCATCGCCGCTTTCATACATCCAGCCCAGTTCGCACATTGCATCCACGACACCATTGCTCGCGGCGGTATTTAAAAAAGTACATGCGGCGGTGCGGTCGCGTGCGTCGATTACGCCCGGTGTTGCGCCGCATAGAGCACCTGCAGCGACACCCATGATGAGTGAAAATCGAACAAGATGTTTCGGTTGTGCGGTCATGCGTCTGCGTGGCATTGTACGAAATGGCAGGGCGGGCGTCAACCGGTGCGCCAAGACCCGGATCCAGCGGTTTGTTTGTGCTGTTGCTCCCCACGCGATCCCGCCAGCGGCGCATGCGCGTCAACGCAACAAGCACAGCGGTCTGAAATTTCGTTTGAGGGGCAACAACGAACGTGACGGAGCCAACTCGGTTGTGGGGCCGGCGCGGGCGTGGCCGGCGGCGCCGGAGGGCCACGCTCCGTCGTGGCCGATGAAGAAGGACGCAACGGTGTGCGTCCCTCCACGCAGAACGGACGCACATGGAGGGCCACGCTCCGTCGTGGCCGCTGCAGAATTGGAGGGCCACGCTCCGCCGTGGCCGCTGCAGAATTGGAGGGCCACGCTCCGCCGTGGCCGGTGCCGCGGCGGTCAAGGGCCTGACCGCCCTACCGGTCTGCGCGCGCGACGCCGGCAGCGGCCGTGGCAGGAACACCGCAGGGGAATGCGGCGCCCGTTCGTCTAGCGGCATATCAGGCACATCTGCTGGAGAAGCGGCTTCCAACCGCTACGTTGACGCGCATGCGCCGCCGGCGGGATGGGGGTCTCCGCACACAATCCGTAGAAGCGTTGGCGGCGACCCCGCCGCCGTGGAAAGTGGGAGCCGCACTCCGTGCGGCGATGCTGCGC
>Ga0172375_10012731_pt1 | contig 10521 bp, 6 predicted proteins | sample LakKiv1m_FD_114537 | JGI IMG/M metagenome (GOLD analysis project Ga0172375, IMG submission 114537) | Freshwater microbial communities from Kabuno Bay, South-Kivu, Congo - kab_092012_11.1m | ecosystem: Environmental > Aquatic > Freshwater > Lake | place: Democratic Republic of the Congo...
AGCGGTCTGTCGTGGCGCCGCGATATGGTCCCATCCTTTCGTTGTGGACGACACACTCAGCCGGGTTGACTCGGTAGAGCCACATCAGATCCTCCGCCGAGATGTAATGCAGGTCGCCATCCCTCTTGGAGATTATGGTTCCAGGCACTATGAGCCAACGCTTGCGCTTCATCCTTCCCCACTCGATTACTTGGGCGTCGCACCGCTCGCACCAGAGGCGGCTTTGGACGTTCACCACGAACCCCGGTTCGTCCAGGCGTAAGGGGTTCATGCCGGAAATCCATCGTGCAGCCCCAACCACGGTGGCCTCACGTATGCCGGCAGCACTATGTAGCCCCAATTCCCGCAGGTGCAGACCAAGAGGTATCTCCTGCCGTTCACAGGGTAGAGGCGCACGCCACGAACCATAGGAAGGTTGGTGGTAGTGGTGGAGACCGCCGATCTGAGAGGGTTTGTAAAGTCGAGCTGAGCGAGGGAGCCCCTCTCAAGTTTTGATGAAAGATCCGAGCCAGGGGTGTAAGGGCAGAGCCGCTGCAAGAATCGCTTAGAATCACTCTACGTTTCTGACAGCATGGCCACCGACGATACCTCCTCTCGCTTGGGGCCTTCTAATTCCAGTGAAAAACGAAGCGGTCTCTAACTTGCCTGACTAGAGCCTCATCGCCGTATCATCGGTCCGAGAGCTGAGAAATTTTGCCTAGGGTCATAATGATACCCTTGGAATCATGCTAGAATCCGGGGGGCGCGTCGCTGGCAGTACTTATCAGAGCCGATATCTTGAACACGCAAAGGAGCTGATTGCTACGATCGAAGCCGAGATTGCGAATCATGACGAAGTGGCAACGGAACTGAAAAAAGGTGCTTGAGCAAGCGGCAAGCGAAGTGCAGGCGAGGAAACTCAGCGCCAGAAGATACTAATAGCGCCACTTAGTTCGCTCGTGGTTCTTCACTTGCGACGCGATTTCTGATTTTGGATTTGAAGCCCAATTCCGGATTTTCCCGATCCCCCCTTTCCCACTGACAAAACCTTCGTGACAGTCTAACCCTTTGGAGTGTATTCGCTTTTCAGACTTAACCCGTTTTTTAATTCATGCCCTAACAGCTTTTTTCCAACGCATCCTTGCTTAGAATCGGAGTCTCCTGAAAGTATGCTAAACTGTCACTTTAAACAAAAGCACCTCTATTAACCAGTCTGGTAAGGCAACATCTCCCACATTAGCAGTCTCCTAATGTTGGCTTGTTTACTCACTATTGTACTTTTCTGTCATAGGTATTCACTTTTTGATTGACAGCCGACAAACTTGACGGCATTGTCGCCGCCGAAATCACTTTGGAGATGTACGATGAACGGGCGGACGCTCGTTCGACCTGGTTTTCTAGAGGACGTCTGCAGACGGTTTCGGGAGACAGCTATGGCTGAGGAGTCAAGCGACCGGGGTCTGTGAAGGCAACTTATACTCAAGGTGCTCAAAGGCCGGAAGCAGGAACCCAAGCAGTGCCGTTCAGCGGCATAGTCAACAGCCCGAGGTTGGGAAGCGCTGACAGGCCTGAATTGTCCTTAGCAGCCTCTTACGAGGAACTCCCGTCGGTCATGGAGGCCCATGAGTGAACAATACATTAGGAGTCGCTGAATGATTACTAGTACGCCTATCAATCCCGGAGAACAGCCTTTGGCGTCAACAATGGCAGGCCGTGAAGATCTGCTAGAGGGTGCGCTCTATGTAGCCCTATTTTGTGGGCGAATCCACCCTCTATACGGGATCCTTGACGGGTGGCGTTGTGAGTGCAACGGCGAGACCCCTAACTGCAAAGCAGGGAAACATCCACGCTACAAAGGATTTCAAGTCCGGGCCAGCAAACGACCGGACCGCATTTGGGAAATGTGGGCGGAGTTTCCGCACTCGAACATCGGACTGATAATGGGGGAGGCTGAAGGCATTTGGGCTCTGGATGTTGATGGCATGGAGGGACCGAAGACCCTTGAAGCGCTCGAATCGGGACACGGCCAATTACCCCCGACATGGACCTTCACGACAGGCGGTGGCTACCAGATGATCTTCCGGTGGCCTGAAAAGGATGAGATCAAATCCCTTTCACGGGTATTGCCGGGAATTGATACTCGAGGTAATGGGGGTTATAGTGTAGTTCCGCCCTCTCAGCACATTAACGGGAGGCAGTATAGATGGGCTCCCGGTCACGCTCCCCATGAGACGCCATTGGTATCGGCACCTGAGTGGCTAATCCAGCTTGTGACACATAGACGGCGGGGAGCCGTCCCTCAGAGGGGCGGGAACGGATATGTTCTGACGACACATCCCTCTCCGGTTGAACCTGGGAAACAGATCCTCCAGGGCGTCCGGACACGAACGCTGTTGTCTCGCGGGGTCCACTTGCGGGATCGTGGAGTAGCCCGCGATGTAGCGACCGATTGCATTTTCGCGCTCAATCAGGCGTTTTGCGTCCCCCCAAAACCCGCATCCGAGGTTTATGAGATCATCCGTTCGGTTTTCGAGAGACAGACGATACGGCCATGCCGAGCACCTGGCCCCCATTATGGCGACGGTTCAATGAGACTCCACGAGTGGCTATGGACACGCGCAAGAGGTGAGAAATGGACAGCTGCGACCGAACAGGAAATGGCGGCAGCGGTAAGAGTGTCAGGCCGTCAGATTCGGAGCTGTATCAAATCTCTTGAGGAGTGGGGCCTGCTGGACGTTGATCGCGCTCCCGGAAAAAAATCCCAGTTCCGACCACGCTCTGTTGTCGGCAACGACATAAACCCCGGAAGTACCCCGGAAGTACTTACAGGATTTGAAATTCACAGCGGGGTTTTCAATTATCAGGTTGCCCAGTCAGGTGAAGTTAGCGGAAATGGGTCTGGCGTCAAATGGCTAGGAGGGGAGAGGGGAGGAGAAATGCGGAAATCGGTAGAACCAAACCTATAGACTCTTCCGGGGTCTTTCCGGGGTGTGGACGTGAGACAATTCAAGCGGCTGAGGAATAAAATCCTTTCCGATGACAAAACTGGAGGGCATAAGAGTCCTTTTGATGGCCGTCTCGGGCTCAGCTAACTAAGGCAGTTGCCCCGATTCCTTGCATGTTAGCAGCAGTTTCCGCTTCAAAATCGACCGTCACCTCCCTCCCATCGAATAGGCTACCAAGACTGACTCTCTCTTCACTTGCCCTCGTGAGGAACCTGCAGAATTGTTTATGAGGAGGACCTTTCCAGGACTTCGGCGCGGGTAATGGGACCCGAGTAGGGCTTCTTGGCTTGCTATGGGCTGCTTTCGAAAGGTTGTGTAAGGCGAGGCAAGCGTGGGAATTGATTAGAGTGTGTTTCATACCTGGAGTCGCTCGAAGTACCGAGCTCTCTCTATGGTGATAAATCACATGACTCATGACACTGGATCATGGTACATTATGTCCCGTCTGTTCATGCCTGTGACGATCCGATCCCGACGCGGAGTGAGTGCACTCGCATTTTTTCTGCGAAAACAGGCTTTCTTTGTCTGGAGTTCATTTGATTCGATCCTGATGAAGCCAACAGCTAGGAAAAAAAGATGGCCATCCTGCAACGCTGCATGAATCGGTCCTGTAAGGCGTATTTCCAAACAAGCGAACAAGTCTGCCCGCAATGCGGACAGCCTGTCCCTCGAGGTCTGAAGAACCTGTATTTCAGGAAGGTGGTGGACAGGAAGAGGCATTTCAGGGCGGCGGGTAGGGTGACCATGGAGGAAGCGAGGCTACTTCATGCGGAATGGGAGCTACAGATATCGGCCCCGCATAACCCAGCCAAGGCCTTGCGATTCAACGACATCGAGGAAGCGTATCTAGCCAAGCTTACGGCTGAAGGTAAGGGGTACGTCCGATGCTGTACTCTGTTTCTGACTCGAATGCGCGAATTCTGGGGGAACATCCTCACGAGTGAACTGACTCCCGAATTGATCAAGCGCTTTCAATCGCAGCTACGCGCCGGCGGAGCGTCCCCCGCCTATGTTGACCGGCATCTGGCAATCGGCAAGGCGGCGTGGAACTATTCCCTCACCGACGCCCCCAACCCGTTCAAGAAGGTCAAGCTGTACAACCCCGACAACACCCTGATACGATTCCTGACTCCCGACGAGGAGACACGGCTTCTGGAAGCGGCCAAGAAGCTGGGGAAGAGATTCCCGCCATTCACGTATGAGATGCTACTAGTGGCGATCCATACGGGCATGCGCGCATCGAATATTTTCAGGCTGCATACGGACGAAGTGGACTTTGATACCCGAACCATCCGAGTCCGCCAGAAACGCAACCTGCGCCTGGACGTCGGCATGAACTCCATTGTACATGATGCCCTGAAGCGCATTGCGCCGGAAGAGCCCGGATGGTTCTTCCCCAACCCCATGACCGGGGAGCCTTACGGAGACATCGGCAAAACATTCGCCAAGGTTAAAAAGGCGGCCAAGATCACCAAGCCTTTTAGATTCCATGATCTCAGGCATCACTTCGGATACAAGATGGCCAGAGAATCAGGGAACATATTGCTCGTTCGATCCGCCCTAGGCCACAGGGATATCAAGACTTCCTTAAAGTACGTCCATACGGTTTCCGAGGATGTACGGGCGGCACTTGAGAAAATGGCCGCCCCACCTAAGGAGTCACCCCAAAAGTCACCCCAAGATTCTGAACAGCACGGAACATAGCGACATGATTATCGGGTTTCGGTAAGTATTTCGGATTCCTAATCCGCAGGTCGCAAGTTCGATCCTTGCCGGGGGTACCAAATAAATTATTGGGGATTCTGGAGAAGCCAGGGTCCTTTTTTGGTTCTTGGGCAGTGGTTTAGCAGGATTTGGGTATTGTACTTATTGATGATTTGAACGTCGTGAACCTCCGACACCCTCAAGATACATACTAATCTCGGCGGAGGTGCCGGCACATAACCGCCTAGCATCTTGTGGTGCATTCATCTTATTGAAACTCTCATGGCCTTTCGGTCACAACGAACAACGAAAATGAGGCGCCCTTCTCCCTGAGACCGGTTTGATCGTAGATTCATCGGCCCTGGGCACGCCGGAGGGCGTGCTCCTCGCGTGGGAGTCTCTCAAAAAGTCGTCCTCCTGAAGCACCCTCATTAACGGCTTTGGTGGACGCCTAGTAATCTATTCCTTTAGTAGCTCTGAGGCCCTTGTCGAAGTGATGTTTGACTTTTTTCATCTCTATGACGACGTCTGCAACACTGATTACGTCGGGGGGAACGTTGCGTCCTGTGATGGCCACCTCGACGTTCTCGGGTTTGCTTGAAATGAAGTCGAGAAGTTGTGCGAGGTCAATGACTTTCCTGCGAATAGCGGCAGCTGCCTCGTCAAGAATCACCATGCCGTAGTCACCGCTTAACATGGCCTCGTATGCCAGCTTCAACGCGAGTTGTCCCGCCCCCCGGTCTTCAGCTTCGGACTGACGATTGACCATGAAGCGACCTCTACCCGTAGGTCGGATCGTGAATAGCTCAGACACATCCTTTGGGAGGAAATGCTCACCCGACGTCTTAGGCCGCTTGAGGAACTGCACCATGTAGACCCTCAAGCCCCTCGACAAAATGGCCAGGCCTCGTCCCATAGCTGCCGTGGTCTTGCCCTTGCCGTCGCCCGTGTAGACACATGTCGGGGATCTGTGCAGCATAAATGCCTCCACTCGTCGTAATTATAATGAGTAAGCCCCCGGCTCTGCCGGGCGACTCCCAAAGTTTGACGTTTCCTGGAGTATAGAGGAGCCTCCCTATTCTGAACCGCTCAAAGTTCAAGAAAAGGGAGGCGTGCAGTGGATGAGTTTCAGAGTCTAAGTCACACGGTCTGGGAGTGCAAGTACCACGTCGTGTGGATTCCGAAATACCGGAGAAAGGTCCTTTACGGGGACCTCAGAAAACACCTGGGGGCGATTCTCAGGGAACTGGCCATGCAAAGAGAGAGTAAGATCGTGGAAGGGCACCTCGTGAAGGACCATATTCATATGCTCATCTCGATCCCACCGAAGTATTCTGTGGCACAGGTGGTTGGTTTCATCAAGGGCAAGGGCGCCATCCAGATTGCGAGAACCTTCGGCGGCCGGAAGCAGAATTTCGCGGGGCAGCACTTCTGGGCCAGGGGATACTTTGTTTCAACAGTTGGCCGGGACGAGAAGGTAATTCGGGAATACATTAAGAAGCAGGAACAAGAAGACCGTAGGCTCGATCAACTGAACATGTTTGAGTAGGTCGCCACCTTCAGGTGGCCCCCGGATTTCAACCGCTTTGGGCGGTTCCCGGATTCAAGCCTCCGGCTTTGCCGGAGGTGTTTGACTGCTCAATACTGCCGAGCCGATTGCGTGTCAATTGACATTCCCGCGTGAAGACGGCCGCACAAGGCCCTCGGCCGTCACCGGTTGACAACGGAGTACGCGTTTGCCATACTCACGCGAAAGGTCATGGTCTGTCCCTTTGGGGACGTAAGGGAAGACGGTGCAAATCCGTTGCGGACCCGCCGCTGTGATCGGGGACGAAAGCCGCGTAACCACTGTCATTTATTGATGGGAAGGGCGGCGACTAGGAAGAACCGAAAGCCAGAAGACCTGATCATGACGACAATCTGTCGGCTCTCCGCGGATTGGGAGCTTGGCGAAAGGGATGAAAAACGGCATCCCCGGGACATGTAAGTCTCGGGGATTTTTTGTGTCTGCATCCCTGCTTGCCTCATTTCAACGGACTTGCATATGATTTCGCGCTCTTGGAAGAGACAGTGACGATGGCCCAACACGGCGGCAATTTGAGACGACTCGAAAGTATATCCGGTGTACCGGCCGGGGAGATCCTGGATTTCTCCGCGAATGTCAATCCGTTGGGGCTGCCGGATTGGGTCCGGCCGCTCATAAGTTCCGTGCTGGGCTCCGTCGTTCACTATCCGGACCCGGAGTGCACGGCCCTGATCGCGGCAGCTGAGAGACGGTACGGATGTGCGCCAGGTGAATTGGTGGTGGGCAACGGGTCGAGTGAGATCATCCATTTGGTTCCCAGGGTTGCCGGCAGGCGGAGAGCCGTGATCGTGGAGCCCACGTACGCGGACTACCGAATCGCATCAGTGGCAGCAGGCCTCGAGTATGAACCCTTCCTTCTCGAGGAAAGCCGGGGATTTCTACCGGATTTCACGGAATTGGAGTCCAGGCTTAACGGCGATGAGGTGGTATTCCTCTGCAACCCAAATAACCCCACGGGTATGCTTTCTGACGGCAAGACGCTCCGGCAAATAGCGAGCAGGCATCCATCAAGCGTCTTTGTTGTGGACGAGGCTTTCGGCGATTTCGTACAGGATATGGATTCCCTGGCTCGTGACCGCCCGGAAAACGTGATCGTGCTGTTGTCCCTCACCAAGATTTTCGCGATCCCGGGCTTGAGACTGGGATGCGCTCTGTGCCCCAAAGTCTTTGGGGACGCGCTTCGCGCGATTCAGCCCACGTGGTCGGTGAATGCTTTTGCCCAGGCAGTGGGAGAGGTCGCTTTGCAGGACGAAGATTACGTAAGGCGATCACGGGAATTCGTTACAAAGCAGCGGGCAGCTCTGCTGGAAGAGCTTAAGTCCATCAGAGGACTCACAGTCTATTCCGGCGCGGCCAATTTTCTTCTCATCCGTATGGATCGCAGAGACGTGGACGCAATCGTCTTGGCGGACCGTATGCTGAGCCATGGCATTGCGATACGCGTGTGCGACAATTTCCCTGGGCTTGACAGGCGCTTTTTTCGAGTGGCCGTCCGGACCGCGGAAGAAAACGAAAGGTTGTGCGTTGAGCTGAAGAGAGCGCTCGGATGCCATTCCACAGCTCCCATAAAGCACAAGACTCCTGCCGTCATGTTCCAGGGAACAAGCTCCAATGCGGGAAAGAGCGTCCTGACAGCCGCCATGGGACGCATCCTTTTGCAGGACGGTTACAGGGTGGCTCCGTTCAAGGCCCAAAACATGTCGCTGAATTCCTTCGTCACCCGAACCGGAGGAGAAATGGGGCGGGCACAGGTAGTCCAGGCCCAGGCGTGCAGACTCGATCCCGATGTCAGGATGAATCCGGTTCTTCTCAAACCTAACAGCGACACCGGCAGTCAAGTCATCGTCATGGGCCGGCCGGTGGGCAACATGGACGTGATGGAGTACGTCCGGTACAAAGCACAGGCGTTTGAAGCGGTCAAGGCTGCGTACGACTCGATGGCGTCGGAGTACGACGTGATGGTGCTGGAGGGAGCGGGCAGTCCCGGTGAGGTGAATCTCAAGCATCACGACATCGTCAACATGAGCATGGCGAGGTATGCAGGCGCACCGGTCCTCCTGGTGGGCGACATAGACAGAGGCGGCGTGTTCGCGTCTTTTGTGGGAACAATGGAAGTGCTCGCGGAATGGGAGCGCTCCATGGTCGCAGGTTTTGTGGTCAACAAGTTTCGGGGGGACAAACGGCTGCTTACCGACGCGATGGACTACACTTTGCGTCACACCGGCAGACCGGTGCTGGGGGTAGTGCCGTATTTTCAGAACCTTGGTCTACCGGAAGAGGACTCCGTCAGCTTCAAGAATCGGGCTTTCGACAACTCATTCTCATCCGAGGAGGCTGTGGAGATCGCAATCATAGATCTGCCGCACATTTCCAATTTCACGGATTTTGACGCATTCAGAGTCGAGCCTGACGTAGAGATAAGAATAGTAAGAGATGCGCAGGACTTGAATAAACCGGACGCTGTGATCCTGCCTGGAAGTAAGAACACCATCGGCGACATCGAGTATCTCAGGAGCAAAGGAATCGACTTGAGATTGCACGAGCTTGCCGGCGACGGAACCGAAGTGGTGGGCCTGTGCGGCGGCTTTCAGATGATCGGCGCCGAGATAGCCGATCCTCATTGCCTGGAGACCGACGGGAAGACGATTCACGGCCTCGGTCTCATGAACGTCACGACGGTTCTCGCCGTGGAAAAAACCCTGACGCGAACGAGTGCAATCCATCTGCCATCCGGCCTGCCCGTTCGCGGGTACGAAATCCATCATGGAGTGAGCGACTGCACGGAAACGAGCCCTCTGCTCAAGAAAGAAGATGGCGAGACTGACGGGGTCCAATCTTCCGACGGCAGAGTCTGGGGCACGTATCTCCATGGGATCTTTGACGCGGACGAGTTTCGGCGGTGGTTCATAGACCGGTTGCGGATACGACGGGGCCTCTCTCCCAAGAGCACGGTCTGCGCAACATACGATCTGGAGCCTGCGCTGGACCGATTGGCTGACGCAGTACGAGCGAGCCTAGACATGAAAAGAATTTATAAAATCATCGACTTATGATGCGACTGGAATATCAAATTCTTGCGGCCGTGGTTCTCGATCTTCTCCTGGGTGATCCCAGGCGGCTTCCTCATCCTGTGAAGGCCATGGGAACATTGGCCCTCAAACTGGAAGCCTCTGCACGTAGGATGATCGGCTCTCCACGAGTGGCCGGGGTTTCGGTGGCGCTTTCTGTGATAGGGCTGACAGCCCTGGCGGCATGGGCCCTGTTGATCTTTGCGTCCGCGTTTCATCCGCTTGCAGGAGATGTGACGTCAATATTCCTATTGTACACCGGCCTGGCGGCCCGAGACATGATCAGACACAGCACGGAAGTATATGGCGCCCTCAAATCCGGATCTCTTGCACTGGCACGACAGCGAGTCGGCATGATCTGCGGCAGGGACACAGACCGGCTGGACGAATCCGGCGTGGCCAAGGCAACTGTGGAGAGTGTGGCGGAGAACATGGTGGATGGCGTGACCGCGCCGCTTTTCTTCGCCGTCCTGGGCGGTCCCGTCGCCCTGATGGCCTACAAGGCCGTGAGCACTCTTGATTCTACGTTCGGATACAAGAACGAAAGGTACATGGCGTTCGGGTGGGCGTCCGCGAGGCTGGACGACCTCGCAAACTTCATCCCCTCGCGAATTACCGGCATGCTTGTTCCGTTGGCCGCGATGATTCTCGGACGGAGTTGGCTGCGGGCAGTTTGGGTGTTCTGCCGGGATAGAAAGAACCATCCAAGCCCCAATTCGGGACAGGCCGAAGCGGCCGTGGCAGGAGCCCTTGGGGTCCAATTGGGCGGCCTGAGCTACTATGGCGGTCAGCCTTCCAACAAACCGACCCTGGGTGATCCCCTGTCGCCGGTGGCCGCGAGCCACATTCCACAGGCCAATGCTTTGCTCCTGGTCACTTCGGGACTGGCCCTGGCACTCTTCCTGGGAATGAGGCTGGCTGTTATGGGAGGGGGCTTGTGAGAGTCCGCCGGGGAGGGACTTCTTGGCAAAAAGTCCCTCCCTGGGCCCCCAATGCCGGTGACTTAAGAATAAGGTCATGGATCAGATCCGTCGCCCCGACGAAAGTCGGGGTCCAGAAAGCCGGCGGGACACGGGATTGACGGAACTGGATTCCGACTTCCGTCGGAATGACGAGTCCCTGGCTTCGTGGAAATAAAGAGTGCCGGACGAGAGTAGTAGTGCTTAAGTCACCAGCATTC
>Ga0172375_10012733_pt1 | contig 10519 bp, 6 predicted proteins | sample LakKiv1m_FD_114537 | JGI IMG/M metagenome (GOLD analysis project Ga0172375, IMG submission 114537) | Freshwater microbial communities from Kabuno Bay, South-Kivu, Congo - kab_092012_11.1m | ecosystem: Environmental > Aquatic > Freshwater > Lake | place: Democratic Republic of the Congo...
CACATCTCGGCATTGTGCATTGTTTGCCAATTCTCTTCATTGTCAGGCGCAGGGATCGATCGGTTCTGGCTCTTGCCTCCAGGCGCCGGACCGAAGAAGACACCGTTGAATAGTCCACTCCTCCCGCTTTCACGCCCAACTCCCTGAGGGTGAGACCCGAGTATCGTCGCCCCGCCCACAGAACCAGGTCGCGTCCCCGGTCACCGTACCGGTCCCGAAAATCCTCCCACCTTCCCTTCGTCACTCTTTCCACCACCGCCACCAGTTCCTCAAACCGCATCCTTCGAACCAGATCTCGTCGCTCCTGATATTCCCTTTGAACCTTCAGCTTTCCTCGCACTTTCTTCGCGAACCGCTCCGCGCCCAGAACCAGCCCCCAACGGACCTTCGCGCCAAGCCCCTCTTCTTCCCCCTGGCGGATCCGATCCTCTATATACTGCCGGTACGAGACCTCGGCCTCCTTTCCGGCTCTTCTGAGAAGCGGCTCACGATCAAGCCAGTCCGGCGACTTCACGTAGCCGGCATACGCCCCGTACGAGCTCAGACTGAATTCCCTGAGCTTCTTCAGGCGCCGTTCCAGCTCTTCCTTGGTCGCTGGCCTCGCCAGTCCGCGGCGTTCCGCCGCCCTCTGCCGCTTGCCCCACCCCATCGCCTCGGTCGCGATCGGGTTCAGGTGAATATAGGCGCTGACCTCAAGCCCCCATGCATTGTCTTCCACCAGGATCGCCCTAAACCGCTCCCCGAACAGGTGACCGCTTCTATTATGTTTCCGGTTGTACCAGATGCCGTAGCTGCCGTTCAGCCACTGGATCGAACGGCTGATGTTGCCTTCGGGCGTGCTCACGAGAAGATGATAGTGGTTCGGCATGAGGCAATACGCATGAACCCTGACCCGGAAGAGATCGACCATCCCCTCCAGCTTCTCGAGGAAATGCTGGTAGTCCCCCGGATCGGAGAAGATCCTCTCGCGGTTATGCCCCCGGGCGAATACATGATACCATCCGCCCCCCACCCGCACTCTCGCCTGTCTTGCCATATGCCGCGGACTCTACCATCCGCTCCCCTCTCCCGCAATACCCAAATGCACAATGCCGAGATGCGTCCCCATTCGTCACGCAGCACTTTGCCTCCGCCATATCAGACTCCCTTTCGTCCCTACGAAAAACGTTCCGTTCCGTCGTCAAAAAAGTCCCGTACCCGCGCCTGACAACAAGGCGGGCCCAGAACGGCCCCTGTGATTCATCTGCCCCTGCCGCTCCGAGCCCTGCTTCGTCGTTGAGTCTAACACTATGAACTTCTACGCAACGAACTTCTACGCAACCCGGGTCAAGATTTATTGTTAATTTTTTGACGAATAGCGCCATTAGTGACGGGCAAGTCACGGGATTCGAGAAACGCGGCGGGGGCCGGCCGGGGCGCCGGAGGCCGTCAATCGGCCTTATTTTTGATGCGACTGATGGCGTGCGCCAGTTCCTGGAGGGTGGCGACAATGCGGACGTCCACCACGGGTACACGCTTGGGGGTGACGATATGGGTTTGCGCCATATTGAGGATGCCGCGGATGCCCGAGGCGACCATGAGGTCCGCCACCCGCTGCGCGGCGGACGCCGGAACCGCTATGACCCCGACATCGATCCGGTTATTCCTGATGGTCGTCGGGATCCGCCGGACGTTCTGGATTGTCAGGCGCCCGATTTTCCGACCGATCTTGCGGTCGTCACTGTCGAAAATGCCGCAGATGTGGAACCCTCGCCTTTGGAATTCTTCGTGCAGTGCCAGAGCTCGCCCCAGGTTCCCCGCCCCCACCACCACCATGTTCCATGCTATGTCGGCCCCGAACACGTGGGATAGCACGGCATAGAGTCCGCACGTCTTGTAGCCGCGGCGGGACGTACCGCAGAAGTCCAGGTGAGACAGGTCCTGGCGCACGGTGGAACTGGTCAGGCCGAGATTATCGGCCAATTCACGGGAGGAAACCCATTCGGCGCCTCGCGAACGAAGTCCCTGAACATGGGTCAGGTACTTCGTCAGCCGCCTGATCACCGACAGGGGTATACATGGCTGAGCATCTGTCATGATGCGCCAGTATTACTTTTCCCCTGTCGGGTGTCAACAGATGCTTGTGAAGAAACGCCCCGGATAGACTACTCCTCAGCGTCCTCGTCCTTGTTCATCTTCATGCCCGGCGGCATTTTGACGCCCGGCGGCATCTTCATGCCCTTCAATGCTTCCATGCCGCCCTGCATCATGGCGCCCACGTCTATCTCTGTATAGCCGGCGGGAATCTCGAACTTGTCCTTACTGATGTTCTCCTCGCTGATGGCCGTGATCTCCATGGTTGTCTTGCTCACGTCGGTCTTGCCGCTGCTGTCTTTCTGGGTGTGCACCATGACCATTTTCAGGGGCAATCCCTGAACCTTCCCCATCTGAGCCTTCATCAGGTCATCGAGCTCTTTGTTGCCGGTCTTCATGGCCTGCCTGTCCTTCCAGGCCGTGAGCACCGCATCCTTGTACTTATCGGTGACCCACATTTCCTCTTCCTGGATAACGGCACTGGAGGTGTTCATGCCCATCATGCTCATCGCCATCGTGTAGCTCGTCTTGAACTTGAGGTGACGTGTGGGGCACTTGAGGATGGTGGGACCGGCTTCATCCAGAATCTTTTCCACCTTGGCGTCGCTCACCTTCATCTTCATCATGCCCATGGCGCCGCCGGCCATGCCCGCCATATCCATCTTCATGTAGCTCTTCTCGGCGGGATTCACCATGTACATCGTCGCCCCGCCCTCCTTGATCAGCATGTAGCCGCCCTTCGGCATCATCGGGTTCTCGGCCCCCTGAACGATCTCGATCCGACCCTGGTCCTTCTCGAAGAACGCCTTCGAGGTCATGTCCATGTTGGGTTCCTGCCCCTTGCCTCGAACCGCGGGACCACCCTCCTGCTTGGTCGTCTGGGTGAAGGTCAATCCCGCCCACGCCGGCGCCGCCAACAGAACTGCTGCCACCACAACCATCCACAATCGCTTCGTCATAACTGTTCCTTTCCTTCTTCTGTTCTTTATTGTGCGAACAGGCGCCGATAAGAACAGAAGCGCAGGGAGGGTGCAAGAATGAAAAGACAGACCGCGATCCGAGTGCGGCTAACGCCCTTTTTCAACCCCCTCAATGACCTCATCTCGCACCCCGAGAAGGCGTCCCGAGTTTGTCCTGTGCCTCGGTGTTCCTCCACCTCTGATCCCACGCTGACCGGTACCATTTGATTGTCTCTGCAACAGTCCTTGTCACCCCTTCACCGGTCGCACAACGCTCACCCAGCAACGTTCTTCCAGCGGCATTGTCTAGCGCACCCGACTTTCGATACCAATTGTCGGCATCGATGTCGCTTCGCGGCACACCGGTGCCGAGCGCACAGCAGGCCCCCATCAGCCACTGCCCTCCGGGATCACCTTGTTCTGCCGATTTACGGAACCAACTTACCGCCTCGGCCTCGTTCTTTTCCACGCCTGCGCCAAAGAGATAACAACCACCAAGCCGCCACTGCCCTCCGGAATCACCTTGTTCTGCCGATTTGCGGTACCATCTAACCGCTTCGGCCTCGTTCTTCTCTACGCCCGTGCCAGACTCGTAACAGACACCAAGTAGCAGTTGTCCGATGGCATTCTCTCGCTCCGCCGACTTCCGGTACCAGGTTACCGCTTCGCCCTCGTTCTTCTCTACGCCCGTCCCATATTCATAGCAGAGTCCAAGGCGCCACTCACCTTCGCCGGAGGAGCGGACCGCTTCCGCCGATTTGCGGTACCATTTAGCCGCCTCGACGACGTCCTTCTTCACGCCTATTCCAGAGAAGTAGCATTTTCCCAGGTCCAATTGCGCTCTATCAAAGCTCTGCTCCGCTGACCTACGGTACCATTTGACCGCTTCAGCCTTGTTCTTCTTCACGCCTGTGCCACCGGAATAACACAACCCGAGACACCACTGTCCAACAGCGTCTTTCTGTTCTGCTGCCCTCCGATACCACTTCGCCGCTTCGACAAAGTTCCGCTCCACTCCATCACCGCAATAGTAGCAGTCCCCGACATGCCTCTGAGCTCCTGCATACCCCTGTTTCGCCGCCTTGCGATACCATTTGACCGCCTCAAGAACGTCTCGCTTCGATTGATACAGATCACCCAAATGACATTGCGCGATGGCATCCCCCATACGGGCGGCACGTCCATACGCGGCGTTTATCATCTCTTCATTCGCTTTGCGCTCCTCGTCCGTAAGAGGAACGCTGCTTTTGCCTACCGCAACCGCCTCTGCGGCCTGCCGTATTCTGGCACCGCGTGCCCGCTGCCAATAACGCCACCCAGAATACGTCAATGCTATGGCCGTAATGGCAAGACAAGAAGAAGCCAGGATAATAAGCACCTTCTTCTTCAGAGCACGCCATTCGACCGCCATCTTCAAGAGATAGCCTGTGACCGGCCCAGTGTAGTTATGCACTGATAGTGTCACATCCCCGTGACCCTCTAATAATTTCTGACAACAGACGCGCAATATGAATCGTTCACGGAAAGGATGCTGGGCGGCGACGCGCGTGTCAGCGAGCAACATATTGAGGTCTGCTTCCTTTTCAAGTTCAACACGAAGCGGCGCCTGCTGGTCGAGATCCTGAACTTTCTGGACAACGGCCTCCCATGATTGACGGGTCCCGTTGCGCCGTGCCAACAGTACGAGCCGTTCCAGTTCCTCCTCCATCTTCTTCATCACGTCGCCCTCGATTACAGCCACCTGACCAGCCAATTCAGACTCGCAAGGTGGAGCGCCGCGCGCAACGGTGAAAGCGTTACACATCCCTATTGCTCTTCGCCAGGATCGGCTTTCAAACAACACGCGAATGTCTTCAACGGCAGACAGTAGCGCTGCATATCGACGGAAATCATAACCGCACGCGCCGCAATGACGGTGTGACGACGCCGACTGCCCCCCACATGCCGGACAGATCCGGTGCAATGCCTTTCCACAACTGGTGCAGAAACGGCCGCCCTGCGAGTTCACGGCGCCGCACGGGCAGGACAAAGTCACCGGGACCGCCGCAGAAGGAGTCCTAATCTCCGGTGCATGATCCACGGATGGCGGTGCGATTTGGTGATCGCCTGTTGGGGTGTCTCGTGCGTCAGCTGTTATGACGATGCAACCGGCTAGACAGTCGTGGAAAGTCTGCCTCCTCTTCGTGAACGGTTGCACGAAAAAACCAAGTCCAAGCGGAATTGCTGATACGAAGCGACCCAGAAATCGCCCTGTGGCCCTTTCAAAAGTCAGTCTCTGCAGATTGCAGTCAACCACCTTAAGGCCAAGGATGTGTTTGCCAAAAGTGCCCTGCAGTTTGCCGCTTTCCATGGACGCGAAATAGATCCAGCCAAACGCAATCGCACACACCTTCTGAAATATCATACCAGTGATTAGCACGGTCATCTCGTTGGCGTCCTGTATTTCCATGCGGCTAGAGAATGACGCCGACAAGATGGAACCGACGACGAAACTGGGTACTGCGAGGATCACCACATCAAGAACCAGCGCCCCAGCTCGTTTCCAAAAACCTGCATATTGAACTGTGGTCATGTACGTTTCGGCCATTTCCTGTTGATTCTTGTCATTGAGGCTATCAGACCATAGCAACCGTCAATACTCCGAGCATCTGGCTGCATCACGGCCCTCCTTCTGACGACAGGGAATCCGCTCGGATCGAACGGGAGCGGGTTGGGCGCGGTGTCCTGAGCCCAGCCCCACATTTCCGAAGAAGGCGGCGCGACGGGCATCCACCGCGCCTGCTCGGCCTCGAAGTTCACGATCAGTTCGTCGAGCGTCGTGACCTCGCAGGCCCTGTGCCGGTCATAAAGGGTCTGGTCAAAGGCGGGTTCCGGGGATTTTGAGTCGAGTATCTGGGCAAGCAGGACGGCCGCGAAGATGAGCAGAAGCGGAACGATCAGGAGCGGGATAGAGAGCGTTCGGGACAGGAGCTTTCGCATGCGATTCTCCTCTAGGTTAAAATGGATACGTAGTCTGGCTGCGTGGTAAAGGCAAGCACAAAAGTCGTAGTTTGCCTCCGTGATTAAGAAGTCCCTGGGAAAGAGAATTTCCACGCTGCGCAAGAAAGCCGGGCTCAGCCAGGAGAAGCTGGCAGAGAAGGCAGACTACTCGGTCGAGTTCATCAGCTTCGTTGAGCGTGGGATCAATGCGCCTTCGATCGACGGTTGCGAGCGAATAGCAGACGCATTGCGCGTGCGAGTCCGGGATCTGTTTGACTTCTGAGCCTTCCGCCGGTCAGCGGGGTCGCCCCTAGCGACCGTTTCTACGCCGAAGCACTTAACGACATCGCTGGCTCGCCACCCGTAGCTCTGAGCGCAGCGAGGAGCGAAGGGTGGTGGGCCCGGCAGGATTCGAACCTGCGACCAAGGGATTATGAGTCCCCTGCTCTGACCAGCTGAGCTACAGGCCCCTATACCGCATCCACCACACGCGACGGCCAAGGTAGAAGAGACGGTAAGGGTTGTCAACGTGAAGCTCCGCGCGGCAAGCCGCTGCCCAGCGATCTTGACGCGCCTGCGGGTTACGGTACGATGTCGAGGATGAAGTCACGCGTTCAACTCTACCGCGCCTTCGATTTCGCGTCGGCATGGGAGCATCTGCTCAGCCCGTGGTTCGAAGCGCGACGCGCCCGGAATGCCACCGATCCCCTGCCCCCGCTCCCCGCGGCCGTCCTTGTGCCCACGATGGCCTACGGTCAGTTTCTCAAGTCGCAGCTCGTGGCCGCCGGAATCCCGATCATGGGCGTCCATTTCCTGACCCCGGGCGAATGCTGGCTGTTGCTGTGCAACTCGCTCGGCCTAAACTCCCGCGTGGCCTCCCGAGAGGACCTCCACCTGCTCCTCTCGCTGGCGGCCGCCGAGTTCCCCGCCGTCCCCTCCGCCCGCTCGATCGCGGCCGATCCCGCCGCCTTCATGCGCTGCCTCGACCCCCTGGCCGCCGCCGGATGGGATTGGACCGACCTCAACATCAAAACCCTTCATCCGCTCATTGCCCGCTTCCGCGCTTTGCTGAAAGAGGCCGGCCTCCAGGTGGCCCAGGACGTCGACCATCAACTCGCCCGCCAGACCGCCTCGGCGGATCCCGTATTCTCGTCCCTGCTCGTGATCGGCTTTGACGGCCGGCACTGGCCAGTCTGGTCGTTGCTCAATGCCGCCGTCCGCGTCACGAAGGAAGCCACCGTCTGTCTGCACGAACCCCGCCCCACCGCCGCCGACATCGACCAGGTCTGGGTCGGCTCGTGGGAGGAGACCTGCGGCGAAGCCGCATCGCTCCCCCCCTCGGCCACGCCATCCGAGCTGGCCGCGCTCACCATCGCCATGGAGGAAGGCGTTCACGCCCCCTCGATGCCGGTGTCCATCCTGGTCGGCAACGATCTGCGCGTCGAAGCACGGTCCATCGTGGCGCAGGCCATGGCCTATCTGGCCGACGCGTCGTGTCGCCGACTCCACATCGTCTTCCCGGGCCCCGGTCCGCTCGCCCGCGAGACCACGCGCCTCCTTTCCGAACACCAGATTCCGCACAACGATTCCCTGGGCCACAACGGCCCGCCGGCTCCGAGCGACCTCGCCTGGCGCGAGTGGCTCGCGCTTCACGAACAGCCCGGCGTCCAGCGGTTCCTGTCTTTTCTGGCCTTGTGCCCGGAAGCGGAAGCCCGTGTCGGCCTGCCCCTCGCTTCGGTCGAGGATCAGCTCCGGCAGGCTTACGAAGAGCTCATGGTGGACGATCTTCAAGTGCTGACCGCTCATCTCCGGCGCCCGCTCCAGGGCAATCTGCAGTGGCTGCCCGCCACCGCCACGTTCGCGGAGTTCGTCGCCGCGACGTGCGAGATCATCCGCGTCTGGCCGTCGCTGGGCGGCGACGAGCGCCTGAGCCTGATCCGGGAGGAAGCCGCTTCCTTCGACGCGGGCTGGCGCCAGCCGCTCTTCCGCCGCGTGTTCGTCCGGTGGCTGCGCGAGATCACGGCCAATACGCACCGCGTCCGTGACGTCGCGGGCGGCCATCCCTATGCCCGGGTCCAACTCCTGGCCTACGACAAGGCCGAGTGGCAGGCAAGCTCGCACCTCATCCTCGCCGGCTTGAACCGGAACAGCTGGCCGCCCGACTACCAGCCGCAGCCCTTCCTCGATCCGACGCTGATCGACCAGCTGAACAGCCGGGCGATCGCGCAAGGGTCGCAGGGCGAAGGGCACCGGGTCGCCAGGCCGGGCAAGGGCCTGATCATCAGCCCCGCGGAACGTTCGGCGCATGTCCGCCGCCAGTTCTACAACATCGTCGAATCGGCCACGACCGCCGCCTGTTTCACCGCCTCTCGCACGGACCCCGGCAACACGTCGCGCCCGTGGAATCCCAGCGATCTGCTCGTTCGCGCCCACGCCGCGGTGTTCGGGACCGGCCTCTCCGACGCGCGCATGGACGAACTGGAGACCGTGACCGCCCGTTGGCTGAACGCATCGAACGTGTTCGGCGGGGCCCCGCTTCGCGTCGACGACGAACCCATCCGCCAAACGCGCCGCGCCTTCGACGCGCGGCGTGATGAAACAAAACCGTTCGGTCCCTGGGAGTTCGCGTTACGCACGCCGCCGACACCTTCGCCCACGATCCCGTGCACGGCATGGCAGACCGCCATCGATTGGCCGGAACTCGTCTGGATGGAGCACTTCCTCAACGTCGCCGACGCCTCGTGGTCGCCTGAGGAAATTCCCTGGGCCAAGGTCATGGGCCAATGGGTGCACCGGTGGGTCCATGCGGCGCTCGGGTCCGCGCGTTCCACGGATGCGGCACCGCATCCGTTCCCTTCGCGCGACGTCCTGACCCAGCGCCTGGCGGCCGCCACCCAGGAGACCCTGACCCGCGCCGAGAAGGCCTTCGACAGCGCCGGCCGGCCCCTGCCCGACTGGTGGCGCCTCGTCCATCAACAGGCGAAATCCGCCGCCGAGAGTCTCGCGCAGGCCGTGGCCGCCCTCATCGAGCAAGGCTGGTCGCACGGCGCCACGGAATGGCGGTTGCCGGATCCGACTCGGATCGCGCTGCCCTCGGGCGGCACGCTGAGCGTTCGCGGCCGCATGGATCTCGTGATGCTCAAGGACGCGGCCGGGCCGCACTGGGTCATCGACTACAAGACCGGTTCGGCGCCCAACTTGACTCCCGCCGGGGTCGCCGGCGGCGGCGCCCTCCAGCTCCTGCTCTACGGCCTTGCTCTGAGGGACACGGGGCATCCCGCCGTGTTAATGTCGTTTGCCACGCCGGAGGACGACGTCGGCGACCCGAAGGACATCGGCGAACTGCTTGCCGCGGAGCGGGTCACGGCGACGCTCGATCTGCTCGGGCACATGCAGGAGCGCGGGACGTTCGGCATGGGCGGGGACCTCCGGCCCGAGCACGGTTTTGCCCCGGCGCACCCGCTGGCCACGCTACGGATCAACCTGGATGTTCTCAAGGAGAAGCAGCAACTCACCTTTGGGCAAGCCGGGGGCGACGAATCATGAAATTGTCCGACCAAGAGGCCCGCGACCGCTTCATCACCGAAGCCGGCGGGAATTTCTCAGTCCTGGCGCCGGCCGGCGTGGGCAAGACGCGTGCGATCGTGGAGCGCGTGGTCCACATCGCCACCGACACGGAGCACAACAAGGAGCGCCTGCCCCCGCTCGTCGTGGTGACCTACACGAACAAGGCGGCGAACGAGATGCAGCAGCGGGCCCGTGGCGCCCTGCTGGAGCATCCCAACGGCGCCGGCTTCATGGGCGACTTCAACCGTGCTTTCTTCGGGACCATCCACAGCTTCTGCTTGAATCTGCTGCGGACGTACGGCCACTACCTGGGTCTGCCCGGCGATCTCGAAACCGCCAACGATCAGGACGAGGAGGCCCTCTGGGTGGAATTCTTCCGCCAATTCACACTGGAAGAGCTGGACACCGGCCTGACACCGGGCCAACTGGCGACCTGCTTCCGGCACCTGCGCGTGCAGGATGTCGTGGAACTGGCGCGCCACGTGACACCCGGCACGACGGCGCGCAAGCCGGGCGTCTGCCCGTCGCCCGATTTCGAGGTCATCCTCAACTTCGCCCCGGACACGCGGAACCGGAAATCGGTCGACGCCGCCAAACTGCGGCTGCGGCAATGGATGAAGGATTACGAATCGGCGGCCGACTTCCTGCCGCTGCCGGAACTCGACCGAGGCGGCGCCGACTTCCGGGATGCCTGGCGGCTCGCGTTTGCTCCGTTGCGGACGTGGCTCAGCCATGGCGCCGCCGCGATCGCCGCCGCCGTGGCGGATGATTACCAGCAGTATCGAATCCGATCCGGCCGGCTGACTTACGCGGATCAGATCGCGTTCGTGCTGGAGCTCCTCCAGCAGAAGGAAGCGGGCCGCCAGATGCGGAGCCAGGGTTACCGCATCATCCTCGACGAAGCGCAGGACACCGACCCGAACCAGTTCCGCGTGTTGCTC
>Ga0172375_10012738_pt1 | contig 10517 bp, 6 predicted proteins | sample LakKiv1m_FD_114537 | JGI IMG/M metagenome (GOLD analysis project Ga0172375, IMG submission 114537) | Freshwater microbial communities from Kabuno Bay, South-Kivu, Congo - kab_092012_11.1m | ecosystem: Environmental > Aquatic > Freshwater > Lake | place: Democratic Republic of the Congo...
AGGGGAAGATTATACTTCTGGTCGTTATGTTAGGTTTGACGATGATAAATCCTCTAATTCTACTTCTAATTATTACTATCCAGCAAGCGGAAGAATTGATGCAGATTATACTCTCGAAGAATTATGTATTCCAGTATTTGGCTTTCTCAAGACTGTAAAATTTGGCAAAGCAATTTATAAATTCATTCCAAAGAAAATAAACTTAGCTAGACAAGGAAAGCACATTATTGGTCATAATAATTACTTAAATGGTAGAAGTATTTTGAAGTTGAACCCCCAAAAATTATTAGATAAAGTTCATGCAAAAGATATAAAGGCTATATCTAAAGTAGGAGATATTAAAGTAAGGGTTGATTTTGGTGAAGTTATTGGAGAATATGTAGACCAAGCAACAGGAAAAGCTATGCCAACCACGAAGGGTATTATACATATGGGGAAAGATGGTGCACACATAGTCCCCGCAAAACCTTAAATATTATGGAAAGAAGCAGTATTTTATTATCCGTACAAAGAGCTATGATTGGCACAGTAACGCCTAATATGCAAGCTATTACAATTAGTTACAAAAACATGCCTATTATCTTAAGAGTTTATTTTAAAACAAAACCCACACAGAATGAATATGAACTGATAAAAGAAATTACTTCCGAGATTGTTGCAGATTTTGAAGAGATTACTGACATAAAGGAAGAGATTTTTGTAAATCAAAAGCCCGAATGTTTAGAAGATTGGGTTTATTTACAGAATGTAGATATTTAGCGGAAAAGCCCGGCAAGTCCGGGTTTTTTAGCGTTACGGGCATTGTCATAGGCTATTGGGTGGAAGTCCCACATGAGCGATGCAGTACGTATCATTAGCTAAGAGCATGGGTGTCGCGGGTGACTGTGGATCTGAAAGAAGAATTCGAGTAAACTCACACCGATGTATGGATGTAAACATACAATAATTCATTTGTCGACGGCTACACCAACAACGCTTTTCCAAACATCAATACTGCCGGCTGCGAGGTTTATACCGTAACTCATTACGACAACTACAATTACACCAACCAGGCTCAGTTTTCGGGCAGATATGGATTCCGCAATGCTGAGGTTTCGTTCATCTACCCGCGAGCCACAAACGTAAAAGGTCAGATTACCGCAACAAAAACCAGGATATTATCCAATTCGGAAATCACTCCCCCGTGCAGCATCAGTTATTTAATCAGCGCCATTTACTACGACGAATACCTTCGGGTAATCCAAACCGTTTCAGACAATCACACAGGCAGGCTGGATATTGTTTCGCACCGGATTAATTTTACCGGAGATGTACTGCTTACTCAGGAAAACCACACCACCACCGGCGCACCGGTGATTGTTCAGCATGAATTTTCGTACGACTACGCCAAACGCCTTACTACAACCAAACACCAGATTACCGATCAGAGCCAGGTAACCCTGAGTGACAATAAATAGGTTATACCACGAATTTAATGGAAAGTTGTAGATTTGAAAAAAAAATTGAGTTATGTTTTCTGAGGAATTATTTGATATAATATTGAATTTAGGGAAATCCTGGAAGGTATCAAAAGTTGTTGCAAATTTAAAGATACAAGAGGTTGATGTTTTTGTGGAATATATTGGTGATAAAGCAGATAATCCTTCGACAAATGCAGTATGTCCAATCTATGATCATGCTCCTATCAGGCGACGGCGGCATTTGAATACTATGCAGTACAAAACTTTCATAAATTGTTGCGTACCTGGAATTAAAGATTCAACAGGTAAAGTAAAGACAATTAAAGTTCCATGGGCAGATGAATATGAAAGACATACTTATTTGTTTGAAAGAGTTGCCATAGACATATTACAAAGCACAAAAAACCAGACAAAGACGGCACAGTTATTACGATGTGGGTTTAATGTGATAAACAGTATTATGCATAATTCTGTCGCACGGGGATTAAACAAAAGGCCGAAGGATCATTGTTTTGAGCATATCAGTATTGATGAGAAATCATTTAAACATGGTCACAGTTATGTTACAGTAGTAAGCGATCCTTTGACGGGAGTTGTAATAGAGGTGGCAGAGAATAGGGATTATAGCGCATGCAGAAAAATTCTAAATGAAATTGTTAAGCCGGGAAACAAAGTAAAAACGGCAAGTATGGATATGTGGAAACCATACATTAACGCCACAAAAGATATCATTCCTAATGCTGAAATAGTACACGACAAATTTCATTTGGTTAAAATGATGAATGATGCAGTGGATAAAGTTAGGAAACGGGAAGTAAAGCAACATGAAGCATTAAGAAACACCAAGTACCTATTTCTTAAAAATCCGGGAAACCAAACCGAAAAGCAACGCATAAAATTTGAAACAATAACCAGTGTTAACTATGAAGTGAGCCGTGCATGGAGAGTTAAAGAAAATTTCAGAGCCATATTTGGTTGTAAATCAATTAAAGAAGCATCTATTTTGCTTAATAAAAAGTCAGCAAAATCACTTACCTCCCTGATTTTTGTATCAGGTAACTGTTTGATCTTACTCATTGTTTTCTCAATTAAATCCTGTCTGTTCAAGGTTAAAATTTTTACTAATTTAATAATTGGTTGCATCCACAGTCAAATTACACCCATTTCTTTTCCTTCAAAAAACATTCCCCCATTCCATTCGTTTGGGAAGTTTACTATTTTTGACCGGTTGAAAAGGATTGATGAAGACCATTGATATTTACATAATTAAGAAATTTTTGGGGACGTTTTTCTTCTCGATTGCCCTGCTCTCGGTGGTTATCATCGTTTTTGACCTTTCGGAAAAAATTGATGATTTCCTTGAAAAACAAGCGCCGCTGAAAGGGATTGTTTTCGACTATTACTTCAATTTTATTCCCTTTTTTGTGAACATGTTCAGCTACCTGTTTACGTTTATTGCTGTCATTTTTTTTACTTCAAAAATGGCTCAAAATACCGAGATTATAGCCATTTTGAGCAGCGGGATCAGTTTCTGGCGGTTCTTGTGGCCGTATTTTGTTTCGGCAGCCTTCCTGGGTTTGCTGTCGTTTTACATGTCGAATTTTTTGATTCCGCACACGAACAAAATCATGTGGCAGTTCGAGAAAACTTACATAAAAGACCCCATCCGCAATCAGGACATGAACATTCACATGCAGATACAGCCGGGGGTATTTGTGTATGTGGAAAGCTATAATAGTTTTACGGATGTCGGGCAGCGGTTTTCGATGGAACGGTTTACTCCGGAAGGGGAAATGTACTACAAACTGAACTCGGAGAGGATACAGTGGGACAGCGTTACAGGCCGGTGGCAGATTAAGAATTACTACATCCGCACCATCGAAGGTGACCGGGAAATCCTGACAAAGGGAATTGAACTTGACACCGTGATTAACCTGCGACCCGAGGAATTTACCATCATTGTGGAAGACATTAAAGCCATGAATTACTGGGAATTGAACGAGTTTATCGATACAGAGATTTTGCGCGGTTCGCCCAATATTCCTGAGTATGAGGTGGAAAAACACAAGCGGTACGCTTTTCCGTTTGCTACGCTGATTCTTACGCTGATTGGTGTTTCGCTGTCGAGCCGCAAAGTGAGGGGCGGCATTGGGATGCACCTCGGAATGGGGATTGGAATGACATTTTCGTACATCCTTTTTATGCAGGTAAGCAATGTTTTTGCCATGTATGGCAGCCTCTCACCCATGCTAGCTGTGTGGATCCCCAATATCATGTTTGGCATTTTGAGTATTTACATGATAAGGGTGGCACCTAAGTGATGAGAAAAGAAACTGCTCAAATCATACCTAATCATAGAGGTTTTTTTTTAATAACTTTGTGAAAAATTTATCATTATGAGATATTTAGACCCAAAAAATGATTTAACATTTAAGAAAGTGTTTGGAGAACATCCCCACATTCTAAAAAGTTTTTTAAACGCCCTGTTGCCCCTGCCTGAAGGAGAGTTTATTGAAAGTCTCGAATATCTGTCACCTGAACTTGTGCCACAGGTACCTCTGATGAAAAACACCATTGTAGATGTGCGTTGTATTGACAACAAAGGCAGACAGTTTATTGTGGAAATGCAGCTTTTCTGGACCGCCAGTTTTAAATCCCGGGTTTTGTTCAACGCCTCCAAAGCTTATGTAAAACAATTGGAAAGGACGAAGACCTACATCAGTTTGCAGCCGGTGTACGCACTCAGCCTTGTTAACGATGAGTTTGAAACAAAGACACAACAATTCTACCACCATTACCAGATTGTTCATACCGAAAACAGCGACATGAAAATCGAGGGTTTGGAATTTGTGTTTATCGAACTGCCAAAATTCAAACCTCACAACATCAGCGAAAAAAAACTGCAAGTATTGTGGTTGCGTTATCTTACCGAAATTACCGAAGGTACCATGGACATTGACAGTGTATTATTGCAAAATCCTGAAATTGGTGAAGCAATTGAATATCTTCAGGAATCGGCTTTTACTCCGGAGGAGCTTATAACCTACGACAGATATTGGGACACCATCCGCACCGAAAAAACATATATTTATGATGCCGATAAAAAGGGCTTTGCAAGGGGTATTGAACAGGGAATCGAACAGGGAATCGAACAAGGAATCGAACAGGGAATCGAACAGGGAATCGAACAGGGAATCGAAATAGGCATTCAAAAAGGAGAGTGTTTATCAGCCCTGAAAATTTTGAGAAAAGGCAAACCCGTTGAGGAAGTAGCCACCATACTCGACATGAATATCGAACTGGTTACAAAACTTAAAGAATTGTTGGAAATGTATGGTGATCAGGCTGAAAATTATCTTGATAAAATTAGTGGTTGATCATCCTTTACTATCAGGATTGTGACCTTTTCATTTTTCCAATTGGAGTTCCTGATTTAGTCTTCTTGTCAAATTCAATGTTTTCCTGCGTAATCCCCATTATTACAGGCTGATAAGTTTCCTGCAATTGAATATAAGATACCTTCAGAAAAAAATTCCATTTCTTTTTAAAACTTTTTGCCTTCAACTTTGTTTATCAAATTTATTAAAACATTAAACAAATATTGAATTTATAGTTTTAAAAAAATGATTAAAACAAATAATATTAAGAAAACAGGATTATTCCCTCTGATTTTAATTTTGCCCTTTATTGCAGAAGCTCAATCAGGCCGTATCGAAGGCCGTGTGTTTGATACCAAAAACAACGAACCGCTTCCTTTTACCAACATTGTGATATTTGGAACCAATATTGGCGCAGTTTCCGACCTTGATGGAAAATTCATTTTCAACGGTGTTGAGCCCGGATTTAAAAAACTCGAAGCCTCATCAGTAGGTTACGAAAACTATATTTCCGAGGACTTTCTGGTAACCAATGCCAAAACGGTTTTTGTGAATCTTCCCATGGTAGAAACATCAGTAAAACTGGATGAGGTGGTTGTCCGCGCTTCACCGTTTGTTCGCGACCAGGAAAGCCCGGTTTCGCTACGAAGGCTGAACATTTCGGAAATTGAACGGAATCCAGGATCGAACCGCGATATTTCGAAAGTGATTCAATCGCTGCCCGGCGTAGCTGTTACTCCTGCCCAGCGCAACGATGTGATTGTCCGTGGTGGCGGCCCCAGCGAAAACACTTTCTTTTTGGATGGAATCGAAATTCCTACCATCAACCATTTTTCCACACAGGGAGCCTCCGGCGGGCCGGTGGGTATTATCAATGTTGATTTTATCCGCGAGGTAAACTTTTATTCCGGCGCTTTCCCTTCCAACAAAGGAAACGCACTAAGCTCCGTGATAGATTTCAGGATGGTTGATCCCAACCCTGGCAAATGGAACTTCAGAGGAACTTTTGGAGCAACAGACCTAGGTTTTACGGCCAATGGGCCTTTGGCGGAAAATTCAGGTCTGATATTTTCGGTTCGACGGTCGTACCTGCAGTTTTTGTTTGAAGCGTTGGGTCTGCCATTTCTGCCAACTTATAATGATGTACAGTTTAAATATAAACTAAACATCGACAAAAAAAATCAGTTGATACTGATCGGTCTTGGCGCTCTCGATAAAAATGTGCTCAATACAGGAATCGAAAATCCCGATGATGAGCAACAGTACATTTTGGGGTTTTTACCAGCCAACAACCAGTGGAGTTACACAATTGGCGGTGTTTACAGGCATTTTGCCAACAACGGGTACCACACAGTTGCCCTTAGCCGGAATTACCTCAGAAACGAATCGTTAAAATACCAGGACAATATTGAAGAAGACACCCTGAAAACATTCGATTACAATTCGACGGAAACAGAAAACAAACTGAGGTACGAATATACGGGCAAAGCATCGGATTGGAATTACAACCTGGGCGCCGGTCTGATGCTTTCCAATTTTACAAACAACACATTCCAAAAGTTTTACATCAACGGAAATGTTCAAAATGTCAACCGTTTGGCCGACCTGGATTTGTGGAACTGGAACATGTTCGGGCAGGTAAGCCGCGGATTTCTGAAAGAGCGTCTCACCCTTTCGTTGGGTGTACGCCTCGATGCCAACAATTATTCATCCACGATGAACAACATGCTCAAACAATTTTCTCCCCGTTTTTCGGCTTCCTACGCGCTCACCGAAAAGTGGTTTGTAAACGCCAACACCGGCAGGTACTATCAGCGGCCATCTTACACAACTCTTGGATTTACTGATAATGACGGTGTTTACGTTAATAAGGAAAACGGTTTGAAATACATCAGCGTGGATCACATTGTAGCCGGTGTTGAATTCAGGCCGGATGAACAATCGAAAGTTACCCTGGAAGGTTTTTATAAATTTTACAACAACTACCCGTTTTCGGTTCAGGATTCGGTAAGCATAGCCAGCAAAGGCGCCGACTTTGGGGTATATGGCAGCGAAGAGGTAGTTTCAACCGACAAAGGACAGGCTTACGGATTTGAAGTTTTTGCACGCGCAACTGATTTCTTCGGCTTTAACACGATCTTATCTTACACCTTTGTCCGCAGCAGGTTTGAAGATAAAACAGGAGAATACATCCCCGCAGCCTGGGACAACAAACACATCCTGAATTTCACCCTTATGAAAAGGCTGAAAAAGAATTGGAATATTGGCGGAAAATGGCGTTTTGTGGGCGGTGCACCCTACACGCCCTACGATGAAGAAAAATCGTCGTATGTGGCAGCCTGGGACGTTCATGGTGGCCCATACCTGGATTACAGCAAATTCAACACACTTCGTCTGGGATCATTTCATCAGTTGGATGTGCGTGTTGACAAGCAGTATTTTTTCGACAATTGGACGCTGATGGTGTATGTTGACATTCAAAACCTTTACAATTTCCAGTCGGAAAATGCGCCGGTTTATCTGCGTGATACCGATGAGAACGACATTCCCGTCATTATCAACCCCGAAGCTCCCTACAACGAACAAAAATACCAGTTGAAAGAGCTGGAAACCACCTCCGGAACGGTGTTGCCAACCATCGGAATTATGGTTGAATTTTAATTAAAAACACATTTACAAGTAACAATTTAAGTGATGAAAAAAATCAGGTTGAAATTCTGACTATTTTTGCCGGCAGTTTGTTTGGTGCTGTTGCCCGGATTTTCAGCAGCACAGAACAAGGACAAAGTAACTCGTGAAACGATCTTAACAAATATTGAAGGTACCGGGCAGGAAGTAATCATTACCATGGTTAGCGGTAAATCGCACAACCATCCGATGATGGCGGTCTGGCTCGATGATTTCGGGGCGAATTTATCCAAACCCTGTACGCAAACAAGTCTGTAGCTACTGGATATTTTTGCTTAAGCCGACTTAACGGAAGGCAGATGGTAACCGGAAAAATTGGTCAGGCCTGCCTCACTGCCCGACTGGGCACATAAAAACGGCGTTCAGGCTCCCGAAGAACATTTCATGCCTACGCAGGAAAATCCGCTTCCCGATGCCATCACCCCGGCAACACCCACTCTCGATATTGTTCTCGAAGCTATGGCTGATAAAAAACAGAGTGGTAAAATCAGGGTCATGTTCGAAATAAACCAGTTGTGGGACAGGAACGAACACTGCAACTACAACAAATTTCCCGAAGATAATGAATACAAAAGTTCGGAACAACCTTCAGTGGTGTATGTTGTTGAAATTGATTTGGATAACCCTGCCCAAACCTACACCATGAAACCCGTTGGTCACGGGCACTATTCAGGACTGGATGGCTCTCCCAATCCTGACCTGAGTACCCTTACCACGGCGTTCGAAATTATAAGCAAGATTACTGTTCAAATCAAAGACAAATAAAATCTCAAACCCTGAAAAGCAGAAATCCTCTTTTCAGGGTTTACTTTTCTCCCAATCGCCCATTCTCCCCTTCTCCCCTTCGCTCTTTCTCCCCTACTCCCTTTTTCCTTTTCTCCCTTTCTCCCCTTCTCACCTCTCACCTCGCCTCTTCTCCCTCACCCCCGCCTCACTTTCGCACACCCCACATTCTGCCCTTCAAACATAACGTTGATAATGTAATGCCCCGAAGGGATTTTTCGGCCTTCATCATCATCGGCGTGCCAGCGCATCTGGAAGTTGCCGGGCTGGGTAAAGGCATCCAGGAGGTTTTTTATCAGGTGCCCTTGCATGTCGTGGACTTGCACCTGGCAATGGCCTTCCTTCAAAAGTGTGAATTCGATGGATGTGCTTTGCTGGAAGGGGTTGGGAATGGCTTTTATTCCACTGGCAATGTATTTTGGCGGAGATTTTATGCCAACGGTAGTATCTGCAAATTCATAAGCGCCCATATCAATCCTGCCGTAAGCGATGCGTGGGTTACCTGCCAGGTCGGTGGCGGGCAGGTGGATGGTGTCCAAATCGTGGGTATAGAGGATGTATTTGCCGTTTTCGTGTTTGATGTAGGGAGGTTCCATGCCTTCCTCGTACATAGGTGTGCCGGCATCAATACATGGCGAACCTGCCTGCAACTGGTACGGGTGTTCGCCCGTTCCGGTAAACAAAGGGTTTCCCTCGATGTTGTTGACGCCGTAATGCAGAATGTTGAAATTCTGTTGATTCCAGATGTCGTCAAGACCCTGCTCGATGAGCGAGTAATCCAGAAACAATTCTCCGGGATTCTCTAAAGGTGGCTCCACACCAAGGATGATGGAGGGATGTTCGTTGTTGTAAAAAATGGAATTATAAACGCGTGATGTCATATTTTTCCATGTGGAATAGGCTCCCGGAAGATTATCTTTGTTTTCATTATCAGCCACTGTTACGTTGGTGATGTTATTAATACCGCCTGTTACGGCAAAAGTTGACAGATGTTGAAGCCCTCCCCAAAAATCACGGCTTTTATTACCACAAACCAATATACCAGCTGTTGATGATAGAAGAGGATTAATCTGAGAATAGGAGTTTAATGAAGAATACCCCCCTCCACTACCATAATCATTCAAATAATAAGAATTATTTAAAAATGAACAATTCCTTGCCATAACTGCATACTTTACAGTTTGTTCTGTATATAGTGTCCGCAATGAAAAACCACCGGAATTGTTGTATGTGTGGACATTATCCAATGATACCCAATCAAGTGTTAAAATATCTGCTCCACCAGCTTCCAATCCAATGCAATTTTCAATAATCAAATTTTGTAATACAATATCATAGCAGGGCCAATCAAAGTGAATCGAACCAGAATTATTATAATAATCATCAATAAACGAATTCCCATTAATCAATTTAAGATTTTTTAGCGTCAGTGAATATGACCCGGAATGTGCGCTGTAATGAAACCATGTTTGTTCTGCATCCAGAATACAGGTGTTCATATCCTCCCCCTGCAGGCACGAATTGCTTCGGGCATTGATGGGATAAATCTCACCATTTACTGATGGGCTGTAAGTACCGGACATAACATGAACGATTCTTTTGTTGTTGGTGTCGGGATTGATTTTAGTCATGGCATACCAGATATTTTTTAGCGGTTCTTCCGGAGAAAGACCGTTGTTTGAATTATCACCATCCGGGTTTACATAAACATTTGCATCAACCTGCTCTATCATAGCATGGTTGGCAATAAGCTCGATGTCGTAAACAGGAGATCCATTCCCATTTGAATTAAAGATGCAATATCCATGATCTTGCATTGTTGTTGCCGTATCAATCCTAAAAACTGGCAATGTAAGGCTAATATGTTTATAAAAATCATTTCCTAAAATTGAATGGTTAAAATAAATACTGTTTAAATTACTTGAATCTAATTCAAAAAAATCTCCTCCATAGAACCAAAGACCTCCACCCCTATAATATGCAACATTATTTAGAATTGTTGTATTGGATAAATTAAAACCCGAGTGTGAAGCCTTTATGCCTCCTCCATCCAGTTGTGCAAGATTATCTTGTATAAGGCATCCAATAACTTTCATATCGGCATAATACAACATGATGCCACCACCACAACCATAGTAAAATGAAGGATAATTAATCTCATTGAAACGGGCATCACCATGCTGAATGGTAAAACCACAAATTGTACCCA
>Ga0172375_10012739_pt1 | contig 10517 bp, 7 predicted proteins | sample LakKiv1m_FD_114537 | JGI IMG/M metagenome (GOLD analysis project Ga0172375, IMG submission 114537) | Freshwater microbial communities from Kabuno Bay, South-Kivu, Congo - kab_092012_11.1m | ecosystem: Environmental > Aquatic > Freshwater > Lake | place: Democratic Republic of the Congo...
CAATAAAAATTTTGCATTTATTTCTTGTTATAATGTTTAGTTTTTTATTATTTTAATCGAAGCGGTGCGGTGGGCTGTCCACGAAGTTGTGTGAACTGCAATTTTTGGATTAATTATACACGGTTTAACAACAAAGCAATTCCATTTATTAATCTTCTTAATTTGAACGAGTTAAAAAATTGGAGTTGGACTTCGTGGAGGGTTTTTTGTTTCTTTTTTGGTGGTGAAAAAAGAAAAATAAAAAAACTAAATTAAAATTAAAATGCTCAAAATCTTAAAAAGGGGTTTTTAAGGTTCGACTAATTTGTTTCGAAATCTCATTATTATTAGATGCTGAAACAAGTTCAGCATGACGTTAAATTCAGCATGACGATTTCGGCATTTTTTTATTTTCCTTAAGTTTAACAGATTTTAATAAATTATTTTATTATTTTATTTCAAAAAATATTATCAATTTTGCATAATTAAATATTAAAAATTATGGTCGATACAAAAGAAAAAGTTAATTCGAACTACTTTGTAGAAAAAGAAGAACATTACGGTGCACATAACTATCATCCATTGCCAGTAGTTTTAAGCAAAGGCGAAGGTGTTTTTGTTTGGGATGTTGATGGTAAAAGATATTACGATTTTTTATCGGCATACTCTGCTGTTAATCAAGGACATTGTCATCCAAAAATATTAAAGGCAATGACTGAGCAGGCATCAAAGCTTACCTTAACTTCAAGAGCTTTTTTTAACGACCGTTTAGGTGTTTACGAAGAGTTTGTTACAAAATTTTTTGGTTACGATAAAGTATTACCAATGAATTCGGGTGCCGAAGCTGACGAAACTGCTTTAAAGCTTTGTCGCCGTTGGGCATACGATGTAAAAGGCGTAGCAAAAGACCAAGCAAAAATAATTGTTTGCGAAAATAATTTTCATGGTCGTACAATATCAATAATTTCAATGTCAACCGACCCCGATTCTTACGGTGGTTTTGGTCCGTTTACTCCGGGTTTTATTAAAATTCCGTATAACGATTTAAATGCACTCGAAAAAGCTTTGCAAGATACCAATGTTGCAGGTTTTTTAGTTGAACCAATACAGGGCGAAGCAGGAGTATTTGTGCCAGACGAAGGATATTTGTCTAAAGCATATAAAATGTGCAAAGAGAAAAATGTTTTATTTATTGCCGACGAAGTGCAAACAGGAATAGCTCGTACAGGAAAGTTGTTGGCTTGTAATCACGAAAATGTTCGTCCCGATATTTTAATATTAGGAAAAGCACTCTCTGGTGGCTTTTATCCTATTTCTGCAGTATTAGCCGACAACGAAATAATGCTTACAATTAAACCGGGCGAACATGGTTCAACATTTGGTGGTAATCCTTTGGCAGCAAGCATTGCAATTGCTTCGTTAGAGGTAATACGTGACGAAAAACTTGCCGAAAACGCACAGGTTATGGGAGAATTATTCCGTTCAGAATTAAGAAAAATTAATAGCGAAATGATTCAGCTTGTTCGTGGTAAAGGGCTTTTAAATGCTATAATTATTAAACCTAAAAATGGCAAAGAAGCATGGGACGTTTGTTTAAAAATGAAAGATAATGGTTTAATAGCAAAACCAACACATCAGCATATTATTAGGTTTGCTCCACCACTTGTTATTAATAAAGAACAAGTTATTGAGGCAGTTGGCATTATAAAAAAATCGCTTGCAGAGTTTGAATAACGTGTAGTTAGTCATTCCTTAAAATTAATTTATTGTTTGTAATTCTGCTTATTACTTTAGGGAAATCTAAAAATTAATTACCCCGTCATTCTGAACATGTTATTCGTCATTCCTAAAATGTTTCGGAATCCCATTATTATTAGATGCTGAAACAAGTTCAGCATGACGTTAAATTCAGCATGGCGATTTCGGTGTTTTTAGATTTCCCTTATTATAATCGAAGCGGTGAGGTGGGTTGTCCACGATTTGTGTGAACTATATTACACCTGCTCTCGCCCGAATCTTTCGGGCTTGAATTACAAAAATAACAAATTGCAATATAAATTAAAAAAAAATTGAGTTTTTATAAATAAATTATTTTATAAAATATTTTTTTTATTTACAATTTATTATAATATATTTGCTTAACGATATTTTTTCTAAATTTATTAAATAATATTTTTAGTTTTTAACTTTAAAAAATAAATGTCTTATGAAAACAACAAAATGGATTATAATAATAGCTTTATTATGCTTTAAAACAATTTCGTATTCCCAAAATTTTATTAATGATAATAAAGAATGGGCGGTTTATACACATTTATTTGATTCACCAACTTTTTATACAACGAATTATAAATTTTTAGGAGACTCAAATATTAATGGAAATATATATCATGTACTATATCATTCTTCTGATTCTATGCAGTTGAATTGGACAATAGATTCCTATTGGTGGGAAAGAAATGATAGTGTCTTTAAACGCTGTCAAGGATGTGGCGGTTTAGCTTTAAACGATTCTACTATATTATTATATGATTTTAATATTCATGAAGGAGATACATTTCATATTGGTTTATATGATGGGATGAGAGTTGATTCCATCCGTTATTTTGTATGGGGTGGGAATATACGCAAGCATTGGTTTTTTAGTTTGCTTGGAGACAGCGGATATGTTATCTCACATTGGGTACAGGGAGTTGGTCAAATGGGAGTTTTTGTAAATTCTGTTGATTTTCCTTCATCGTCAACAAGTTTATTGCTTTGTTTCCATGAAAACGGGAGTTTGGTTTATCAAAATCCAAATTTTACAAGTTGCTATTATGTTTATACAGATGCACCATCCATTATACAAAGCAATGAGCATATAAATTTATTTCCTAATCCTGCAAGTACTATGCTTAGTTTTACAATTCCCGAAAATGCAAATAGTGCATCATACACACTTTACAATTCGCAAGGCGTTGTGCAACTTGCCGGCATTGCTAACAAAGCACAAACAGAACTCAATACAGCATCATTGCAGCGTGGCTTATATTTCTTAAAAATAAAAACTAACAAAAAAACAATAATTAAGAAAATTATATTGCAATGAAAACAACAAAATGGATTATAATAATAGCTTTATTATGCTTTAAAACAATTTCGTATTCCCAAAATTTTATTGACGAAACAAAGCAATGGACAATTTTTTCAATTGCAAATATGGACACAAATCTAAAATCAACTCATTCTTGTATTTTTTCTGGAGATTCAATTATAAATGGAAGCACTTACAATAAACTTTACATTTCAAACGATTCAAACCAGATAAACTGGACGTTTAGTGGTTTATGGTTTGAAAGAAATGACAGTGTTTTCAGGTATTGCTTGCATTGCGGTAGCTATAATGACACAACCGATCTATTATATGATTTCAATATTGCTCAAGGTGATACTTTTAATTTATACGATTTTCAAAACATGGTTGTTGATTCTGTAAGATTAATTGAATGGGGTGGAAGTATTAGAAAACATTGGTTTTTTAATAAAATTGGTCCCGAGCCCTATAATTGTCTTACATGGATTGAAAGTATTGGGCAATTTGGGAATTTTAATTGTCCAAGTCCTTGTTTAAACAGTATGTTCGACCAGTTGCTTTGCTTTCACGAAAATGGAAATTTAATTTACCAAAACCCAAATTATACAGATTGCTATGTTTATACTAATGTTCCGACTATAACAAATAGCAATGAGTTAATAGATTTATTCCCTAATCCGGCTACTACCAAGCTTAAATTTATTATTCCCGAAATTGAAACTAATATAGCATATACACTTTACAATTTGCAAGGTGTTGTGCAACTTACAGGCAATAATAATAAAACAGAAACAGAGCTAAATGTATCATCATTGCAGCGAGGCTGGTATTTTTTGAAAATAAATACTAATAAAGAAACAATAATTAAGAAAATTATATTTCAATGAAATCAACAAAATGGTTAATAATAATAGCTTTATTATGCTATAAAACAATATCGTATTCCCAAAATTTTATTAATGATTCAAAATTATGGGCAGATGTTTCATTAGTTCAACCAACTGGTACGACACATTACGAAACAAATTATTTTAAATTTAATGGAGATACAGTTATAAATGGGGGTACGTTTCATAAACTTTATTCTTCTACAGATTCAATGCAGTTAAATTGGTCATTGCGTTCATTATGGTGGGAAAGAAATGATAGTGTTTTTCAATATTGCCACCCATGTGGATGGATAAACGATTCATCTTTGCTTGTTTACAATTTTAATCTTGCAGAAGGTGATACTTTTACATTATATCCTGATTACCTTTATATGAAAGTAGATTCCATCAGATTTTTGCAATGGGGTGGAAGTATTAGAAAGCATTGGTTTTTTTGCAAAACAAACAGTGATACGTCATCATGGAATCGTACTATATGGATTGAAGGGGTTGGGCAATTAGGACTTATGTCCCGTTCATCTGATATTGATATTATGGGTGCATATAATCAATTACTATGCTTTCACGAAAACGGAAATTTAATTTATCAAAATCCAAATTACACAGATTGTTATGTTTATACTAATGTTCCGGCTATAACAAAAAGCAATGAGCATATAAATTTATTCCCTAATCCTGCTAGTACAAAGCTTACGTTTACAATTCCCAAAAACTCAAATAGTGCAACATACACACTTTACAATTTGCAAGGTGTTGTGCAACTTGCGGGCAATAACAATAAAACAGAAACGGAACTAAATGTATCATCATTGCAGCGTGGCTTATATTTCTTAAAAATAAGTACCAACAAAAAAACAATAACAAAAAAAGTGGTTTTGAATTAAAAATTAATATATTGTTTGTAATTCAGCTAGTTAGTCGTCCCTTAAAAAGTAAATTATTGTTTGTATATCAGCTTGCTACTTCAATAATTTGTATTAAATATATGCAAGAAATTAATAAAAGTAATAAAAATCTTGCATTTATTTCTTGTTATAATGTTTAGTTTTTTATTATTTTAATCGAAGCGGTGCGGTGGGCTGTCCACGAAGTTGTGTGAACTACAATTTTTGGATTAATTATATACGGTGTAACAACAAAGCAATTCTATTTATTAATCTTCTTAATTTGAACTAGTTAAAAAATTGGAGTTGGACTTCGTGGAGGTTTTTTTGTTTCTTTTTTGGTGGTGAAAAAAGAAAAATAAAAAAAACTAAATTAAAATTAAAATGCTCAAAATCTTAAAAAGGGGTTTTTAAGGTTCGACTAGTTACTTTAATCGCTTACTCCTGCCTGAACCCTTCGGGCTGTAAAAAAATAATAAATATATTTAGCTTTTACCACCCGAAACATTCGGGTGGTAGCAATTATATATAACCCGCTCCTGTGCGAATCTTTCGGGCTTGAATTACAAAAATAACAACTTGCAATATAAATTTAAAAAAAATTAAAATTTACTATGCTCAAAATTTTAAAATTGGTTTTTTAAGATTCGGCTTTATTAAGCAGGATTAAATATTAAAATTTATTTTTTATAATTTTTTCTGCAAGTACTTTCGCTAATTTGTATTTTGATTCAACCGTCCAGCCCGCTGTGTGAGGAGTAATTATAACATTTGGCAAGTTTAGTAATTTATAAAATGGAACAGGTAGTTTTTTTAAGTTCATTTTATCGAACGAGGTTTCTTCGTACTCTATTACATCTAAACATGCACCAATAATTTTTTTATTTTTTATAGAATTTAACAAGTCGAGAGTATTAACCACCGGTCCTCTTGAAGTGTTTATAAGTATTATTGGCTTTTTAAACTTTGCAATAAATTTCTGATTTACCATATATTTAGTTTCGTTAGTAAGCGGAACATGCAAACTAACAACATCGGCATTGTTATAAATACTATTAATACTCACTTCTTTTGTAAACCCGTCGCTGTAATTTTTTTTATATTTATCGTACGAAATTACATTGCAATTAAACCCCGAAAGCTTTTTAGCAACTGCACTGCCCATATTTCCATACCCAATAATTCCAACAGTTTTGTTACATAGTTCAATTCCTCTGTTCTCTTCTCTAAGCCATTTACCTTTTTTTAGTTCGTAATTTGATTTATTAATATTTGCAATTAATGATAACAGCATACCTACAGTTTGTTCGCCTACTGCATCGCGGCTACCTTCAGGCGAATTAAAACATTTAATGCCATGCTTTTCAGCAAAAACGGTATCGATACTTTCCATACCTGCGCCTATTCGTCCAATAAATTTTAATTTTTTTGCTCTTTTTAATATTTCTTTATCTAATGTTATTCTGCTTCTTACTACTATACCTGTGTAATTTTCAATAATATCGTACAAATTGTTATAACTAATAACATTATTATATTCACAAACAAATCCATTTGCATTTAGCATTTCAGATAGCACATCGTGAATATCATCTAAAATTAGAACTTTTTTCATGTTACTGTTTAATTTGAGGTCTGTCGAAAAATGGATTTTTAGTTGTTGCAGTTAATGGAATTCCACACGCAATTTTAACATTTGTTTTAAATAAGCTCATGTTTACAGCAGCATAGCCAACGCTAAACATAATTCTGTTATCTATCTTATAATTCGATGCGGCAGATACAGCTGAACCTAAAGCAATTCCCAAGTCAAGAGAATTAAAAATGCAAGGAGTATAAATAAATTTATTTTTTTCGTTACAGTTTGTAAACCCGCACATACTACATTTTTTTATTTCCTGCGATTTTATTCTTGCTCCAATTATTACAATTGCAGAAGCTTTTAGAATATTTTCTGAATCGCGAACAAAGAAATCCATCTTCTCTTTTTGCCCAATATTTTTCATACTTTTTGAAAGTTGCTTAATTGTGCTTTCTGTTATAATAATAGTTTCAATATTATCTACCCCACGGGCTTTTGGTGCTGTTTGAGCAGCTATAGCCATTAATTTAGCAATTTCGATAATTGTTTTTTCACTGTATTCATCAAATAACAATATGCTCATATTATTTTACATCTAAAATTTCAACTTCAAAAATAACCGATGTGTAAGGCGGTATAATTCCGCTTGACGAACCCTTTTCACCAAAAGCAAGTTTCGAAGGCATAATAAACAAAGCTTTTTCGCCCTTACTCATTCCGCCAATTGCTTCTTCTAAACCTCTTACAACTTGCCATTCAGTTCCAAAAACAAATTTAAACGGTTCGTTACGTTTACGTGTGCTGTCAAAAATTTTACCGTTTAAAAACCTGCCTTCAAAGTGTACGGTTACTGTATCTTTTGTTTCTACTAATTTGCCATAACCTTCATTAATTTTAATTTTATATATTCCCGATGCAGTTGGCTTAACATCAATTTGTTCATTATCTATATAATTTTTAATTACGGTTTTCTCGTAATCGTTAAAGCCGTTTATCCAACTTAAAAATTCTTCTTTGTCTTTAATAAATTGTTCCTCGTTGCAAATATTCAACACGCGAATATTTATTTTAAAAAAGCTATTAGTTGGTAAAAACTTAGGTAATGGTGCATTAATCGTTTTATTAAAAAAATTATCGGCATTAATGTAAAACGAAGCACTATCGTTGTTTCCAAGCATCATAAAACATTCTTCAACCGAACCCTGAAATTTTGGTTTTGTAAGTTTTATGCTTTTAACCGCATCAAAAAACATAGAATCGTTACCGGTATAATATTTTATGTGAAAAGTAATATAGTCGCCAATTTTAGCTCTTTGATTTTTTGTTTTATTAAAGAATCTGAAATAAAAACCATTTAAGCTTTTACTGTAACTTTCAATTTCGACTTTCTCGCTACAGCTTAAGAAAATTGTTATAATAAATAATAGAAAAATTGATTTTTTATAATTCAAATTCACAAAACAAATTTAACTTTTAATTTTTGTTTTGTCAAAAATAATTATTAAATAAAAAACATATATATTTGTATGTAAATTAGATGATTAAAATTTAATTTAAAAAATGAATAATGGTAAACTGATAGTAATGTGTATAAATAGAAATATTATTTAATTAATTGAGTTATTTTATAAAAATATTGTTGATTACTATTTCTTTGTTTTATTATAAAATTATTTATTGTCAGATTGTAATAAATGAAGTTTCGAGTGCTACATTTAATAAATTTTTAGATGAAGATAATTCAGCAGAAGATTGGATAGAACTTTATAATAATTCTTCTTTTTCGTTTAATTTAAATGGTTATAAGCTTGAGCGTGATGAAAATGGAAATATTAAAAGTTGGACATTCCCTAATGTTTTTATTAAACCTTATTCTTATTTAACTGTATTTTGCTCGGAGAAAAACAGAACTGCTTGGTTCGACCATTGGGAAGTGCCTGTATATGCTAATAACATGTGGAAATATTTTATTGGATTAACAGAGCCACCTCAAAATTGGTACTCAACAAATTTTAATGATATTACTTGGCAAAGTGGTATCGGTGGAATTGGTTATGGTGATAATGATGACTCAACAGTTATTCCACAAACAACATCTTTGTATATGCGAAAATCATTTTACATATCCGATACATCAAAAATTGAAGTAGGGGCACTCTTAATTGATTATGATGATGCATTTGTTGCTTATTTAAATGGTGTAGAAATTGCAAGGGCAAATATAGGGGTTTATGGCGACCATCCTGCATATAACACTTATGCATACGACGAACATGAAGCAAAAATGTATCAGAATGGGAATTTCTCCGGAGCTTTTTGGATCCCGGAAAATATAATAGATTCGGCATTAAAACCGGGGAACAATGTGTTTGCAATTCAAACTCATAATTTTAACGATGGTATGGACGATTTATCTTCAATACCGTATTTACTAATTGGAGTTAGCGATACCACAGTTACATATTTCCCATTTCCTGCATCCGTTCATTTACATACTAATTTTAATCTTACAAATACAGGTCAGAAAATTAACCTGATTAACCAATCGGGAACATTAATTGATAGTAAGGAAGTAGGATATATACATATTAATAATTCTTTCGGCAGAAATCCTGATGGTTCAACTAATTGGTGTATATTTGACAAGCCATCGCCCGACTCCACCAATAATCAATCTGCATGTTATTCGGGATATGCTGTAAAACCTGTAATTAATAAAGAAAGTGGCTTTTATAACAATGCGCAAACAATTTCTATTTCTACTCAACCCGATTTTATAATAAAATATACAACTGACGGAAGTGAACCTTCAGAATTATCGCTAACATACAATAATCCTTTTGTGATAAATACTAACACCGTAATACGAGCAAGGTCGTTTTCGATTTTTTCAAATATTTTGCCAAGTGTTACAACAACGAAAACATATTTAATTAATGAAAATATTACATTGCCCGTTTTGTCGTTATCAACAAATCCAGAAAATTTATTTGATTGGAATTATGGCATTTATATGTTAGGCCCCGGTGCAGACACAACCACTCCACCATTTATGGGTGCTAACTTTTGGAATAATTGGTCGAGACCTGCACATCTCGATTTTTTTGATGAAAAAAATAATTTTAAGTTTGATATAAATGCTGAAATAAAGATTCAGGGAAATTATTCTAAAGCATGGGCACAAAAGGGATTTTCGGTAAAATTAAAAGACGATTACGATGGCTATAATTTGAAATATAAATTATTCCCCGATAAAAATATAACAGATTTTAAAAGCTTTAATATTCGAAATGCCGGTACCGACTGGAATACTTGCCATATGCGTGACCGACTCAATCAAAAAAATGTTCAAAATTTTACCCATTTAGATATAATGGACGGAAGACCTTGTGTGTTATTTGTTAATGGAAATTATTTTGGAGTTTACGAATTACGCGAAAAGCAAGATAAATTCTATATAGCAAATAACAATAATGTGGATAAAGACAAGCTCGACTTTTTAGAATTTGACGGTTCAGTTATTGAAGGTTCAAATAAAAATTTTTTTACAATGGTTGATTTCATAAAGAACAATAATATGAGTATCGTTCAAAATTACGACTCCGCTACAAAGATGCTCGATATAAATAATTTTACCGATTATTTTATAACTGAAACATACATTGCTAATATTGATTGGCTTGGCAATTATACAAATAATATTAAATTTTGGAGAACAAACGAACCAATTAGTAAATGGCGATATATGCTATGGGATACCGATATTACATTAGGATTTGCACAAGGACAAGATAGTGCTAATTTGCTCAAACAAGCCATTAATCCGCAAGTCGAAAACCCTCATTCGGTAATGTTAAAATCATTGTTAAATAACGATAATTATAAAAATTATTTTGTAAATCGGTACTGCGATTTAATAAACTCAATTTTCCGACCTTATAAATTTATTTCTAAATCTGAAGACCTTAAAAATGAAATGTATTCAGAAATGCAACGACATTTCTCAATGTGGCATAATAATTTACCCTTTCCATGGTCTTTATTTGTAGGTCGTTCTTCTGATGTAAATTCTTGGGAAATGAATATTGATACAATGCAAATTTTTATGG
>Ga0172375_10012740_pt1 | contig 10516 bp, 10 predicted proteins | sample LakKiv1m_FD_114537 | JGI IMG/M metagenome (GOLD analysis project Ga0172375, IMG submission 114537) | Freshwater microbial communities from Kabuno Bay, South-Kivu, Congo - kab_092012_11.1m | ecosystem: Environmental > Aquatic > Freshwater > Lake | place: Democratic Republic of the Congo...
CCGCCCCACCACCGCCACGAACCCGGAGCGGAAGTCGGGCGGGAGATCATCGGCCAAGGGAAGTGTGTGTAAGTCCATGTCTGCCACGAAAGTGGATAGGTATCAGGGATTAGGGATTAGGGACTAGGGATTAGGGATTAGGGACTAGGGATTGCGCAACCCAATCCCCAATCCCCAATCCCCAATCCCCTATCCCTGATCCCCAACGCCTCACGCCGCCAGCTTGAACGGGTTGAAGTCGGTGTGCACGTCGTAGTAATCCTCGCGCTCGGCTCGCTTCAGGAAGGCCACGATGCGGTAGGTGATCGGCGTGAACACGACCTCGATACCGACCTTGAAGATGTAGTTGGCGACGATGATGCTCGCCGCGGCGGCCCAGGGAAACACGCCGAACGTGCTGGCGATCAGCACAAACAGCGTGCTGTCCACGCCTTCACCCACCAGCGTCGAGCCGATGGTGCGCGTCCACAGCCAGCGCCCCCGCGTCCAAACCTTCATCCGGGCCAGGACGTAGGAATTGCTGAACTCGCCGGCGAAGTAGGCGACCAGGCTGGCGATGATGATGCCGCCGCTGCTGACGCCGCCGAGGATCGCGTTATACGCCGCCTGCCCGGCCGTCGCCTGCCAGTTTGCCTCGCCGGGCAGACGCCCCACCACCCAGAGTGTGACGCTCATCAAGCCGGCCATGGCAAACCCGGCCCAGATGACCCGCCGGCCCCGCGCGTAGCCGTAGACCTCCGTCAGCACGTCACCGAAGATATAGCTGATGGGAAAGAGCAGCGTACCCCCATCGAACGCCAACGGCAGGTGGATGATCGGCAGTGACACGCCCCAGTCGATGATCTTGGCCGACGAGGCAATGTTGCTGATCAGGAGCACGGCCACGAAAAGGGCCATGATCAGGTCGTAGTAACGATAGGTTCGGTTCATGTGACACCGGACGATGGACGATGGACGATGGACGATAGACGATAGACGATGGTCCACGGTCTATCGTCCATCGTCATTATCGTCAACGGTCTATGGTCTATGGTCGGTTATCTCTTCCCGGCCAAGTCTTTCCCGCAGCGCGGCCACCTGCGCAGCCAGGCGCGCCGGCAGCCGATCGCCGAACTGGGCGAAATGCCGCTCGACGTCCGGGACTTCCGCTCGCCAGGCGTCACGATCCACCCGCAGCAGCTCATTCACGTCGTCCGGCGGGATGTTCAACCCGGACAGATCGAGATCCGCGGCGCAGGGCACATACCCGATCGGTGTCTCCGTCGCGCACGCCTTGCCATCGACGCGCTCGCACATCCACTTGAGCACACGGCTGTTCTCGCCGTAGCCCGGCCACAGCCACTTGCCCTGGGGCGTCTTGCGGAACCAGTTGACGTAGAAGATCTTCGGCGCCTTGTCGCCCAGCCGGTCGCCCATGTCGAACCAGTGCTGGAAGTAGTCCGCCATATTGTAGCCGCAGAACGGCTGCATGGCGAACGGATCGCGGCGCAGGTGGCCCACCGCGCCGATGTTGGCCGCGGTCGTCTCCGAGGACGCCGTCGCGCCCATGAATACGCCGTGATCCCAGTCGAACGCCTGCGTCACCAGCGGCACTACCCCGGCGCGGCGGCCGCCAAAGACGAAGATGTCGATGGGCACGCCTTCCGGCTTTTCCCAATCAACGCTGATCACCGGGCACTGCGACGCGGGCGCGGTGAACCGGGCATTGGGATGGGCGGCCGGCTCGCCTTTGGCCGGGGTCCAGTCACGGCCTTTCCAGTCGATGGCATGTTCCGGCACCGGCACGCCCATGCCTTCCCACCAGATATCCCCGTCGTCGGTCAACGCGCAATTGGTGAAGATGACGTTTTCCCGCACCGTGTCCATCGCCATCGGGTTGGACCCATACGAGGTGCCCGGTGCGACGCCGAAGAAGCCCGCCTCCGGGTTGATGGCGTACAGGCGGCCATCCGGCCCGATCTTCATCCAGGCGATATCGTCGCCGATGGTCTCGGCCTTCCAGCCCGGAATCGTGGGTCGGATCATCGCCAGGTTCGTCTTGCCACAGGCCGAAGGGAAAGCTGCGGCGATGTGATAGTGCTTGCCCTCGGGATTGGTCAGCCGGAGGATCAACATGTGCTCGGCCATCCAGCCTTCGCGCTTCGCCATCGTCGAGCCGAGGCGCAACGCCAGACACTTTTTCCCCAGCAGCGCGTTGCCGCCGTAGCCGGAGCCGAACGACCAGATCAGGTTCTCCTCCGGGAAGTGGCTGATGTACTTCTTCTCCATCGGCGCGCAGGGCCAGGTGACATCGCGTTCGCCCGGTGCCAGGGGCGCACCGACCGAATGGAGGCAAGGGACGTATTGGTCTTCAGGCCCCAGGGCCTCGATCACCTGCGTGCCGACCCGCGTCATGATGTGCATGTTGCACACGACATAGGGACTGTCGGTGATCTCAACCCCAATCTTCGCCATCGGTGAGCCGATAGGCCCCATCGAGAACGGGATGACATACATCGTGCGGCCGGTCATGCAACCCCGGTACAACCCGGTCATCGTCCGTTTGAGCTCATCGGGAGCGATCCAGTTGTTGGTGGGACCGGCATCATCGCGGTTGCGCGTGCTGATGAACGTGCGGGCCTCGACCCGCGCCACGTCGCTGGGATCAGAACGGAAAAGAAAGCTGTTTGCGCGCTGCTTGAGAGGTGTCGCCTCACCGGATGCTACCACTTCAGCCATCAACCGATCAAATTCGGCCTGGCTCCCGTCGCTCCAGTGGATCTTATCGGGCCGGCACAACGCCGCGACCTCCTCGACCCACTGGGCCAGACACTGGTTCTTCACTTTGTAGGCCACAATGATTCTCCTCGTGATTCCAGGGAACCAGGGACTAGGGATTAGGGACTAGGGACTGGGGATTAGGGACTAGGGAAAGGAGCTTCCTGGTTCCTGGTCCCTGATCCCTGATCCCCGGTCACTGATCCTCAGTCCTCTAGCCTCAATGCGGACATCGTACTGCGGATCAGATCGGCGGAGCGCTTCATTGCGGCCTTCTCTTCGTCATTGAGATCGAGTTCGATGATCTTCTCCACGCCTTGCCTGCCCAGGACGACCGGAACACCGAAGCAGATGTCTTTGAGGCCGTATTCGCCCTGGAGATAGACCGATGCAGGATAAATGTGATGCTGGTTCTTGGCGATCGCCTGGGCCATCTTGCATACCGACGCGCCGGGCGCGTAGTATGCGCTGCCGGTCTTGAGGTAACGCACGATCTCCGCGCCGCCGTCGCGGGTACGGGCGATGATACGATCCAGTTGTTCATCGCTGAGAAAATAAGTCAGGGGAATGCCACCAATGCTGGAGAAGCGCGCCAGCGGCACCATCTCGTCGCCGTGGCCGCCGAGGACGGTGGTGTGGATGTTTTCAGGGTCCAGGCCTGTTTCCATTGCGATGAACGTCTTCATCCGCCCACCGTCGAGCACGCCCGCCTGGCCGATGACCCGTTCGCGCGGGAACCCGCTGAGCTTGTAGGCGAGGTAGGTCATGGTATCCAACGGGTTGGTCATCATGATGATGATGGAGTCGGGTGAGTATTTCACGACGTTCTTGACAACACCGCCCACGATACCAGCGTTGATGTTTACCAGATCTTCACGCGTCATGCCGGGCTTGCGTGCCACGCCGGCAGTGATGATTACGATATCGGAGTTGACCGTGTCGGCCATATCAGACGTACCGATGGCGTCAATCGCGTGCCCGGCAATAGGGCCGGCCTGGATCAAATCCAGCACCTTGCCCTTGGCGAGCCCGTCCACCACGTCCACCAGGACAATCTCACACCCTCCCGCGATCATCGCCCAGTGGGCGACCGTCGAGCCGACATATCCTGCACCGATAATGCTGACTTTGCTCATTGCGTGACTCCTCTACCTGATGCATATTGCGTGTTGCGTATTATATCGTCTCCGACCGGGCCTGTTATGTGTTGTGGCCGGTCTCCGACCGGGCCACCTGCCCGCATAAACAACCTGCCCGCTGGTATTCCCGGAACAACTGTCCCCAATCAGTCGCCGTCTGCCACTCCTCCGCAACCCGCTTGAATTTGAGCGGCCAGTGCATATAGTCCTGCTCGACCTCGCCGATGAAGGTCGGAAAGATGACCAGGGGCGTTCGAAACAGCGCCTTTTGCAGAACCCTGGTGGGGCCATACCAGGACAGCCACGCCAGGAAGGTGTGCGTGCTATAGCCCACCTTGAAGCCCCAATTCTCGCCCGCCACATCATCACCGATCAACTCGATCTCGCGCACATCGCCGACACCCAGGCCGCGGTCGTGCGCCAACCGGATATATTTGATACCGAGCGGATCAAAGCCCATCAGCCGGGCCGCCACAGCATCGATCGCCACCTGATCGGCTGAAGCCAGGATGACGTTCTTGACCACCGGCTCCATCAGCCGTGGGCCAGGGCCATTGCCGGCCGTCGTGCCGTCCATCACCGCGAAGATGCCGGGGTGGATCTCCTTCTGGATCGCCAACAAATCGACCAGCGTCTCGTGAATCCACGTATGCGTATAATGCCGGTATTTGCTGAGCAGGCCGCCGAACGCGTTCTTCATCGCGCCGGTCGTCGTGGTGTACATGTGTGTTTTGACCGTCGGCAGATGCACGATGTTCTTGCCGATGAAATAGTCAGGAATCAGGATACCTTCGGGGTAAATGTGATCCAGGGCCAGCATGGAGGTCTTGGGCCGGTAGGATATCCAGGCCATATCTTCTTTGCGGAAGTTATACAGCACCGGGATGTTGTGTCCCTGAAAGACCGGCACATAGCCGTTGAGGTCTTCGCCCTTGAACGCGTTCGTGACGACCGTCTGGTTCTGCACGCAAACCAGATCGTCGAACCCCGCCTTGCGCAGCGCCAGGATGGTGCCTTCGAGCTGCCACGGAGTCGTGTTAGCGCCGGGCATGGGGAAATGCCAGGAGATGTTATCTTTCAGGATCGTGGTCGTCTTAGGCGCCAACGCCGCCGCCCCGTCGGCCAGGTCAAACAGTCGTTGGTAATCCTGAAGCACTGTGTCGGGCTGCGTGCGCAGGACTGCCACTCTTGCTCTGGACGCCATCAAAGAACCTCCCCCAAGATCAACACATGCCCGTTGCAACCGCATAGAAAACTATACTGCGTTCCAATCGTCGGCCGAAGGCTGGCGGCCGGTTATGTTTGCCACTTCCTGCAACATGAACCGCAACTGAGGAACCGTGTATTCCTCGTTGGATGGGATGGCCAGGCGATGCGTCCCGAAAATCATAAACTGATGCCGCGTGCCGGAGAATGGACCGTCAAACCCCAACACCCGTAACCATCGGATGAACTCACGCCGTTTGCATGGTAACCAGTGACTCATAACCTGGCTCTTCATTCAAGTCAATACCTGCGATCACCGGCAGCCGGTGCCTTACCTTGAACCCCATGAGGATCCAGTCTTCAAGCACAGAGCGGAGTTCCTGTTCGCATTCGTGCAAGGTTCTCGCGAAGGCAACAACGCCCGTACAAGCCGGGATGCGGCCCGCGAAGGTGCCGTCATCCAACTTATCGTAGACCGCCCCGGCGATCGCCTCCTCAATATAGTCGCTCAATACGAAACGCGCGTTCATTACTTCCCCCTGGAGCTACAAGCCCTGAACTTCCCCGATTTACACTCCAACAACGGCCGGCAGCGGCTGTGCCTCCGTTGCCGGTAGCTCGATGCCGTCGGCCGCCAGAACGGGCTTGAGCGCCGCGATGGCGCACTCCAGCATCTTCTCGTCGGGATCCCGCGTAGTCAACCGCTGGAGCATTAAGCCCGGCGTGATGAGGGCACGCACCAGCGGATGATCGACGCGCGACGCCGTGAAACGCATGAACTCGTAAGCGATTCCGGCCACCACCGGGATCAGCACGATGCGCGAAAGGAGGCGCAGGATGACATTGTCGAAATGAAACGGCGCAAAGACGATGATCGCGATGACCATCACCGAGAGCAAGAAACTGGTGCCGCAGCGGGTGTGTGACGTGCCGAACCGGGCCACGTTCGCCGGCGTGAGGGGCGCGCCCGCCTCATACGCGTTGATGGTCTTGTGTTCGGCGCCGTGGTAGGCGAACACCCGCCGGATATCGGGCATGAAGCCGATTGCCCACAGGTAAACCAGGAAAAGCGCGAGCCGTATCACGCCCTCGACGATGCTGACGACCAGGCCATTCGCGCCGAACGGTGATAACCACTTGGCCGCCAGGGTCGGCAAAAGGAAGAACACGCCGACGGCGATCGCCAGCGACAGAGCGACAGTCGTCCAGGCCACCGGCCCGGAGAACTTGACCTCCTCCTGGCCTTCTTCCTGCAAGGAAATATCAGCCGACCACATCAGCGCCCGCATGCCCAGTCCCAGCGCGTCCCAGAGCATCCCCAAGCCACGCACGAACGGCCACTGGCCCCATTTTCTGGTGTAAATAGCAGCGGTGAGAGGCTCCTCGTGGATTACAATTTCCCCATTGGGGGCACGCGCAGCCACCGCCATCTGCTTGCGCCCACGCATCATGACCCCTTCGATAACGGCCTGACCACCGTAATAAAACTTCGCCAAAGCTCAACCTCACCTTTCGCTGGATTCTATTTGTGTCGGCATTGTACACGACCGCTGTAGGAGTGTCAAAGGCGAATCTGAATCCCGGGCGTTGCCATGTCCGACGACCCCCCATCACTCCACATCCGACTCACCCGGCTCATCCCCTTCCGCCTCCAATCCCAGGCAGATGAGGTATCCCCGCGCTCGCTCGGCTTTGGGATAGCGGTTGACCAGCTTCCAGAAGCGAGCGCCGTGGTTGGCCTCCTGTAAATGCGCCAGCTCGTGCACGATAACGTAGTCGCGCACCCAGGCGGGCATGGTCGCGACGCGATGCGAAAGACGGATCACGCCCGTTGCCGACGTGCAACTGCCGTACCGCCGTTGCTGATTCGTCACATAGCGGATCTCACGCCAACGCAGCTTGCCGCCGAAATACTGCCGGCTGAGTTCGGCTGCGCGGCGCGCCAGCGCACCGTCGTCGGCTGTTTCGACACGTTCCTTGTGCCGCAACAGCCGGCCTTTGAGGTTCTCGATGATGGGATTCAGCTCGGCGTCGGTCATGCGCACCGGCGCTAACACTTCAATAACCTTGCCGTCCCCGACAAGTCGCGCCGAGACGGTCTTCTTCCGCCGGTCGCTGCGAACGATACGAATCTCAGGATCAGGTGTCACGCCGGAATCATAGCATGACCTGAGGTAAGGGACAACTCCCCACAGGAAGGGGATTGGGGATTAGGGATTGGGGATTGCGGGCGGCCGAGATCGAGCTGAACCAAGGCAATTTCCAGGACAGTCTCTCATGCCGGGCGCGGCGCCACGGCGGGTAAAACTGGCGGGGATTGGGGGATGAGGGGATTATTCCTGCTGCTCCATCCCCTGATCCCCTCATCCCCGCTATTCTCAGGGCAGTTACCCATGCCGGGCTCGACGCCACGGCCCATGAAAATGTCATGCTGAGCGGGTTCACAAGCCAACATGCGCGGCGGCGCGATCCCAGCGAAGCATCCGTCCGTTGCACTCTGGACAAGTCGCGCGTCGTAACGGACTCTTCGCTGGATTCACGCCGTAACGTACTTCACGAGGCCAACCCGCTCAGAGTGACAGCGAAGGGCATTTTCAGGGCAGGCTCTCATATCGTCCACGGTCAATCGTCCATCCGGCAGGCTTTTGGTTCGGCGTCTGCTTCTGTGCTACACTGGCACCCATGATCAAGGCCATGAACCGTGCCGCCCGTTTCTTCGACGCCGACTACGCCGGCTACCTGGAGGATTTGCCTGTGCTCCTGGGATACGCGCAGCGCACCGGCAGCCCACTGCTGGAGCTTGGCTGCGGCGCCGGCCGCGTGTTGATTCCGCTCGCGCAAGCCGGCTACCGCGTTACCGGCGTCGACCTGAGCCCGGAGATGCTGCGCCTCGCCCGAGCGAAAGCTGAGTCGGCCGGCGTAACCGACCGGGTGACGCTGATCCAGGGCGACTACTGTGATGCGCCGCTGGGCGGCCCGTATCGCCTGGCGTTCGCCGTGATGAACACCTTCCTGCATTTGACGACCCAGGCCGACCAATTGCGCGCTCTGCGCCACTGGCGGGAGCACCTGGCGCCGGGCGGCCTCCTGCTGATCGACGTCTTCCATCCGGACGTGGGCCAACTGGCGACCCTGGATGGCCGCCTGGAATGGGACAAGTCGTGGACCGACCCTGAAACCGGTGTCACCGTGATGAAATGGGTGACGCGCGTGGTCGATCTCGCGGAGCAGACCCTTCACGTCACACTGATCTACGACGAGGTCGCGGCCGACGGCAGTCTGCGGCGCACCCTGGTGCCCTACGACGCGCGCTATCTGTGGCGTTTCGAGGCCGAGCTGTTGTTGGACAAGGCGGGTTTCGTCCTGGAAGCCCTGTACGGGGGCTGGGACACAGGGCCTTTTGAGGGTAACAGCGATCGGATGATCCTGGTCGCCCGGCGGAGAAAGTGAACATCCGAAGCCGGGATTCGAGAAACACACAACGGAGAAAACGAATGTCAAGACAGAAACACCATACGCTTTTCCTCATCGTCATCCTGCTCGCCGCGGCGCTGAGCCTGGGCGGATGCAAACGGCAGGACACGAAGACCGACACTCAGCAACAGTACATCCCCGCCGTCGGCGGTCAGAATTCACCGCTGCCTACGCCGGGAGATGCCAACTCCCCGGTGAACCCGTAGGCCGAACGGAACTCGCAGCAATGGCGAGGCGTCTCACATGCATCTATCAGCAGTTGCACAGAAAGGAGTCTTTTAGCATGCGAAGACGAACCATATTCACCATCGTCGCGGCCGCGTTAGTGGCCCTCACCGGCATCTTCGGACTGCGCGCCAGTACGGACCCGGCGCTCGCCGATGTGACCGGACCTGAGCTCACGGTCTACAACCAGGGCATCGCGCTCGTGCGGGATACCCGCACGCTGAACCTGAAAGCGGGCGTGCAGACGGTCACCGTGAATGACATCGCAGCCCAGGTTGATCCCACCAGTGTCTACTTCAAATCGCTCACCGATCCGACCGGCACCACGGTCCTGGAGCAGAACTTCGAGTACGACACGGCCAGCACGGATAAGCTGCTGAGCAAATATGTCGGTCAGACCATCCAGGTGATCACCGCGGATGGTACAATGTACGAGGGGACGCTGCTCAGCGGCGCCAGTGATATCATCCTGCAAAGCAAGTCCGATGAAGTCAGCGTCATCAGCCGCGACAAGGTGCGCGACTTCACCTTTCCTGCGCTGCCAGATGGTCTGGTGACCCAGCCGTCACTGGTCTGGATGCTCGACGCCAGGCAAGCCGGCGAGCAGCAAGCCGAGATCACCTACCTGACCAGTGGCATCGGCTGGCAGGCGGATTACGCCTTGCAGTTGGCACCGGATAGCAGAACGTTGGGCCTCGACGGCCGGGTGACGCTTGACAATCACAGCGGCGCCACATACACGAACGCCACGTTGAAGCTGGTCGCCGGCAACGTCAATATCGTGCAGTCACCCCAACCCCTACCGGAGGCTCCCGCCGTCGCCAGGGCCGGTGCGATCGCGCCATCAGTGGCGCAGCGTTCCTTTTCGGAATACCACCTGTACCAGATCGGGCATCCGGTGACCGTAAAGGACAATCAGACCAAGCAGATCCAGTTCATCACCGCGGCTGGCGTCCCCGCCGACAAATACTACGTCTATGACGGATCATCCGGTCTCCGCTTCGTTCAAGGCAGCGCGCCGCAGGTGGATCCCAACTACGGCGCCAACACCGGGGTGACGCAGGTGCAGACCTTTCTCCAGTTCAGCACCGGCAAAGAAGGCGTGAATGCGGCGCTCCCGCAAGGCGTCGCGCGGGTCTATCAGCAGGATGCGGACGGGAACTACCTGTTGATCGGCGAGGACACTGTTCAGGACACGCCTCAAAACGAAAACGTGACGCTTAACCTGGGAAATGCGTTCGATATCGTGGGTGAACGCCAGCAGACCGACTTCAAGCAGGTTTCTGACAAGGTAATTGACGAAAGCTTCCAGATCACGCTGCGGAATCAGAAGACGAACGCGGTGCAGGTGCGGGTCGATGAGCATCTGTATCGTGCGAGCGACTGGCAAATCACTGCCGAGAGCGCCCCGCATACCAGGCTCGACGCCCAAACCGCCGAATGGCGGCTGGATGTGCCGGCCGGCGGCCAAACAACGCTGACCTACACCGTGCGATATCAGTGGTAGGCCGACGAGCGCGCCCGGCGTTGTCCGCAGGATGCCACGCGAAAACGCCGGGCTAAAGCAGATGAAAACTCGCTGAAGCGAGTTTCAACCAACGGCGACCGGCGCGGCGGCGATCATGGCGGCGGGTGCCCGCCCGGCGTTAAAACGCCGGGCTGAAGCAGATGAAAACTCGCTGAAGCGAGTTGATGCGGGGTGCCGGCGACTCCAG
>Ga0172375_10012743_pt1 | contig 10514 bp, 5 predicted proteins | sample LakKiv1m_FD_114537 | JGI IMG/M metagenome (GOLD analysis project Ga0172375, IMG submission 114537) | Freshwater microbial communities from Kabuno Bay, South-Kivu, Congo - kab_092012_11.1m | ecosystem: Environmental > Aquatic > Freshwater > Lake | place: Democratic Republic of the Congo...
AAAGAGGCTCCGTATAGGACCTCGTCGGCCGCCGGGAAGAGATGCCCCAAGATCGTGCTGGTGACCAGCTTGACATCTCCGCCCGCCGAAACCGGCGAGCCATTGACGGTATCTATTCCCTCCACCTCTTCTGGGGATCCGGTCGTAAAAGAGAGATCGGGAACCTCCCCTACCATCCCAAGCGCGTTTATATAGAGCGAAAAACCTTCTATATTAATGTTGCCGGCCGCGTCTATCGTGCCGATCCCCAAATTTTCGGTTCCGTCTGTCGCCCCCTTGGCATTTATGGTGATCGGGGCCGGAAGACCGTGTCCTTCAAGCGGGATATCTGGAAAGGTGTTTCCCCTTATTATCAAGCTCGTCCCATTGACCACCTCGATCGGGATCGGATCGATATCGGCACAAAGAGGCTCTTTTCCCTCCACCCCCACCTTTACGGTCGGGGCGCTTAAGGCGATGCAGAGGGAGCTTTCCAGCCTTACCGTACAACTTCCCGTCGGGGCCGGCGCCGGTGTAGAGGAGGAACCGGAGCCTCCCCCCCCGTTATCCTCATCGCCGGCCACCTGACTTTGAGGAAAATATTCGGGCATATAATCGGCCCCGGGGCAGGCAGAAAAGAGGAATAGAAAGGCCGCCACCGCCAATATAGACAGAAACTTGCTAATCATATTGTGTAGTCGCTTATTATTCATAAAATATGCTTATGCACTTCACATCCATGGAGTAGCAGACTTTAGTCTGCGCCCGTTTTAATGCATTTTATCGCGCACTAAAGTGCGCTACTCCAGCGCGTGGGTGTCAAGTGCATAAGCATTTTCATAAAATTCGATGTCTGGACATATTATCGGCTCTTCCCGGGAAAAGTTGCGCACTTTTTTTATTTATTCAATATGCGACGCGCTAGCGCACTGCGCATTGAAAAAAATATAAAAAAAGTTAGCAACTTTTTTACAGAACTGCCGATAAGGCTTTAAAGCGGTAAAATGACTAAAAGGTCTAAATAGTTAAATATGCTTAATAAGTTATTGATTACATTGGCGTTTTTAATCGGAATGGCCGGACCAGCCTACCCCTATTCCGCGCTACATATTATGGGTGCCCTAACCAATGCGCCCAGTTCCCCTGATACTCCTGATCCAACTAATACGCCTAATTCACCCAGCCCTTCTACCTGCTCTCACGGGACAATGGTCCCGGAAAAGGTCTGCGATATGGGGGCCGGATTTCTATGCGTTAACACCCCCTCTTTAGGGGTAGAGGAAGACCACATAATGATAAAGGGGTCTGTCGACCTAAGGAACAATATTTTATCCTCCCTGTCCATGTCGGTCCAGAACGAGTATACCAACGAATACAAGAACGTTAAGTTTGATAAGCCGGAAGAGACAAGTAACTGCTGGGAAAGCGCCTCAAAATTCTGCCTGGATGCCGACGGTTTCTTTGCCGTCAGGGCGGAGCTTGGGGAAAGGTACGGGCCGTTCACTATCCTCTTGACGGCGGCCCGCGAAAACGGTCCGTCGCAGGAAAACAAGGTGCGAACCTCAAGGGTGACCCCGCTTGCGCTCAAAAAAGAGGACGTTAAACTCACGGTCAACGGTTCGAACGCCAATCTCGAAATCGATCTTCTTCACGCATGCCAGGCCTGCGATTTTATCGGGATATCGACCGGCGGCGTAACAGTAACGGTAGAAAATATCATCGAAAGCCCCGCTCAAGGGGTCAAGCAGATAACCGAAAAGACAAATATCGCCGGAGGCGGTATTTTTTCCTTATGCCTCCCTCTTAAAGACGGAAAAAACACGATAAGCGTTACGGCCTGCAACGCCGCTACGGGTCCAGAATGTCCCAAAATCGATCTTGAACCGGTAAGCTACACGGGCGAACAAGAGGGAATCAGCTGGTTAAAACCGGTTGAATCGATTTACAGCGCCGATATCAATCCGGAGGTTTCCTTGGATTTTACGATCGCGGGAACCGAAGGAAAAACGTGCGATTCGGCAAACATCCGGATGATCTTCAACAGAAAAGAGGAAACGCGAATCTGCCCCGATTCCGCCGGAATTTACAGGTTGCAACTTAAGCCCGATACGGGAATAAATGTCGGAAAGATACTTTCCGGCGACGAATCCTACTCTTTCACGTTCGGATGGGGCGAAATATCCGCCCCCTTCGAGGGCGGCAGGGCCAAGACCAACGATAATCTGTGGATAAAAAATGCCGGCGGTTTTTCGATCGGGAAGGACTTTCTTACAGGAACCGTAAAAGGCCTCATCAATAATTTCTTAAAATCCGACGAATTTAAACGGATGTTGGTAAAATTGCCGGAGATGTTTGCGGAAAAACCGACGACGGAAACAGATAAAAAATCCACGATGTATAGCGAGATCGAAAATCTAATCAACGAAATACCGATGTGTAAAAAAGAGCCGTCAGACGACGAGAAAAGCCACGGAATAAGGATCTCCAAATCCCCGTCCGTCGAGTTGATAGAGATACCAAAAATTGAGTTTAAACAGGACGCAATCGGTCTTATCCTAAACGCCGAAAACGTAAGCGCCAACATAGAATATTTCCTGGACGAGGACGAGAATGGCGTTCCGGACAAAAGGGCGATGCCGTTAAAAATCGGCTTTAAAAAGATATTCTCCCCTATCGAATTGAAAGTCGACAGGACCGGCGAAAAACCGTTATTCCTGCTTTCCGGACCATCAACAGATTGCGAATATAAATCGAGACACGCGTGCATGAATCGTCCGGCGATCATCGTGCCAAAAGATATAGTCGGAAACGCGACCAAGGGCGGTTACTTTGTAAAATGCGACGAGTCTATCGACAAGGATTGCGTTGGAATTAACATCAGAAACGCACAAACGGGAATATTCAGCACCGTCGTTCTTGACGCGATAAACGAACTTCTATACTGCAAAGGAAGCGCGACGCTGACTTACATGATACGCGAATATCTCAAAGAGGTTCCGATACAGATCGGTAATATCGATTTTGATTATCCAAAAGATCCTTTGATAAAGATAGGAAGCGGCCGGGGTTTTATGCTTCCTTTAGGTCTTGACCTGCTTAACAATCAGTTCAGCGTCTCTGAAAAGGGAATATATGGAACGGTCCCGGCGATCGTCGGGAGCGAGGGATTTTATTCTCAAATGCCGGCGGAGCTACGAAACGATCGAAACGGTTTTTTAAAAAGGCCCTATCTTCAATCTACAACCAATATCGCCTCAAAGATGGCCGATTACGATATCGGAATATCAATAGGGGAAGATCTTCTTAACGCTATACTGTTTCTTCTGGTCGAGCAGGATCCGGTCGGAGGAAAACAGGGCATATTCGATTGGGATATTCACGAGGGCTTTTTAAAAGCGATGGGGTTCGATTCCGTGTCGGAATGCGACGAGTTCAAGCCGGAATCGACCGACGACAAGCCTTCCGCAATCTGCAACTTAAGGCCCAGGGTCGGCGATATACTCGGAAGCGCGTTGACGGCAAACGGTTACTTCGGACAAAAATATCCGATAATGATAAGTATAAGAGGAAATCGTTCGCTCGCCCCTCATATCAACTTTTTCAATATGAGCGAACGGCAGTTCATCGATTTCCAGCTTGGGGAGATCGAGATGTCGTTTTACGCCCTCCAAACGGACAATTCGGTCGCGCCCGACAAATACGGAAATTATAAACTTAAACTGGACGATAACGGCCAGCCCGTCATTCTTTCCATGAACCCCACCGATCCCGACCCGAGGAACGGACAGATAACAAAATTCAAATTGTCGGCGTTGATAGCCCTTGAAATAACCGAGGTAAAAACCGACGAGGAAGATCCGTCTTTGCTGTCTTTCACAATCAGGCCCGACGCGAATCTATCAAGAATAGAGTTCAGGCCGATTGCCGGCGGAAATACAACCGTAATTTCGGACAGGAGCATGATGTCGGCGCTGGAAGAAAAGATAAACTTCGGATTAAACATATATTCCGAGGAAAAAAATGCGATCAGGATCAATCTTCCAAAGGAGATCAACTTTAAGCCCACCGGACCGGCCGACCAGTTCGGGCTTTTAGGACTTGAAAAAATAACTTTCGGACGTGACGGCATTCAATTGAAAGTAGAGGATTCGCAGGAATTTATCGATATACTTGGAAAGATATCCATTACGCAATCGCTACACGTGGGCTCACAGAAGGAAGAGTTTTTATTGCCCAAATAATGCTTACGCCTTTGCCGGTTCTCCGGGTATCAATCCTTCTTTCACCAGTTTAACTTTTAATTTTTCGTCTTTCGTCTTCAGCCAGCGTTCGTACAGATTTAAAAGGGCCACGTTATCGCCCAAATGATGGGTTATACTTAGCTCCTCTAACACATAAACAATATCGACAAACCTGTCGGAAAGTTCGCCGTAAAGTTCGTTAAATAATTTTTCGCCCGAAAATCTTGCCGCAAGCGACCCATAGGCGGAGCTCCCCATATCGACGTAATAACTCCTCCCTACAAGGCCTCTATCAAGATGCCCTGCGAAAAATCCCAATGTATATAACGAAACGTCCCCCAGTTTTTTAAACTCCCTTACCTGTTCCCCTTTGCCGCCCGAAAGGGCCTTGATAAAAATAAGGGCAAGCGGCTCCTCTTCGAACTTTTGTTCCTTTGGCCTGTAAAGGTTTCCGGTCCTTTCGAATTGCAACAACATATTGACAAGATAAAACTCCGTCGTCTCGGCGATCTGCAAATTCTGGTTTAACATAGCCCTCTGCAGACCGTCGCGAAAATACTCTCCAAGATGAGAGCCCTCTACTATTGAAACAGGCTCGCGTTTCATCAGGGGACCTCCACCACGATAAAGTGCAAGATATATGCCAGAATTGGACTGCGTAATTATTGAATTTATTGATAAATATAGTGTCGAAATGCAAAAAACGTCAAAGATTTGACTGATTACAACTCATCCGCAAGATGTGAAACGTCCGGCGCTAATTTGTCTTTTTTCGAGCTAAGGGCCGATTTAAAAAGATCCTTTGATGTGAATTTTAGGCAGACCACGCCGATAAGCCCTTTCATGGTGTAGTTGGCAAACATCCAGACGAGGCTGAACGATAAAAGCATTTCGCCCGCCGTAAAACGTCCGCTATCTATAAGAGGTGACGAAATAAACGGTTGCAAGAGCTCGACAATAGCAACATTACTCGCCCCAAGACCTCCCGGCGATATAGGAAGGGCTCCGATGAAAAATACTAACGGAATATTTGCAAGGACAGACATAAAAGGGATATATGCATCAAACGGCTTGATAGCAAAGTACATCCCTATCATAATAAACGTATGAACCGGAAGCCTATATAGGGCAACGCGCAGATAATCCATAGTTCCTGCCCGAGAAAGAACGCTGAAAAAATCCTTTGTCCTAAGTCTTTCCAAAAAAGATATCTTTCCGAACATCCCCTTCCAAAAGGCTATGTTAAAAAAGAAAAATAGATAACCAATGACGGTAAACAACCTTACAAAATCCGCTATATTTAATCCACCGACCATAAACGGCCAACTTGTAAAAAAAGTTGTGACAAAGGCCAGATTTGCCAAAATAAAAAGATCGATGACTACAATTATGCCAAATATTCCGAACATCTCCGACATCGGAAGGCCATAACGACGATTTTGATATAGGGCCAGGGCCGCCTGCGATGCCGCATAGTTGATTATCATGATGAGATAGGTGAGCCCCCTGGCAGGAAGTAGCTCTTTGTACGAACTCTCGTGCCCGAAGCCCTGCAAGATACGATTTATCGAAAAGGTGTCCAAAAAATACATGAGAATGGCATACGACGAGGCTAAAATGCAAAAAAACGGAATGTTTAATGATTTTAATGAGTTGTATATGTTTTGAGGGGGGTATTTGCTGAAAAGATAGACAAAAATAAGGCCCGCCACCGCCCATGGAATAATTTTTTTAAAAAAACTTAGCAACTTTTTTTTCATATGGTCGATATATATATGTGGGAGGGAAATTGCAATATAAAACAAGTTATGAAAATCTGGTTACTAAGTTGCGGAACAAAACTAGAATGAAAATTCCACAACTTGTTAACTTAGGAACTTGTTAACTTGATAACTAGCTTTTAAGACAGGGCGGGGAACGATTAGGGAGAAGGGAGTTTAATGTTTTCCGCCCCCCACACATCCCCCACTCCTTCTCCCAATATAAACAAAGGCCCGCTCCCCGGAGAAACCGGGGGCGGGCTTTTTTGTTTTATATTTTTTTGCTTGAAGACAGATGTCTATTGGAATAATGGAGTAGCAGACTTTAGTCTGCGATATTTTGAATTGCGTGCTGAACGCAGGCTAAAGCCTGCTACTCCAAAGGAGATAAAAATGTCCAAACATGGCAATCCATTCGGGTCACACAGAGTAATCGCTCCAACGGGCGTACTCCCCCAACCCGCCCAGAAGCTGAACAACGACATGGGCGATATCTACGACAACGAACTTCTGGTAAATGTTGAAATATTAAATATCGATTCCGCCAGCTTTACACAAATAAAACAGGCCTGCGCCGGCGATATCACAAAGATGAAAGAAATGATCCTGGAAATCGTTAAAGAACGGGGCAAGATGCAAAATCCGGTTACCGGAAGCGGCGGGATGTTTATCGGCAATATTGAACGTGTCGGCGAAAAGCTTGCCAGCCGCGGCCTTAAAAAAGGGGACAAAATAGCGAGCCTTGTCTCACTTTCTCTTACACCTCTTAGAATCGACGAAATAATAGAGGTTAAGCCGAATATAGATCAGGTTCGAATCAAAGGACAGGCGATACTGTTTGAAAGCGGTATTTACGTCAAGATTCCCTCCGATATGCCCGAATCGCTCGTTCTTGCGGCGCTTGATGTGTGCGGAGCCCCGGCGCAAACGGCAAAGCTTGTAAAACCCGGCGATACCGTCGTCATAATCGGCGCGTGCGGCAAATCCGGCGTCCTTTGCGCGTATGAGGCAAAAAAACGCGCCGGCGTCACGGGAAAAGTGATTGGAATAAGACACTCGGACAGAAATCTGGAGAATATCGAAAAACTCGGTCTCTATGATAAGCTGATTAAACTCGACGCCACAAACGCCCTCTCCTGCTACGAAGAGATCCACAAGCTGACAAACGGTATGTTGGCGGATATTATCATCAACTGCGTCAACATACAAAACACAGAGATGGCCTCGATCTTAATGTGCAAGGAGCTCGGAACCGTCTATTTCTTCAGCATGGCAACGTCGTTCACAAAGGCGGCGCTTGGAGCCGAAGGGGTCGGCAAAGATGTAAACATGATCATCGGCAACGGATACAGCAAGGGACACGCAGATATAACCCTTAGCATATTGCGGGAATCAAAAGAAATACAGGAGCTGTATCAGAAGATATATACGTAGGCAAGCAAGGGTTCAGGCAAGGCCAGCAAGGGCAAGCAAGGGTTCAGGCAAGGGCATAAATAAGCTACTCCATATGAAAGAATATAAACCTGTCGAATACAAACATATCGAGCTTTACAAGGGGATCAAGCAGGAAGAATGGAACGATTGGCATTGGCAACTTAAAAATGTCATCCGTGACGTCGAGACCCTCAAAAAAGTCATCGATATGACCAATGGTGAGGAAAACGGCCTTCACGGCACTTTGAAACATTACCGAATGGCCATCACCCCCTACTACGCCGCGCTCATGGACAAGACCTATCCGAGATGTCCGATCAGGCTTCAGGCTATCCCACGCATAGATGAAACTAAACACGACATCTCCGACCTTGACGACCCGCTCCACGAAGATGTCGATTCGCCCGTTAAAGGGCTCACTCACCGCTACCCGGATAGGGTGTTATTCTTGCTGACCAACGTCTGCTCGATGTACTGCAGACACTGTACACGCAGGCGCATTATCGGTTTTAACGACGCCCATCTTCCAAAGGCCGATATCGATAAGGCAATCGCATATATTGAGAGCAGAAAAGAGGTTAGAGATGTCCTTATCTCCGGCGGTGATCCCCTGACGCTCGGTGAGAACGAGATCGAATACGTTCTAAAAAAGATAAGGGCGATTGAACATATCGAAATCATCCGCATCGGGACCAGAACACCGGTCGTTATGCCTCAAAGAGTAACCGACGATCTGGTAAAAATGTTGAAAAAATATCACCCATTCTTTTTGAACGTTCATTTTAATCATCCGAAAGAAATAACTTTAGAAGCAAAGGAGGCCTGTGCAAAACTGGCCGATGCGGGCATTCCCCTCGGCAACCAGAGCGTTTTATTGCGCGACGTCAACGATTGTCCGGCCATCATGAAAAAACTCGTCCACGAGCTAATGATGATCCGCGTAAAGCCTTACTATATTTATCAATGCGACCTCACAAAAGGAATCGCGCATTTCAGGACATCGATATCTAAAGGGATCGAGATAATTGAAAACCTTCGCGGACATACGACCGGAATGGCGGTGCCGACCTTTGTAGTTGATGCCCCGGGCGGCGGGGGAAAAATACCGGTAATGCCCAATTACCTGTTGTCGCAATCTGACAGGCGCACGGCCTTAAGAAATTACGAGGGCGTGATTACAACTTACACAGAACCGGAAGATGTATTCTCCAACTGCGGAAGGTGCGATATCTGCAAAGACTCACGCTACAAGCCTCTGGACGGCGTCGCCAAACTCCTGAACGGAAAAAAACTCTGTCTTGAACCGAAGGGATTAATCAGGACGCAGAGGGGAAATTCGTAAAAACCTTAGCCCCTCTTCTTCATCCTCCAGGGGTGGATTACCAAAGAAGGGCGAAGCTTTTACATTCTTCGGTCTTCCATTTAAAATATGGGTGACCACGGTTGCCAACCTGGATTCCCTCCAAGCTCGCTCCTTGGTTCCTTGAAACCAAAGATTCCGGAAGGAACGCCGGTCTCGGTCTTACTAAGGAGTTCATGTCTTGCTGGCCCCCCTTTTCCAAAAAAAACTTGTAATTTCCCATATTCTCATTGCATACTAGTCCGTTCAACTATGTCGGCGGACTCTATCATCATAAAAGGGGCAAGAGAACACAACCTCAAAAACATCGACATAACGGTCCCACGCAATAAGTTCGTTGTCATCACCGGTCTCTCCGGCTCCGGCAAGTCGACGCTCGCGTTCGATACGATCTACGCGGAGGGCCAGCGCAGGTATGTGGAATCTCTCTCCGCCTACGCCCGCCAATTTTTGGAACAGATGGAAAAACCGGACGTTGATTCGATCGACGGTCTCTCCCCCGCCATTTCGATAGAACAAAAAACAACCAGCAGAAATCCAAGGTCAACGGTCGGAACCGTAACGGAGATCTACGATTATCTGCGTCTCTTGTTCGCGCGCGTGGGGATTCCACAGTGCTATCAATGCGGAAATCCGATCACGTCGCAAACTATAACGCAGATGGTCGATAATCTCCTGGAACTTCCCGATGGAACAAAGATAACAATTTTAGCCCCCATCGCGATCCAGAGAAAAGGCGAATACGCAAAAGATCTGGCAAACCTCCGAAAGGCCGGATTTTCCCGTGTCGTGATCGACGAAAAAACGTTCGAGCTTTCAGATGAGATAAAACTCGACAAAAAGAAGAAACACAATATCGACCTCGTCATCGACCGCCTCACGATAAAAAAAGGCCTGGGCAACAGACTGCCGGACTCGCTGGAGACCGCGGTAAAATACGGAACTGGGATAGCAAAGGTGCGACAAAACGTCGCTGGCGCTCGCAATGACACGATATTATTTTCCACCCGCTCCGCCTGCATCGAATGCGGCATCAGCTATCCGGAATTGACTCCGCAGATGTTCTCGTTCAACAATCCGGTCGGGGCCTGCCCGGAATGTAACGGTCTTGGAACCAAGATGTACTTCGATCCCGACATGGTTGTCCCCAATCCGAACATTTCGTTACGCGAAGGGGCGATCGCACCGTGGCAGTCTAAAACTTCGTCTTATTACCTGCAGATATTCGAAAATCTGATAAAACATTACCAGACCCACGGATCTTGTCTAAGCATCTATACCCCATGGAAGGATATCCCGAACGAATTTCAAAATGTCGTTCTCTTCGGCTCCGGAGACGAGGAGATAAATTTCAAGCTGGATCATCACGGCCACCGGCAAAGCTACCGATCGGCATTTCAGGGCGTACTCCCCTCCCTTGAAAAAAAATATCGCGACACTGAATCGGATTACATAAGAGAAGATCTTGAAAAATTTATGAACATTCAACCGTGCCCTGCCTGCCACGGCGCGCGGCTGAAAAAAGAATCCCTTAACGTAAAAATACACGGCTATGCCATAGATAACATAACCAAAACATCCATCGAAGAGCTTAAAAACATCTTCGACGAAATCCCTTTTACAAAAAAAGAAAAAGAGATCGCGACAAGGATAATCAAGGAGATAAAAAGCAGGCTAAATTTTTTGATCGATGTCGGGATCGGATATCTTACGCTTGACCGCGCATCGGCAACCCTCTCC
>Ga0172375_10012745_pt1 | contig 10513 bp, 3 predicted proteins | sample LakKiv1m_FD_114537 | JGI IMG/M metagenome (GOLD analysis project Ga0172375, IMG submission 114537) | Freshwater microbial communities from Kabuno Bay, South-Kivu, Congo - kab_092012_11.1m | ecosystem: Environmental > Aquatic > Freshwater > Lake | place: Democratic Republic of the Congo...
CCGAAACCAAGTTCGGGTCCGATAAACCTGCCGTTGGCGGTGGCCGTGAGCGGCGTACTGCTTCCCTTGCCCAGGTACGCATCATTCAAGATCACATCGCTGCGCTTCGTCCACTCGCCCTTTTCATCCATCAGACACTTGTAGATACCGAGCTCCTTAACCACCCATTCGAGGTCGCCTTTGCCTTTGATATCCACCAGTTCCATCCAGAACGACGGTGTCTTGGACTTCGTGTAGGAGATGACGACCCCGTAGCGCTTTCCCTTCTCCAGGTTGACCTTGGTGACAGCCGCCGCTTCGCCGGGGTTGCGGCGGTAGACTTCCTTTCCATCGAGTGTGAGGGCACCGTAGGAACTTTCCTCATAGCCGGAGTGAAGCTGGTAGGCCCCGGCAACAGGCACCTTGATAAGTGTGATGGCACCATAGGAACTTTCCTCATAGCCACAGTGGAGTTCATAGGCACCGGTCATCGGAACCTCGATGGAGAACTTCACCGCCGCTGTGTCCTTGTCATTTGATGGATAGGTCTTCAACGGCAACAACGCTGAATTTCCCACGGGCATCTTACACGGCATGACGCTTGGATCAGGTGAAAGAAAGATACTGGGGTAGACAGGCCTGGCTCCGCTGAGCGCACCGAACCCGACCATGTTCGATTGACCCGAAAGGATATAGACCTTAACCGGCTTCTTCTTCGACGGCGGCATACCATCAGGACGCGGCAGCTCCGTCGGAACCGTCGCAGCCTGAGCGCCCATTAAACTCAACCCCAGCAAAACGGATACCATTAACTTCTGCATAATCGTCTCCCTTCTTTTTAGATTCAGAAATATGGATCAGGCGCGGCTACTTGCCTTCGCCTGCATCCGGCTTGTTATGTTTCTGTTTTGAGAGAGGCTTGCTCGTGATCAAACCAATCCCTCTACCCTTGTTTCCGACCGCATTATAAAACATATAGTAGGTTTCGTTATCGGGATTCCAGACAAGCGAAATCTTGTGAGCATACTGTTTATCCAGCCCAGACGGATTTCCTCCGCCCTTATAGAGCGGCTCTGGATCAACTGTCCAGTGGAGCAGGTCGCGTGAGAAGGCGACCATGATATGCGCTGAGCCCTTGCCGAGACCGAAAAAGAAACCCGTCCAGTGATCGCCGTCGCGGAATATTTTCGCGTCAGAAGAGAACTGCGCATTGTAGCTGCCGCTCCCCCCGACCGGAATTACGGGATTCTTTTCATAACGTTTCCAGGTAAGCAGATCCTTCGAGAAGGCCAACCCCATCTGCTCCACCCAGCCCTTGGCGTTGTACATGTTGTAGAACGTGCCTTCATGCTCGACCAGCCACGGCATGTAGATGCATTTGTTCTCCCATGCCGCACAGTCCTTCTGGAAAATGGACAAGATGGGTTCTTCCTTTGCCCGCTGCCAGGTGATTCCGTCTTCACTTGAAGCCACGCCTTGGTATCCAGGCTCCAGTTCATATCCTCCCTGTTTTGGATAGGCTCCGTAAAGCGACCAGTATTTTCCGTCTTTCTTCTTAAGAGTTCGAGGAGCCTTAATGCCGTAGTCCTCATAAAGAAAGGCGCCAAGAACCGTACCACCGAAGTCGAACTCTCCCTCCTTCCCGAAGCCCATTGCAAGACGCATGTTGCTCCAGTTCAGCAGATCATCGCTTTCGGCCACAAAAGATTGATACCCTTTGCCGTCAAAACCTATGAACATCATGTACCACTTCTTATCACCTGGTATCCGGAAGATCGTCGGCACATCAGTCATGTGAACATTTTCAAAACCCTTAATGTTTGGTTTCGCCGGGATCACATGATCAGGATGGTAGTGCCAACCCCGGAAGGGAGCTGACCATTTCTTGACCGTCGTTTCATCGATCGTCGTGGCTTCCTCCGCGCCCGATGCCGGAACGGATGCAAATAGCAAAGCGATCAATGGCGCAACAAGACTGACTGACCCGGAGATTGGCAATTTTTGCAGACTCATAATCTATTCCTCCTCATCACATTTATAAAATTGTTTAAGAACATACCGCAAAATCGAAACCGTGTAATGTCACATAAAGATGTGCACCTTCAGCGCTGCTTAAGCAGATAACCCTTCGACACCTCACCCGCCGCGTTTCATCACAATCAGGGATGGTTTCCAGTTCGGACCGCTCTTCGCGTTGAAGCCGCCGGACTCGATGAACAGGTAATCCACTCCATCAATGGTCTTATCTATCATTTTCAGAGCCTGATTCGTGTTGAGGTGCAGCAGGGTGTCGCCGGTGTAATAGATCAGGTAATCATCGGTTCGCCCGTTGGCAGCGAAGATCAGCTTGGCCGGCAGCAGCCCATTGCCTCTGAGTTGCGCCGCTGGTTTGAACTCTTCCACCGTCGCGACTTCTCCCACTTGCGTCCAGGTCCCAGACACTTTGGGATTGGGAGCAAAAGTACCATCCCAGCGGTATTTGCCGTTTTCAGTATCAAGCTCAAGGTTTTCGGGGTCCTGAACAGCCTGCCAGGCCGCACTGGTCATCGGCACAGCCTTGACCGACTCAAGGATCTCCTTTTCACCGAAGGGCGGACACTTCATTTCCTGCAGCCACACCTGGAACGTGTTGCGTGTGCCGGTTGGTTCGATCGGCAGGAATCCCTTCGCAGCGATAATGGTGTTGCCATTCTCGAAATCAGGCCACCATGCCTTATCGATGATGTAGGCTAGCAGGACCCCGTTGTCACGCCCGCCACCTGCGCCGGAGCCGCGCTCGAGCATCAGCTTGCCGTTCACATACACTTGAAAGCCATCACCTTCGCCTGGGTGGGACATGCCGCCGAAGATCAGACGGTAGCGGTGACGCTCCTTGAATTTCGGGAAGGTGAACGTTCCACGCGCGAGCAGCACTTCCTTCTCCCACAACGTCTGCATCGGCTCACCGCAACGGCAATGATCGAAGCGGCACCCGCGGTTCAGGGTCGCAAGTTTGCCATCAATCTGCCCGATCGGCTGCAAGCCGCTCTTCCAACCGGCTTTCGTCGCATCAAACTCTTTGGCAAACCAATTCTCCATGCCCTGCGGATATGTCACCTTGCGGTAGCGGGCCGAGGCACCCACCGCACAGGGCTCCTGCGGATCAAAGGTGTGGTATTCCCACTTCATCGTATTGATGGCCGGCCCGAAATCGTGCCATTCATATTCCTTTGAACCGAGGCGGCGGTGGAAATCCACCAGATCATCCGTCCGCGGCCGTCCGACATAGAGGTTCGGCTGGAATGGCACAGCACTGGCAATCTCATCCGTCAGCAGCTTGCGGTTCGAGCCGATATGGAGCGTGAAGCCAATGAACTCCGGAATCAGTTGATCACGGACGATCTTTCGAAAGGCACCTTGCAATTCCTTTCCAAAGGTCTCGTAATTAGCGTCCAGGAAATACTTTTGATGGGCCAGCGTCTGATTGGGATAGCGCTGCTTCCCAAGTTTGTAGAGGGAATCAAATCCCGAAGGCAGTCGCGACATCACCCACGCGTAAGCCCCGACCTGCACCGGCTCGGCGCTGTCCACCTTTAAACCAGACTCATTCGTGACCACTTTGGGAAATGCGATGTAGGCTTTTTCCAAAGCCTGAAGAGCCAAAGCTTTCACCTCGGGACTCGTGCCGCTCAACATTTTATCCAATTGCCAGAGCGGTCCGGCGCGAACACTGCGTGTCACTAGGTCACCGATAAGGGGCAGGATATCCTTGGCATGCTCCTTATCCAAAAGCAGACCCGTTGAGGCCGTTAAAGCCCCAGTGTGCATCCACCAGTCCTCATGTTTGAGCCAATACATGATCCGCTCTTTGTGTGGCACGAGCAGTTCTGTGCGCGCCGTTCCCATTTTATCCATCGCGCTGCGGGCCACCCACCAGGATTCATTCGGATCCGCCACCATGCCGATAAGCAGTCCCATCATTTCCTCATTAACCTCAGTTATACCCATAATACCAATACAGCGAGCACGCGGATCCTTGGACTTAAGCAGCTCTAAAACCAGATCCGTGCGATTCCTCGCCTTGATCTGATTCATCGCATATTCGCGGATGGCCAGCTCCGGGTGATGCGCATACTGCAGCATTGTCGCCTCGCTGACATCAGGGGCCATGAGCTTGCGGAGGATTGGCCACGAACCGTCCTCAACCAAGGTCACCTTGTCGACATCCTGCGGTTTGCCACCGCGTACCGGCATCGCATCAAGGGAGTAGAATGCCTCATCGGCTTCGTTGCCCCACGGATGTTTCGGCAATTGATAGGATTTGCAGAACTTTGTCGCTGGTGCCCCGGCCATACGCAACTTCTTGCGCGGAATCGTGTAAGAAAGCCCCATCCCGATCCCCCAGTCATTAGGGTCGTCGTAGCGTCCGCCGCCGACAATACCGAAACTGCCGTCGAAGCGGCGCGAGAGATCATAAAACCACGCTCGGTCCTTCATGAATTCCCGGTAGCGCTGGGGTTGTTTCTGGTACATCAAACCCATAGCCGCGCCGCGCCAGATCTCACCGATGCCGCCGCCCGTATGGCCGTGCAACAGCCACGAGGTGCTGTAGAAACTCTTCCCTGCAGAAATATCCCGCGCCTTGGCATAGACGGATTTTTCACCCTCGGGCGTCAGGGAGGCCGCTGCCCCCATTCCGAATGCCAGACCGCCGGTCTTGCCGTTGTCCACGAAACCCGTCTCCGGCAGACTGTCACCATAAGGCACGTTTCCATGCCCGGCGAACCTGTAGAAGTACTTCAAGGCCGACTGGAACATCACCTCGTCCACAGGAACGCCGCACTCTTTTGCCAGCATCAGGAACGTGAAAACATGCACGCCGGCAGAATTCAGGTGACCGCTCTGGGCGTATGTGCAGCTACCGATACCCTTTTGACCCCAGGCGCCGTTGAACTGAGTCCGCTTCATGGTCTCGCAATACAACTTGATCGTATGCAGGACAGATTCATCGCCGGTACGCAGGTAGTATTCGCAAATCGACAAGCCGCCGTAGCCCACGTACCACGGATACAGTCCATCCATATTCGTCTTATCCTTGTTCGCGGCCGCCATCTTCTGCATCCAGCCGCGCACAACCTGCATATCCTTCTCGTCGCCTGTGGAAAGCAAAAACAATGCGCCGAGCCCCATTCCATTGGCACCGGTCTTCGCAAGGAAAGCCGCGTGGTCGCGCACGATCTTGTCGGACTTCTCATCCTTGAGCGGCCAGGTTTTCCCGTAGGCCCCGAGCACCGGGATTTTTACGATTACTTCTTCAGGCTTGGAATCCGCCTTGTCGCGCACCACCAGCTTCACGATGCCGTCAGTTGCCTCAGCCTTGGCTATGATGTCGCCGAGGATCTGGCGCGGGTCCATATCCTGGAGCACCCGGCCATTGATGCTGTCGATGAACTGTTCCTTCCTGAGCTTGCCGGTTGCCTCCGCGGGTGAACCAGGCTCGACATTCTTTACCTGCATCTTGAACGCAGGCTGAATCAGGAAAATGCCGATGCCCACAGGCCCGAACCGGTCGATCGACTGCACAGCCGTATTTTCATCCGGAAACGGATGGAACTGCGGGTGTACCTTGTAGTACTTGCTCGTCCCCGTTAGGTCGAGGTTGCCTTTGCCTTTTTCCTTGGCCGCCATAGCAGGAAATATCATTCCTGCGAGCAGCACGATGGTTGCGATCAATAGTTTTCTCATCGAATTCTCCTTAAACATTTGCACCTTAGTTTAATAGCCATCAATTGGCGAGCAGTATACCATAAAAGCTCAACGGCATAATGTCACATAAAGATGTGACCCCGTTAAGCTGGTCGAAGGGTATCCGGAACAGCCGTTACATTCAAGAATCCTGAGAGCTGTCTTTCCTGAAACCTTGCCTCGCCACCTTCAGCGGAAAATTGGTTACTTTGCCCCTATCGAATCGGCCGGCCGGAGTTTGAGCGAACGCAGGTTTATCGGCTTCCAGCTGTCAGGGACAGGCTTTAGTTCGATAACAGCCTCTTCAGCTGGCAAATCGATTGTACCGAGTGATTCGGTCTTCCATATCATCCCGTCTCCTGTGGCCTGTATGCTGACTATATTTGTGGATGAACCGGACCTGACGCTGAGTTTTACAGGTTCCTTAGCTGCTATTTCTGCCGTAATGTTCCACTTCCCAGCCTTGCCGGTTTTAACATTGTATTCGACGCGGTATTCCTGCTGATTCCAATCCGTCAGATAGGCATCAGATCCGCTGCCTTCTACGCGGATATTGCCGCCTACAGCCCCGTGCGGATCGGCATCAAGCGCCGACAAAGTCAGAGTGCCGTCTGCGGCCGGGGTGTTGAACGGTTCCTGTGTAATGGTGAGCGAGCCTGGGAAATCAAGACGGGCAACAGAGACATCCGGATCGGCGGCTTTTCCGGGCAGGTGAATAACAATTCCGTCGGGACTGCGCTCCGCGGTGACAACCGCACCACCATTGAGCATGACACCCGCGGCGGGAAGTTCCTTCAATGTAGGAAGCAGAATCTTCCCGTCGGCTGGCCAGTCCCAAACGTGTAGGTATAGAGTGATGCCTCTCTGCCTGCCGGTATCTTGTGTGATGCGGCCCCATGGCAGGCGGCGCGGAAATGGACTCGCCTGGGTGGCGTGAATGGCCCGACTGTTGACCTCCATCCACTTGCCAATGGCTTCGAGGCGATCGATGCTTTCCTGCGGGATCGAGCCGTCGGCACGCGGTCCGATGTTGAGCAGCAGATTGCCGCCCTTGCTGGCGATGTCGGATAGCATCTGTATGAGGCGCTTCGAACTTTTCCAGTTGTGGTCGTTCTTCTTGTAGCCCCAGGTGTCGTTCATGGTCATGCAGACCTCGAACATCTTGCCTGGGAAACCGCGCGGCGGGATGTGCTGCTCAGGCGTCATTGTGTCGCCTTTGAATCCTTCGCCGAGGCGGTTGTTGCTGATTATCTGCGGATGCTTCGCCATCATTTCAGCAAAAGGGGCGACGCGCGCTGGCGTCATCTGCATCGGAGTGTCCCACCACAGGATAGCAGGGTCGTAACGGTCGATAATCTCGCGCGCCTGAGGCAGTGCGATTGCCTTGAGGTACTGGTCGTAATCACCCTTCTGGGCAGGGTCCCAGATTTTCCCGATCTCGCCGCTGGTGGCGCCGCCGGGATGCGTCCAGTCCTGGGACTGCGAATAATAGAGCCCGAACTTCATGCCGCGCGCACGGACGGCCTTGGAAAGCGGAGCCAGCAGGTCGCGTTTCGCGCCGGAGGCCATTACATCCCAATCGGTGACAGCGGAATCATACAGCGCGAAACCATCGTGGTGTTTTGAGGTGATGACAACATACTTCATGCCGGCACGTGAGGCGAGATCAGCCCAGAGTTCCGGATCGTATTTTTCGGCGGTGAATTCCGGTGCGTACGACTTGTATTTCGCCACAGGTATCTTGCGGAAGCGCATGATCCATTCGCCGATGCCTTTGATCGTCTTGCCTTCCCATTCGCCGGCAGGTACGGCATAGACGCCCCAGTGGATGAACATGCCGAAACGGGCCTCGCGGAACCATTGCGTCCGGTCGGCTTCCTGCGTGGCTCCAACGGTATTCGTGTTTCCAGCCACCGCGCGACTTGCAGCACCTGTACCCTGAGCCGGCACGCCGACAGGCAGCATCCATATCGCTGCCAGTACCATTCCGAATAAACTATTCTTTATCATTGGGATTCCTACTTTCTTATTTTATGGCAGCAGTCTATTTCTGAGCTTTCAGGTCATCCAAAACGGCTAGCAGTACATGGTAATTGTCAACGAGCAGGCCTTCGTAGCCATGCCCACCACCCTTCCAATCGCGCCAATCACGAGACATGCCGCTCTGGTCGAATCCCTGGAATTCACCTCGTGCGAAACCGTCGAGCATAGGATACAAAATGCGACGCGCATCCTCTACCCTGCCAAGCTTGAAGAGCGCATGGACGGTGTAATAGGCCCAGCACCCGGTGGCACCACCGTTCTCATAATACTGGAAGCCGTCACTGCCGTCCTCAAGGTAAGGCTCACCGAAAGCCGTGGGCGGTGATTTCCATCCGACGATTCTGTGATCGACATAGTCACCCTTCTTGACCGGCACGAGGTTGCCGGGAAGACCGAGCGAGAAATTAGTGTAACCGACCTGGGTCATCTTCGCCAGCAGCTTGTCCATGATGCTGTTCGCCGTCTTGTCATCCACCAGGCCGTAGGTGATTGCCGCGCCCTGGACAAAGGTGAAGGCATAATCATGCAGCTGCCCGTCGGCGCTCTTCCAACCCGCCAGAAGGCCGGTATCAGGATTCAAATACGTCTTAACGTATACCGCCCTCAGTTTAGCAGCGCGTTCGGTAAAATAAGCGGTGTCCTCCGCATGCTTCAACTGACCCGCGAGCGCTGCGAGTTGTGTCGCAGCATGATAAGCCAATGCGTTGGCATACGCATCTTCATGGCCGAAGTTGATGGTGTCCCACCAATTCGCCGGACGCCGGGCCGGCAGCGGGCGGTCACCGAGGTTACCGGTGCCGGGATATTCGATGAGCCCATTGCCGTTCTTGTCGGTCGCAAACATCTCACGGCCCCAGGCGTAAAGTTTGTCACAATTGGCGCCAGCCCATTTGAGATCCCCGGAACTATTGATATAGTTGCAGGCTGCGATCACCAGTGACGGCAGCGAATCCGAAGTCGTCCACGGTGTTTTCCACTTCCAGCCGCCAGCCTGGCCGTAGGCCTTCACGCCCGACAGGTAACGGTCGAGTGTCGTGCGGACCAGATCGTTGACCGTGAGGCCGTCAGCGAGCGGAGGCGTATGCATCGCCAGATCGGCATACTCAAAAACGCACATCGAGCAGATATCGCTTGCTGAATTATTGGCCAGCATCCGCAGCTGGGGCTGCAGCTGGAAAATGTTGAGCCAATCGCGCCGGAAACCATCGTACCTCGGATTGTCTTCGATGCCTGGGAATTTTGGATGAATGGCCGTAACCTCCAGCCTGTATTCCACACGCGTCTGCTGAGCGCTTGCGGGCTGGAATGCGACCCGAACGTAGGCCGGATTCACATCGCGGTTGGCCGTGTAATGGATTTTTCCCTGGCCCGTGATGCGCAACGATCCCATGTCCGGAAGATGCAGGACACATGGCAGGTTCATGATCTGCCCCTCTGGCTCCATCATGCCCAGCAGCGTGGCATGGTTGAGCTTCTGGTTGAAAGCCAGCACAAAGGGAGGTGTCTCCACGCCCGCGATATAGTCGGAACACAGGATCAGCTTCTGGTCACTGCATTCGACCTGCCAGACAGACTTGCCATTGAGCTTGTAAGTTTTGCCGTCCAGCTCAAGGCCAGAGATGGCATTGGTCACCGGCAGGACAGGATTCTGCGTAAGCTTACCCTGCCCAAGCGAGTCCACCGAAAAAAAGCTGAACGCCGTAGTGTTGGGAGCAAAACCAATTGCCAGAAACTTGGACCTGAATTCTGTGGCCGTGGGCTGTACGAGGATCCGCACCGGGCCGAGCAGGCCGGATGGCAGAAGGCGTATATTCTTCGGATCAAACCCGATATTTGTCCGTGTGCGGCGCTGCGCTTCGGGCAGGGTGCTGTCGCCGGACAGCCGGTTCATCCACAGGTTCACCACTTCGATCTCAAGATGGTTCTCACCAGGTTTCACGGCACCAGTGATATCCACACGCCACGGATTGCACCACACCACGCCGAGATCCTGGCCGTTGAGTCTCACCCTGGCTGTTTCCTTAACCACGCCGAGATCGAGATAGAGATTTAAACCTGAAACCTGAGACTTGAAACCTGAAAACTGAAAACTCTTTTGATATGTCGCATTTCCTGAATAGTACTTAATCGCGTCTTCAGGCCTCTTCGTCCAATCTTCGAGTCGCTCGAAAATATACTTACCTGCTGTTCCATTGTCCGGATAACACCACTGCGGATCGAACTGGACAGTCCATGGTCCGGCGATCTCCTGCGCGGGGTTAAGAGTGATGAAATTCTTATTCTGACCCCTGATCCCTGACTCCTGACCCCTGTTCCTGAACACGACAAACATCGATCCATCCGGCTCAAACTCCAGCGGCACGGTGGTGAGACCGCCCTTGGATTCGAATACAGCCAGATCCCTCCGCTGCCCGCTCACCGGATCCCACAATTCGGGCTGCATGCTGCTTACCCGGAATGTTGCCTCGACTTTGGCGGCCACGTTTTTCCTATTCGCGAGGAAGTAGATATCCGCGCCGTCAGCCCTCCGGTGGATGAAATCAATGAAAGCATCGCCTGTGTGAGTGAAATCAGGCAATACGCCATCGGCCTTGAAGATTTCGCCCAAAGTTGTACCACAGAACACACGGCCCTTGCCGAAGGTGTTTTGTTTTACCTGCTGCCCGTCACAGGAGCCCCATACCTCGGCTGCGATCTTCTTAACCTCGGCATCGCATGCAGGATAGTTCTTCAAGCCCGGATCGGACTCCGGCCTCGGTCCGACAAC
>Ga0172375_10012750_pt1 | contig 10511 bp, 1 predicted proteins | sample LakKiv1m_FD_114537 | JGI IMG/M metagenome (GOLD analysis project Ga0172375, IMG submission 114537) | Freshwater microbial communities from Kabuno Bay, South-Kivu, Congo - kab_092012_11.1m | ecosystem: Environmental > Aquatic > Freshwater > Lake | place: Democratic Republic of the Congo...
CAACAAAACCCTATCCAAATTACCCAACACCCAAACAAACAAATTAAACTCACCCTTAGTCTCCAAAGCAAACATCAACTCCGCCTCCTTCAACCTAGCCAAAGCCAACGCATAATCACCCCTTGATAAAGCTAATTGTGCTAAAACCAAAAGTCTGTCCGTACCAGGCGTAGATAATCCACGTTCCCCCGCCAAACCAACAAGTCCAGAAACAGAACCGCTTCGCACTAATGCATCTAAAGCAGATTCATATAAATCCAAAGCAACCAAATATTCCTTCTTAACCCCATCAAAATCACGTTTAGAAAATAAAGCCTGCGCATTAATAATAAGTTCAGGAATATTTGCAGTCTTCAAATTTTTACCTGAAAGCTCTTTCATGAACCGTTCCATTTCCACAATATAAAACTGGGCAGTTTCTTTGTTTGTATCATGAATCAAAAGACTTATTGTTCGCTTCTCAGAAAAATCAAATAACCTGTTCCCGTCTCCAGAATATTTTCCATTAATATTAAATAAAAGTCCGTACTCGCCCGGAGAAAAATACTTCGGGGAAACTATTTCTATGTAAGTAAAAAAGGATTCGTTCGAATCAAGCAAATCAATAAAATTATCTCCAAGACGCAAGTATTGTGAAGCTATTCCGGACACACTCAAATTAATATCCCGTAATTGAACTCCTAACGGGTTTGTAAATTTTATTTCAAACGCGTTGTCTTCGCCTCTTACTATTTCGTAGAATTCGCTTGTTTGGAAGAATAAATCTTTTTGGTTTGAATCAGTAAATGGTAATCCTCCTCCGCTAGAACCTCCGCCACCACCAGCACCCCCACCAACATTAACACCGCCCGAATCACTACCAGTAGAAACAACTCTCGTCAAAGTAGAAATCACCTGCGTCTTACCCACATCCCCACAACAAGACGCACTCAACACAACATTAGCATCCCCCACAGCAGCATCAACAGGAACAAACGCAACAATACTACTCGAAACCGAACCCAAACGATTCAAAGAAAAAGCAACACTCTCCTCAACACCCGAAAACACACTCCAACCCAAAGGCAAATTCCAATCCAACACAACACCATTCGCATCCTCTGTCCCCGCATTAGTCAAAACAACAAAATAACTAGGATTACCCCCCTGCAAAACAGAACCAGAAACACTCAACCACTCCAACAACAAAAAAGCCCCACCAGAAACACTAACCACACTACCACTCACACGATTAAAATCAGGCACACCAAAAACAGAAACCGCATCAACCAACACCAACAACGAATCACTACGATCACTATTCTTGGAACGAACTTTTACCTCAACAGGAACAGAAGAAGAAGCAGGAACTAACAGAGTATAACCCACAGCAGTCTCAAGATTCTCATTATACCAAATACCAGACTTATCAACCCAATCACTCGACAACTTAAACACCAAATCCACATCGCCCGTATTAGTTATAACAAAAGTACCCACACTACCCTTCGTCGACAAAGGAGTAATAGTCACCAAACCAAAACCATTATGATCCAACTCCCAAGTATAATCAGTAAAAGAATACAAATAATTCAAATCCGAATTAGAGTCATAAACCCCATCACTCGCATTAACAAAAAACTCCCAAACCCCTTCCAACGCAACAAAATTAGAATCACAAACAAAAGTATAATCATATTGACTACAATTCATACCAACAACATTCCAATCTCCCCAAACCCCGCCAGAAAACAAACGCGAATACAAATCCACAGAAGACAAAGAAGAAAACTCACTAACATTAACATCAACAACAACCAACGAACCCGGATCAACACCCGCATTAGAATCAGGAGAAAACACAACAGAAGAAATCAATGGAGCAGAAACATCCAACACAACAAAATTAACATCAGAAACAACACTATTGCCCCCAACATCATAGGCTGAAAATATACAATTATAATCACCCGCATTAATGTTAGCATCAGGAATAATGTAATCCATAAACGCAAGAGACGAATTAAAAATTTCCGAAATAAACAAATTCGCATCAGGCCCCACAACATTCAAATCAACACGAGTAACAAGCAAATTATCGCTAAAACCAGCAAAACAATTAATGTCAATCGAATCATTCAAATCAACAAAAGGAGAATAATTTGCATCAGTTGTAATCACAGGAAGTATTGAATCATCAATATCCACTTCGCCCAGCGAATAAACAAGAGGATTTTTGAGCGCAAAAACAATTTTATTAAAATCATCAAATCCTTTTACTGGATTAAAAAATACAAGCGCGTATTTTGTGTAAAAATAATCAAGCGAGTTTATGTTTCCCAAAAAAAGTCTTTTTCTAAAATTTGTTGTAATCGAACTGTCTGCAAAAATTGTCGAATTTATTAGAGTTCTATTTGACTCTTCCTCAAGTCCTATTAACCCAAAGCCCGTAGCGGTTTTTGTATTAACAAAACCGAATGCATTTCTGTCAGACAGAGTTGTTGTATACCCGTTTTTTGCCAAAGTTGCTGTTCGCCAAGAATCATTAAAATCAAAATAAGACAAAAACTTTGAAGAATTTAGTGTAATATAATTATCATTTACCATTGCGTTTGAAATTGTAGGCACGAGTCTGTACTCAAAATTTGAATCAACTATAATGTAAGGGGCTTTGCCATAAGCCAGATAATTTAAATCATAATCAAATGAAGTAATTGTTCCAAAAATATAAGATTTCAAAACCAGTTCGCCATAATCAACGCTGACTATTGGAGAAGTGTTTGAAGACATTGTGTAAGTATTTATTCCTGCTTGCACTCTTGGACCCGACTGCATAGGAAATGCACCATTTAAATCTTCTGACACCCCCTGCTTCGTGTAAGTTTGACTCAAGAGCCCGCCTTTTTGTTTGCTTATAGTTGAAGAAAAAAAGCTGTTAGAAACTATTATGCTTGTTGAAGAAGAGGATGAATTCATGTCAGAAAAATAATTTTTATCTAAATTAAGTACAGAATAACTCACTGCAAAGTTTTTTTCTTCTCCAACATCAAACGAGGAAAGGAAAACAAGGCGCGCATTGTTTGTAAGTCCTTCGCTGTTTGTAGAGTACTCATACAATTGAGAAGGAATTTCCAAATAAGTGTCACCATTATAATCCAAAACTCGAACTGAATTAGGACTGAGTGGAACAGAAAAAGTGATGTTCAAATCTATTGGTGCGAATAAGCGTGAGACTATTCCGGGTTCTGTTACGTTTAAATCAAAGCTGAACATGTAAGTATTTCCGTCCGCTCCGCTCGTTCTCGAAGACCACTCTTCACCCAAATAAAACGCGTTATCAAAAACATTGTTCTCAACATTAACATCAAACCAACCAACTTCCCCGTCAATCTCCCACTCATAATAATAAGTATTCCAATCACTCGAACCGAATAAAGAATCGCCTGAAATATTATTCATGCTTTGAGCATTCAAAACAACAGAACCCGAAGAATCACTAACAGTAATTCTTGGAACAATTCCTACATTAACATCATAAACAAAAACAACTTTCTCGCCACTCCCAAAAAACGCTTCAACTTTATTCAAATCATCATAACTCATTAAAGCTCCGTCAAATCCTACCGGAACATAAAAAGAACCCGAAGTAGAATTCCCTTTAGAATCATTCGCATCATAATCAACCAAATAATTCCCATCGCCAACTAAAGAAAAACCAGAAGAATACAAAAGCCACAAACCCGAGTTAACTCTATACAGAATAGTGTTGCAGTCGGATAATTCGTCTTCACAATTAAAAATAATTTGAGGGGATCCGCGTTGCCAGTTCAAAGCTGCACTGTTTAACGTGACTATCGGCCCATTATTATCTACGCTAAAAAGAACTCCTTCTGGAGTGACTGTATACCCTGTTGCGCCCCAAACATCAGTAACATAAAGTTTGAAATAATAACTTCCAGTAGGAATAAGCGAGGTGGGGATTGGAACACTGCAAGAAGGATTGTTTGCAAAGTTTGTATCAGAACAATAGCCGTTTCTCAAATTAACATCAGAAACAATTGTTGTTCCTGCACCCTCTGCCCTGTTTGTGCTGTAAGCTATGTTCAAATCAAGTCTTGAATTATTTTCAAAATCGCGAACATTGAAGTTAATGTAAATGTTGTTGTCTTGAATATAAGAAAATGTTTTTGAAGAATTAATTGAATAACCATTTATGTCAGTTATTGAAAGGGTTGGAGTTGTATTTCCTGCTGTTGCATCAACCATAAAACTTTGTAGTCCTGAATTTACCCAAAGGGACCCTGCATTTGTGTCGGACAGTTCAGAAATATTTCTAAACCAAGATTCATATCCAAAATATTTTGAGTTTTCTACGCTTATGATTGCTGTGTTTACATTGTTTTGTGCACCTATTATTTCTTGCGAGGATGTTTTTGTTTCGCATGAAACGTCATCACAAGAGTAAATGTTAATGTCAAGGCGGGACGCTCCTTTTCTGTATAAGTCCATAATTTCTTCTGCTGAAAGACGTCTGTCCCAAATTGCAACATCTTCTATTGTTCCAACAAAACCTTCCCCATTTCTGTTGCGTCCAATTTGAAGTGCAGTTGCGGTCGCAGCAAGTTCACCAGTAAGAGCTGCTGAACTTGTATAATCAGGCACACCATTTACATAAATTCCCCTAAACGGGGCTGTTATGTCAATTGTGAAAACTATGTGGTACCATTTGTTTGCCAAAATAGATGTATTAAGTAAAGCATTTGTAGATGCTCCTCCTGTCTGCTGCCACATTGCAATTAATTTATCATAATATCCTGCGCTTGCATATCTTACTAAACCATATTGATAAGTTCCTTCAAAAGTTCCTTTTGAAATAACTCCAGCCCATCCCCCCATCGCACTTAAATCAACACTTGGTTTTATCCACACTGAAACAGTGAGTGCTTTTGTCGGACTTAGTTCGGTGCTTGTTTCGCTGACTGAAATATAATTTGAACCTGAAAACAACCCTGCATTTGTATCCCATAAACCAGAAGTATATTCTCCCGTACCACTCCAAGACCCGTTTTTTGAATTTCCTGAAACATCAATCAAATCATTATTCAAGTGCCACATTCCACGCAAATTAGTCTGAGCAAATTTTCCGGACTGTGAACGGTAAAGCTGTTTTACTTCAACATCCGATAGAACTCTGTCCCAAATAATTAAATCTTCTATTTTTCCTCTCGCACCTTGGGTTCCGCCTGAAGCATAATTTCCAACGATATTCAAATTGTATGAAGCGTTATTGAAACTGCTGTTTGAAGTATAAATTAATTCTCCATTAAGATAAATTTTTTGAGTATTTCCTGTTTTTGTAACGGTTAAGTGGTGCCAAGTGTTGAGACTCAAAACAGTGTTTGAAAAATTTGCCCCAACATTCCAAAAACCTATTTTTCGTGTAGAATCTTCAATTAATAAATGGTGATAATTTCCCCCGTTTCTGCACAACAAAGTATTATACGATCCGCCACCGGTGCTTGAAAAATAATACCATAAACTTGCAGTCATCGTAGAGGATGTTACTGCAGGAATTGTTGTGGACGTTGAATCCGAATTAGAATAAAGAGAGTTTGTATCCCACAAACCTTGGGTGTAGCTGTATGAACCTGAAAGTGTTGCATGCCTTGCATTGCCAGAAGAATCAAGTGCGTCGTTGTTGAAATTATAAACTGCTAAAACATTTATGTCAAACAAAGGGTTGCTTGAACTGAATTGATTTATGTCAGTCACTGTTCCTTCTAACCAAGTCTCGAGTTCTTTTCCAAAAGAATAACCGAGGTCCTTGTTTACTTTAAAATAATTCCACTTTCTTGGAGTCACTCCGTTTATTTTATTTTCTAATGAAGGAACAAACTTGTTTCCTCTGAATGAATTATAATCAGCCAAAACTTCCTGCGCGGAAAGAACACGATTGTATATTTTTACTTCGTCAATATATCCTTTGTGTCCGCTCGAAGAATTTCCGAGTCTAAGTGAACTTGCTGAATCAAAAGGATTCAAAAATTGCCCGCCAATTGGGCCCGCATTCCCGTTGCAGGCCTTTCCGTTAATGTAAAGAATTGCTGTGTTAGTGTCTGCATTGTAAGTGAATCCAATGTGATTCCATTCATTAACGCGGTGATTATTTTGGTCTATAGTACAGGCTAACCCAGCATACCCTAGTCCTGCTTGTGTTCTTGTTGTAACATACCAAATATAGCCGTTTGTTGATTGGTATTTGTTTGTCAAAACAAATCCAGCATACGAATTCGCATTAACATCAAGCAAAGACGAACGATAATCTGCCTGATCCATAGGATAAAACCAACCCGTAAAAGAAACTTTTCTGTTTAAGTCCGGCGGATTGAATCCCGAGTGAACAGAATAATCGTTTGACCCATCAAAGTAAATTGAGTTAGTGTCCCACATTCCGACTGAAGACAATGCTGGTCCGTTTGTGAGTGTGCCTGAATAAGAGCGGGCATAGTCAAAAATTGTTGTTCCTGAGGTTGAATCAAGTTTATAATACGCGACAAGGTTTTGGTCAAACCAGTGTCCTTTTTGTGCATTATAAAGACTCCTAATAGATTCTGAGGACAATTCCGTGTTCCAAACAGCAAACTCTTCAATATTTCCAGTAAAGTAATATGCTGATAACCCTCCGACTCTTCGTCCTATTGAAGATGCTGTGCCAGCAGACCACACATTTGTTGTTGCAGAGGTTACATCAAGGCTATTAACATAAACTTTTATTTGACTTGAAGAAGTTTGAACCAAAACAACGTGATTCCAAGAATTTGGAACAAAGGGGGAAACTGAAGCTCCAACATTTGTAACTGAAGTTAATAATGAATTATTATAAAATCCGGCTGCTACCCACAACCCCGCGTTATATAATCCAAATTGAACACCATTAGTAGCTGAGCTCGTGTTTACCCAATAAGATACAGAAACAGGATATGCAGAAACAACATTTGGAATATTTATATACGCATTACTTCCATTAAAACTTCCAGCATTATTTCCCCAAAGCCCGGTTGTGTATGCTTCGCTTCCACTCCATGTTCCATTATTTGCATTACTGCTTGAATCAAGTGCATTATTATTCAAATGCCATAAACCAACTAAATTTGGTTCTTTAAAATTTGAGGCCTGTAGATTATAAATTTGTGAAACCTCATTAGAAGACAGAGCCCTGTGCCACATTGAAAATTCTTCCAATTTTCCTGCGAAAGGATTATTTCCTAAATAATCAGCACCCACTAACAGGGGGGTTGAAGAATTTTTTATGGAAGTTAAATTCGCTGACAGGTCATCCGCTTCTTTGTAAACCCCATCAACATAAGTTGTCAATACACCTGAATTGAAAACAAAACAATATTGTGTCCACTTATTGAAATCAATGTAATCTGCAATATTTGCGAGATACGGCGATGCACCATCCTGGCTAAGGTATGCAGAAACTGTTCCGTTTCCTCCCGAGCCAAAATAAAATCTGTAAGCTCTGTCGTTAGTTGCTGTATCATATTTGGAAAAAAGCCCTCTATTCGCAGAGGTATTATTTAGCCAAACCCATGTGCACCATGTAGCTTCGTACAAATTGCTTGAATCAGTGTCGGCAGTAGTTATGTAACTTGTTCCATTAAAAAAAGCAGAGTTTGAATCAAATAACCCTGAAGAATATTGTTCTGTCCCAGTCCAAGTTCCATTAAATCCGTTTCCGCTTAAATCACTTAAGTTATTGTCAAGGTGCCATAATCCAACTAAATTAGAATCAAACAAAGGGCTTGTAGAATTTAATTCGCTTCCAAACTGGCCTAATTGTGCTCGCACTGCTGAAATGTTTGTGTCATTTCTTGCAGCAAGATTCCAGTCAAGTTCTCCGGTCGGAACCCAGGAATTATTTCGCGCAGGAACTTGTTTCACAAAATAAGAATAATTAAAATCAGGAAAAAGAGAGGTTTCTCCGTTAGCTCCGTAATATGGTGTTGCAATGCAAAAACTAGATAGCAAGAAAATGCACAGCACCCATAAGAAAAGGAACTCTTTTCGCCTCAACTATACTCCCTCCAACCCGTTAATATTACAAAAACATACTTTATATAGTTAATTGACTAAAAAATCACCAGAAAAAAAAGAAAATATTTTGCAAAAAAAACAACGAAAACACTAAATTGATTGTTGTTCTATTTTTTTGTCAAGAAGTTCTAAAAAATAATCAAGTTTGTCGGAAGGAACCTTACACCCTGCAGCTATTTTGTGTCCCCCGCCCTCAACACCGTCTATTTCAAAAGAAATTTCTTTGAATGCTTTTCCCAAATTTATTCCTCTGCGCACAAGTTCCGAAGTTGCGCGTCCTGAAACTTTTATTGATCCGTCCAAATTTCTTGCAAAAGCAATGATTGGTTTTGATTCCTCAATTACTGAACCGTAAAGCATTCCAGCAATTACTCCCACAATGGATTCATCAATCTCTTCCCCCGCATCAAAAAAATAAAAACTTTTTTTCTCTTCTATCCCTTTTTGTTTAATAAACTCAATTCCTTTCCTTAGATTATTTTTGTGAACATCAAGCAATGCAAGGGCCTGCGAGTATGCTTCTTTTCTGTCACCCATGCAAACTAAAAGCGCAATATCAGAACGTTTATTGCGGCCGCACGCATTAAGCATTGTTGCAAACTCTTTTGCATCACTTAAAGGTGATGAAGAATCCTCTTTAGGAAAAGAATATACTTCCCCTACCAAATCCTTTATTTTCCATTCGGGAACATTGTTCTCAGCAAGAAGCATTATGAGGGCGGAAGTTAATTCTCTTTGTTGTTCAAATGATAATTCATTATAAGCGAGCCACTTTTCAGTAAGAGTGTCTTTTAGCGGAATTGCGAGCTGAGAAAGAAACGCTTTGCAGTTGTCCTCACTTGCAGTGAGACTGGGAAGAACGGGAGAAGTCGAAAAAGCGAGGAAAGAAACCAGCGGGCGTGAAACGCGGCCGTACAAGCGTAAATCTTTTTTTATTTCAACTAGTTTGTGGGCAGAAGAAATGTCCAATATTTTGCGATTCAACCCCACTAGCTCCGCATTCAAATTAAAATCCTGCATATCCCCCAAGGCCCCGACTATCCCTAAAACACTTAAATCAAAATTTTTTTCATCAAGCGCGAGTGAAAAAAAGAAAGTAACTCCGGAACCAGATAATTCCCTTGCACCATCAATTCCAAAAAGCATCGGATTCACATGATATTTTAAACTTGGAATAACGCCGTCTTTTTGCAGAGGAATGTGGTGGTCAAGAATAAATATACTTTCCTCGTCGAATTCTTCTTTTAGATAATCAAGCTGACCCGAGCCAAAATCAACAAACAAAAAATTTTTTCCAAGTTCTTTTATCCGCGAAATATCTTCTTTATAGAGTTGTTTAAGACACAGGTTTGAAACTTTTTTTCCAAGACGCAGCAGCGCTTTTATAGCAATAGCCCCTGAAGAGCACCCGTCCGCATCATGATGAAAAACAACTACAAAGTCGTCTTTTTGGCGAACCGCGTTTGCAGTTTCTTTCAGGCGGGAAAAAAAGCCGTTTTCATCTCGCGCACCCAGAAAAAAAGAATCCATAATAAAGTTGGCTCAAGAGTAAATAAAAAAGTATTCACTGTATTTTGCCGGCCAAACACCCAAATACGCATAATTATAAATTTCTGGATTCTAATAAGATAATGATTCTCGATTTTATAAAAAAACTGCTGTTTGCAGGAAAAAAAACAAAAAACGACGCGCAAATCACAACAGACTTGGACACTACAGTAATGCTTGTTGAAAAAGATTTTCTTGTGGAAAAAAACGAGCTTGAAGAATTTACTGCAAAAAAACTTTCTGAACTTAAATTTATTCACTCAAGATGCTTAATTAATCTTGAAAAAGTAAAAGAAAAAAAACTTGAAGAAAAAAATAATGAAAGAATGAACCGCGCAGTTGAAACCTCAAAAAACCAGCTCATTTTTCAGCTTAAAGGATTAATGCAAAAAATTTCTCCAGAAAACAGAGGAAAAACTATAGAAGACGCTAGAGCCTATGCAGGAGAAGGGTTTGCACTCATGCATAAAGAAGTTTTTGCTTTCAGGAAAAATATTGCTTACACAAGTTTTTATTTAAAAGAAGATATGAAAGAAATCGGAGAAAACCTTGGAGAAATACTCAAGATATTTGAAGAAATGAATAGTGCGTTTTCTGAAAAAAAATATATTTTTGAATTTGACAAAGTAAAAAAAAGAGTCATTGAAACTAAACAAAAAAATAAAGAGCTGACTGAACTTGAAACAAAAATAAAAATTGCTTTAGAAAAATCACAAGCGTGTGAAATAGCGGCGGGCGAACAAGAGAAGAAAATAGAAAAAATATCATCTGGAAACGAAGCACAGAGGCTGAAAACTGCAGAATCTGAATTAGTTGAAATAAATAATAAAAAACAGGATTTGAAAACAGAAATAAGTGCGTTAATACTTAATATTGACAGGCCC
>Ga0172375_10012753_pt1 | contig 10510 bp, 6 predicted proteins | sample LakKiv1m_FD_114537 | JGI IMG/M metagenome (GOLD analysis project Ga0172375, IMG submission 114537) | Freshwater microbial communities from Kabuno Bay, South-Kivu, Congo - kab_092012_11.1m | ecosystem: Environmental > Aquatic > Freshwater > Lake | place: Democratic Republic of the Congo...
CGGGATGCTCGCCACCAGCACCAGAGCCAGAGCGTACGGCGCCGCCGACCCCTGGGCCGCGGTCGAGGTGCGCGACCACATCTCGACCGCCAGGGTGTCGAAGCCGGTGGGGCGCAGCATGAGGGTGGCGGGGAGCTCCTTCATGGCGGTGACGACGACCAGGCAGAAGCCGACCAGGATGCCGGGCGCCGCGAGCCGGCCGGTCAGCAGTCCCGCGCGGACAGGCGACCGGCCGAGGCTGCGCGCGACGTCGGGCAGCGCGGGCGGGACGGCCGCGACCGACGTCCGGACCGCCCCGATCGCCTTGGGCATGAAGAGCAGACCGTAGGCCAGCACGAGCAGCGCGAGGCTCTGGTAGAGCGATGGCACCGTGCGGAGGGCGAAGAAGACGAAGGTCAGACCCACCACGATGCCCGGGAGGGCGTGCGCGGAGAACGCGACGCCCTCGAGCACCCGCGCCAGCCGCGACCCGTAGCGTGCGGCCAGCACCCCGACACCGAGCGCGAGCGCCACCGCCAGCACACCACCCAGCAGCGAGGCCCAGGCGGTGGCCAGCACGGCCGACCCGAGCTCCCCCCAGTCGAGCGGACGACGGGTCCCGAGGCTGAGACGTCTAAACAGCGCCAGGACCGGCAGCACGGCACCGATCACCACCGGCGCGGCGACCACGGCGAGGGCCGGCCAGCGCCAGGCGCCCAACCGGACGGGCCGGATCTGACGCGCGGCGCCTCCCGACGTACGCCACCGCTCGCCGTTGCCGCGCGCCGCCATCTCCAGCGCCACCAGCACGAGGGCCCCGGCGACGAGGACGAGGGCGAGCAGGGCCGCGCGCTCGCGGCCGACGAAGGAGCCGTACTGACGGTGGATCGCGAGCGTCAGCACCTGGAAGCGCATGAGCGCCGGCGTGCCGAAGTCGGCCAGTGCGTAGAGGGACGCCAGGAGCGCACCGGCGGTGGCGGCCGGAGCCACCTGCGGCCAGCCGCCGCGCCACCACGCCGCCACCGGCCCCCGCCCGGCGGCGCGCGCCACCTCGACCAAGCCGATGTCGAGCCGGCGGCAGGCCGCCGCGACCGGGAGGACCACGTAGGGCATGCAGGCCGCCGACAGCACCCACCACGTCGGCCAGAAGCCCCTCAGGCCCGGGATGGTGGTCTGCCAGCCGTAGGCGGCGACGTAGGAGGGCACCGCCAGCGGCAGCGCCGAGGCCACGAGCCAGGCCTTCCGCAACGGCAGGTCCGTCGCGGCCAGCAGCCAGCCGCCCAGACCGCCCAGCACGAGGCAGGTGCCGGCGACCGCGCCGACGAGCAGGGCGCTGTTGAGCGACCACGGCACGATCTGGCCCCGGAGCACCGCGGCGGTCAGGTCGTCACCCACCGCACCGCCCGCGCGCAGGAGCAGGTAGCCCACCGGGAACAGCGCGACGCCGGCCCCCACCAGCGCGCTCAGGACGAGCGCTGGCGGGGGCCGGCGACGGGTGAGGGTCGCGGTCAGCTGAGACCTGCTTCCTCGATCATCAGCAGCGACGCCTCCAGATCGGCGAGCAGCGCGAGGTCGTCGATCGGTCCCTCGATGTCGCTGAGCGTCGGGAGTCCCTCCGGCGGGTCGATGCCCTCGACGAGGGGGTACTCGGAGGTGTTCTCCACGAAGTAGCGCTGGGCGTCGTCGGAGACGAGGTAGGCCAGCAGGTCGTCGGCGTCCGGGTGGTCCGACAGCGCGGCGGCGCCGGTCACGTTGACCAGGGCACCGGGGTCGCCGGCGCGGGGGAACTCCAGCGCGACCGGGATGGTGTCCGCGCCGACCTCGGCCGCCGCCTCGTAGAGGTAGTAGTGGTTGATCAGCCCGACGTCCAGCACGCCGTCGCGGAGCGCCTGGAGGATGTCGCTGTTGCCCTCGAAGGTCTGGACGTCGTTGGCCGCGAGGTCCTCGAGCCAGGTCCGCGCGGCGTCGTCACCCTCCGCGACCCGGAAGGCGGTCACGAAGGCCTGGAACGACGCGTTGCCCGGAGCGATGCCGACGCGACCGGACCACTCGTCCTCGGTCAGCGCGGCGACGTTGTCCGGGATCTCGTCCGCCGAGACGGCGTCGGTGTTGTAGGCGATGACCCGAGCCCGACCGGTCACGCCGACCCACGTGTCGTCGGCGGAGGTGAACGGCGCCGCCACCCGGTCGGCCACCTCGGCGGGGAGCGGCTGGAGCAGCCCCGCGTCGGACAGCGCACCGAGCGCCCCGGCGTCCTGGGACAGGAACACGTCGGCCGGCGTCCGCTCGCCCTCCTCCAGCAGGGTGGCGAGGTGGTCACTGGTGCCGGCGTACCGCGTCTCGATCTCGATGCCGGTGTCCTCGGTGAACTGCTCGAGCAGCGGCGCGACCAGAGCCTCGTCGCGACCGACGTAGACGACGAGGGTGTCCTCATCGGAGGAGTCGCCGCTCGAGCAGGCGGCGAGCACGGGCGCGAGCACGAGGATCGCGGGGGCGAACAGGCGAGCCCGGCGCACGCCGCGGCGGGCGGTGGACCGGGAGGGGGACTCGGGGCGCATCGACTCACTTCCTGACGGGTGACCGTGGTTCGGTCAGGCTTACCTAACCTGATCCTACGACCCCGCGGCCGCCCCGCCTCCCCCGCCCCACGATCCGGACAGCCGGGTGGGACGGGGGCAGCGGTCGAACCGTCAGGACTTGCGGTTGAACAGCCGCATCGCGATCGGCGCGAAGATCGCGATGAGGGCCGCCGAGAGACCCAGCACCCAGAGGATGTCGCCGGCGTCCGGCTGACCGTTCATGAGCCCGCGGGCGGCCTCGACCAGCAGCGTGACCGGGTTGACCTCGACGAAGGCCCGCAACCAGCCCGGCATGGTCTCCGGGGGTGCGAACACCGAGCTGACGAAGGTGAGCGGGAAGAGCACCATCATCGAGACCCCCATGACGGCGTTGGGGGTGCGCACCTTGAGCCCGACGATCAGCCACAGCCAGGTCAGCGAGAAGCAGAAGACCACCAGGAGGACCACCGCGGCCAGCACGCCGAGGACCCCGCCGGGGGCGCGGTAGCCGATGAGCAGACCGACGGTCAGCACGACGGTGGAGGCCATCGCGTAGCGGGCGGAGTCGCCCAGCAGGGCGCCGACGAGCATCGAGGGACGCCACACGGGCAGGGACTTGATGCGGTCGAACACGCCCTTCTCGATGTCGGTGTTGACCGTCAGCGCGGTGTACATCGTGATGAAGACGACCGTCTGCACCAGGATGCCGGGCAGGGCGTACTGGAGGTACTCGCCCGGGGACCCGGCGATCGCCCCGCCGAAGACGTAGGTGAACATCAACGTGAACATCACCGGGAACATCGTCACGTCGAACAGCTGCTCGGGGACGTGCTTGATCTTCAGCATCGCGCGCCAGCCGAAGGCCGTCGAGGACGCCCACGCGCTCGCCGCGGCGGGACGCTCGGCGGAGCCGAGCGCGGCGATCACACGGGTGTCGAGGGTGGCGCTGTCGCGGAGCGTGGTCATGCGGTCGCCTCCTCGGCGGTGTCGGTGACGGTCTGGTCCTCGGCGGGTCGGCCCGTGAGTGCGAGGAAGACCTCGTCGAGGCTCGGCTGGCCGAGGGAGTACTCGCTGATCCGCAGCCCGGCGTCGCCGACGCGGGCGAGCGCGGGGGCGACGCGAGCCGGGTCCTCGACGCGCAGGCTCATCGACGCGGGGTCGGAGTCGTAGGCGGGCTCCGCCCCGAGGGACTCGGCCAGCATCCGGCCGACCGCCTCCCGCTCGAGCGGGTCGGCCACGCGGATCTTCACCGCGCCCGACCCGACCGAGGCCTTGAGCTCCCCGCTGGTGCCCTCGGCGATCACCCGGCCGTGGTCGATGACCGCGATGCGGTCGGCCAGCTGGTCGGCCTCCTCGAGGTACTGCGTGGTCAGCAGCACCGTCGTCCCGGCGCCGACCAGCGCCCGGACGATCTCCCAGACCTGGTTGCGGCTGCGCGGGTCGAGGCCCGTGGTGGGCTCGTCGAGGAACATCAGCTCCGGTCGGACGACCAGGCTGCCGGCGATGTCGATGCGCCGGCGCATGCCGCCGGAGTACGCCTTGACCTGGCGGTCCGCGGCGTCGGCGAGGTCGAAGGCCGCCAGCAGCTCGGCCGCCCGCTCGCGCGCGGCGCCGCGGCGGTAGCCGTACAGCTTGGCCAGGAGGGTGAGGTTCTCCAGCCCGGTGAGGTCCTCGTCGAGCGAGGCGAACTGCCCGGTCATGGCGACCCGTGAGCGCACCTGCGCCGGCTGGGTCGCGACGTCGAACCCGAGCACGCTCGCGCGGCCGCCGTCGGGCACCAGGAGCGTCGCCAGCATCCGGATCGTCGTCGTCTTGCCCGCACCGTTGGGGCCGAGGACGCCGTAGACGCCCCCCGTCCCGATCCTCAGGTCGACCCCGTCGACGGCGCGGTTGTCGCCGAAGGTCTTCACCAGACCCTCGGTCTCGATCGCCAGCTCGCTCACCGGCGCTCCTTCCTGTCCCGACCGCCCGAACGGCGGCCTCCTGGTCTACGACGGTCCGGCGCGGCCGGACTCATCGGTGGTCTGCGGTCTGCGTCGGCTGGCTTCGTGGTCGTCACCGGGTCCGGACGACCCGGGCCTCCTCCCACACCGGCTCCGGTGTCTCCTCGACGGTGCCGTCGCTGCGGTAGACGAGGAAGCGATCGAAACCGCGGGCGAACCAGCGGTCGTGGGTCACCGCGACGACCGTGCCGTCGAAGGCGGCGAGCCCTGCCTCGAGCGCCTCGGCGGACTCGACGTCGAGGTTGTCGGTCGGCTCGTCGAGGAGCAGCAGCGTCGCCCCCGAGAGCTCCAGCAGCAGGATCTGGAAGCGCGCCTGCTGACCGCCCGAGAGCGACTCGAAGCGCTGCTCGGCGGACGCGCTGAGCTCGTACCGGTCCAGGACCCGCCCGGCCTGCTCGCGGCCCATCCCCTGGCGGCCGTCGGGACGGCCGTCACCGCGGTGCAGGATCTCGACCAGCGCGCGCCCGACCAGCTCGGGATGGTCGTGGGTCTGGACGAACCACCCGGGCCGCACCCGGGCCCCGAGCCGGGCGCGGCCGGTGTGCTCGACCGGCGCGATCGGCTGGTCCTCGACCGGCCGCTGGTCCGGCTCGGGATCGGTGCCGCCGCGCGCCAGCAGTCGCAGGAAGTGGGACTTGCCGGAGCCGTTGGACCCCAGGACCGCGACCCGCTCGCCGTACCAGACCTCGAGGTCGAAGGGCTTCATCAGGCCGACGAGCTCGAGCGCCTCGCACACCACCGCCCGCTTGCCCGTCCGCCCGCCGCGCAGGCGCATCGTCAGCTGCTGCTCGCGGGGCTGGGCGGTCGGCGGCCCGGCCTCCTCGAACTTGCGCAGCCGGGTCTGCGCGGCGCGGTACTGCGAGGACATGCCGTCGTTGAACTCCGCCTTCACCTTCAGCCGGTGCACGAGCGCCTTCAGCTTCGCGTGCTCCTCGTCCCACCGGCGGCGCAGCTCATCGAAGCGCTCGAACCGGTCGCGGCGGGCCTGGTGGTAGGTGTCGTAGCCACCCGCGTGGGTCCACACCGAGTTGCCGGCGGCACCGAGCTCGACGGTGACCACGCGGGTCGCGGTGCGGGCGAGCAGCTCGCGGTCGTGGCTGACGAAGAGGACCGTCTTGGGCGACTCCGCCAACCGCCGCTCCAACCACTGCTTGCCGGGGACGTCGAGGAAGTTGTCCGGCTCGTCGAGCAGCAGCACCTCGTCGGGGCCCCGCAGGAGGTACTCCAGCGCCAGCCTCTTCTGCTCGCCGCCCGACAGCGTGGCGAGGTCGCGGTGGCGAGCCCGGGCGTACGGGACGCCGAGCGCGGTCGTGCAACAGGTGTCCCAGACGACCTCGAGGTCGTAGCCGCCCGCGTCGCCCCACTCGCCGAGGGCGGCGGCGTACCGCAGCTGGGTCGGCTCGTCCTCGACCTCCATCAGCGCGAGCTCGCAGGCGTCGACCTCGGCCGCCGCCGCGCGGGCTCGCTCCGGCGCGAGGGAGAGAAGCAGGTCGTGCACGGTCGGAGCCGGGCCGCCGGCCCCGCCCGAGAGCAGCATCTGACGCATCACGCCCAGGCCGCCGGACCGGGTCACGCTCCCCGCATGAGGGGCGAGCTCGCCGGTGACGATGCGCAGCAGCGTCGTCTTGCCGGCGCCGTTCGCGCCGACGAGGGCGACCTTCGCGCCGTCGCCCACCCGGAAGCCGACGTCGTCGAGCAGCACGCGTCCGTCGGGGAGCTCGAAGCGCACTCCGCTCACCTCGACGTGACCCATGGGGCCGATTCTGCGCGGTCCCACCGACATCCGCACCTCGTTTCCGCTCCGCCCGCTGCGGGGTAGGGGTCCCAGATCGCATCTCGGGCGGGAAGGGGCCAGCCATGACGGCATCGTCGGACTCCACAGGGGCGGCCGGGGGCGCCGCGCACCCCACCACGGACGAGGGGCTGGTGAGCCCGGCGAGGTGGAGGATCGTCGGCCCCGGCCTCATGGTCGCCGCCACGGGCGTCGGCGCCGCCGACCTGGTCGCCACCCTGGTCGCCGGCAGCCGGTACGGCTACGCGCTGCTGTGGTGCGCCGTCCTCGGCTGCGTCATGAAGATCGTCCTCGTCGAGGGCGCCGGCCGCTGGACGCTGGCCACCGGACGCACCATCTTCGAGGGCTGGCAGAGCCTCGGCCGGTGGACGACGTGGTACTTCGGTCCCTACATCGTGATCTGGGGCTTCGTGTACGGCGCCGCCGCGATGGCCGGCACCGGGCTCGCCCTGGCCGCGCTGTTCGGCGGGCGCGTCGCGTGGTGGGGCATCGCCTCCTCGCTGCTCGGACTGGCGCTGGTCTGGACCGCGCGCTACGGCCTGTTCGAGAAGGTCATGGCCGGCCTGGTCGCACTGATGTTCGTCACCATGGTCGGGGCCGCGGTCCTCACGACGCCGAACCTCCCCGAGATGGCCGCCGGACTGGTCCCCCGGCTCCCCGACGGCAGCGTCATCTACGTCCTGAGCCTCGCGGGGGGCGTCGGCGGCACCATCACCCTGGCGGCGTACGGCTACTGGCTGCGGGAGAAGGGGTGGGCGACGCCGGCGTTCATGCGGGTCATGCGCCTGGACAACGCGATGGCCTACGTCATCACCGGGATCTTCGTGATCGCCACCCTGGTCGTCGGCGCGGAGCTGTTCTTCTCCGCGAACATCGCCGTCAGCACCGGGGACCAGGGCCTCCTCGACGTCGCCGACGTACTGCGCGACCGGTACGGGCAGACGTACGGCACCCTCTTCCTCGTCGGCTTCTGGGCCGCGGCGATGTCCTCGCTGCTGGGCGTGTGGCACGGCGTGAGCCTGATGTTCGCCGACTTCGTCGCCCAGAGCCGCGGCCTCGGCGGCGACCACCCGGACGCCCGCGCCGGTGGCCGCTACTACCGCGGCTACCTGCTGTGGCTCTCGCTGCCGCCGATCGCGATCATCTTCTGGGGCCAGCCGGTGTGGCTGATCCTGGCCTACGGCGTGCTCGGCGCGCTGTTCATGCCGTTCATGGCCGTCACCCTGCTGTGGCTGCTCAACACCACCCGCGTCCCCGACCAGTGGCGCAACCGGCTGCACACCAACCTCGCCCTCCTCGTCATCGCCGGCGCCTTCGTCTGGCTCGCCGCCACCGAGCTCCAAAAGGCCGTCTCGAACGTGCTGTGAGACCAGCGGAGTCACCGCCCGGGCGGTGACTCCGCAGCATGGATGCCAACTCCGACGGCGTGTCGTGCGGAGTTGGCATCCACGTGGCCCCGGAGGTCCGCGCCTCAGAAGTCCTCGTCGAAGGCGACGGTGCCGCTCACCCCCACCTGGTAGGCCGAGACGCGCCGCTCGAAGAAGTTCGACAGCTCCTGGACGTCCTGGAGCTCCATGAAGGGGAACGGGTTGGCGCTGCCGTACTCCTTCTCCAGGCCGACCCGCTCGAGCCGCCGGTCGGCGACGTGCTCGAGGTAGGTCCGCATCGACTCCGCCGACATCCCGGCGACCCCGCCGCCCAGCAGGTCCTCGCCGAACTGCGCCTCGGCGTCGACCGCCTCGCGGACCATCTGCCGGATCTGCGCCTTGAGGTCGTCGTCGAGCAGCTCGGGCTCCTCCTCCACCACGGTGTCGAAGACGGCGAAGGCGAAGTCCATGTGCATCGACTCGTCACGGAAGACCCAGTTGGTGCCCGAGGCGAGCCCGTTGAGCAGCCCCCGCGAGCGCAGGAAGTAGACGTAGGCGAAGGCGCCGTAGAAGAACAGGCCCTCCACGCACGCCGCGAAGCAGAACAGGTTGAGCAGGAAGCTCCGCCGGTCCTCGGCCGTCTCGAGCCGGTCGACGTCGAAGAGGTGGTCGATCCAGCGGAAGCAGAAGTCCGCCTTGGTCTTGATGCTCGGGATCGTCTCGACCGCCGCGAACGCCTCCACCCGCTCGTCCATCTCGGGGATGTAGGTGTCGAGCAGCGTCAGGTAGAACTGCACGTGCACCGCCTCCTCGAACAGCTGGCGCGACAGGTAGAGCCGCGCCTCGGGGGCGTTGATGTGCTCGTACAGGTTCAGCACCAGGTTGTTCGCCACGATCGTGTCGCCGGTGGCGAAGAACGCCACCAGGCGGCGGACCAGGTGCCGCTCGGCGTCGCTGAGGCGGTCCAGGTCGGCGAGGTCGGAGTGCAGGTCGACCTCCTCGACGGTCCACGTGTTGCGGATGCCGGCGCGGTAGCGCTCGTAGAAGTCCGGGTAGCGCATCGGCCGCAGCGTCAGGTCCATGCCGGGGTCGAGCAGGCGCGAGCCGCGCGTCGTGCTCAGCTTCGCGCTGGTGGGGGCGGGGGTCGTCGTCATTCGCAGGCCTCACAGGTCTCGGGGTTCTCCAGGGAGCAGGCGACGGCCTCGGCCGGCCGCGCCATCGGTACGCCGGGCTGCGCCACGGTCGCCTGCTGGATGCGGGTCGCCGGTCGCGACCGCAGGTAGTAGGTCGTCTTCAGTCCCTGCTTCCACGCGTGCATGTACATCGACGAGAGCCGCCCGATCGTCGGGCTGGCCTGGAAGAGGTTGAGCGACTGGCTCTGGTCGACGAACGGCTGCCGCGCCGCCGCCAGCTCGATCAGGGCGCGCTGCGGGAGCTCCCAGGCGGTGCGGAACACCGCCCGGACCTCCGCGGGCAGCTCGGCCAGGCCCTGCACCGACCCCTCGTCGCGCTTGAGCCGCTCGCGGACCTCCGGCGTCCACAGCCCGAGGGTCTTCAGCTCGCGGACGAGGTGCGGGTTGACCTGGAGGAACTCGCCGGAGAGCGTCTCGCGCTTGAAGAGGTTCGACACCATCGGCTCGATGCACTCGTAACAGCCGGCGATCGAGGCGATCGTGGCGGTGGGTGCGATCGCGAGCACCAGCGAGTTGCGGATGCCGGTCGTGCGGATCCGCTCGCGCAGGGCCTCCCACCGCTCGGGGTCGTGCAGCTCCACGCCCTCGAAGAGGTCGCAGTGCAGCGTGCCGTCGGAGGTGCGGGTCTGCGCGAAGGCCGGCAGCGGCCCGGACTCCTCGGCGAGGTCCGCCGAGGTCGACCAGGCGTGGAAGGCGATCTCCTCGGCGATCCGCGTGGAGAGCTCGCGCGCCTCGGGGCTGTCGAAGGCGAGGCCGAGGGTGAAGAAGACGTCCTGCAGTCCCATGCAGCCCAGCCCCACCGGCCGCCAGCGCGGGTTGCTCGCGGCCGCCTGCTCGGTCGGGTAGTAGTTGATGTCGATCACCCGGTCGAGGAAGCGCACGGCCGTCCGCACGGTCCGCGCCAGCTTCTCCCAGTCGACCCCGGCGGGCGTCACGTGCCGGGCGAGGTTGACCGAGCCGAGGTTGCACACGGCCGTCTCGGAGTCGCTCGAGACCTCGATGATCTCGGTGCACAGGTTCGACAGGTGCACCACGTGCTCGGGGTCCTTGGTCTGGTTGCAGACCCGGTTGGAGGCGTCCTTGAAGGTCATCCATCCCTGGCCGGTCTCGGCCAGCGTGCGCATCATCGCGGCGTACAGCTCGCGCGCCCGCAGCGTGCGGACGGCGAGACCGTCACCCTCCGCGGCGGTGTAGCGCCGCTCGAACTCCTCGCCCCAGCAGTCGGTCAGCCCCGGGACGGTGTCGGGGTCGAACAGCGACCACGACCCGTCCTCGTCGAGGCGCCGCATGAACAGGTCGGGGATCCAGTGCGCGAGGTTGAGGTTGTGCGTACGCCGGGCGTCCTCGCCGGTGTTGTCGCGCAGCTCGAGGAACTCCATCACGTCGGGGTGCCACGGCTCGAGGTAGACGCAGGCCGCGCCCTTGCGCCGGCCGCCCTGGTTGACCGCGGCCACGGAGGCGTCCAGCGTCCGCAGGAACGGCACGATGCCGTTGGAGTGCCCGTTCGTGCCACGGATCAGCGCACCCCGGCCGCGCACCCGCGACCACGCGATGCCGATGCCGCCGGCGAACTTCGAGAGCCGCGCCACCTCGGCGTACCGGCCGTAGATCGACTCCA
>Ga0172375_10012754_pt1 | contig 10509 bp, 12 predicted proteins | sample LakKiv1m_FD_114537 | JGI IMG/M metagenome (GOLD analysis project Ga0172375, IMG submission 114537) | Freshwater microbial communities from Kabuno Bay, South-Kivu, Congo - kab_092012_11.1m | ecosystem: Environmental > Aquatic > Freshwater > Lake | place: Democratic Republic of the Congo...
AAGGAATTCCAGGGCCTTGACAGTGGCGTTAGGGTCGTACTTTACCTCTTTAAGATATTTGACCGACAGGGCATCCGCCTCCATTTCATCCTCGCGCGAATACGCCGCCATTAATAGGTTGAGAGCGGCCATGGTCTCTCCCGGATTATCGACATTCGCTCCAACGGCCCCCATCCCCATGCCCAATATCATCAGCGCGTTCATTCCCAACCCGCCCTGAAGGCGCTTAATGCTGTGTTTTGCGGCCACATGGCCTACCTCGTGCGCGATCACTGCCGCTATCTCGTCATCCGTTTTCAATTTTTTGGCAAAAGAATCGAACATGTATATATATCCGCCAGGCAGAGAAAATGCGTTATATTCATCTTCGTCCCTGGCCTTTAACACTTTGAAATGATAAAGGATATCCTTACGCTCATTTACAGACGCTATGCGCTCTCCTATCGCTTCGACCCGGTTCTCCAGCAGAGGATCGTCGGTTTCTTTATATTCTTTATCGACCTGTTTGGCGATGGAAGCGCCGATATTCTTCTCTTTATCGGTCGGTATGAATATGAGCTCGCTTTTTTCAGTCGCCGTATTGTAGGTCTTCCCCAGGAATCCTGTCAGGACCGGTGACGTTAACAAAAGAGTAAAGCAAACAAGCATCCATATCCGCATAACCACATTGCTCCTTATTGCGCGGTTAAATACCGCGCGCATTGTCCGGGGGAGCCATGAACCTGTGCGCCTCCTGGCGGGCGACAGCTTCTTTATAATCCGACAGATCTATAGCGATAAGGTCAGGCCTTTTAAATTTAAGTTTTTTGGCTTGAGACGGATTGTTGGTCAGGCGCGTAGCTATATATTTGAATTCCGCCTTACAATGCGGGCATTCCTTTGCCGAGATAATGTTTATCCCCACTTCCTTACAATTCGAACAATCACCGGTAGGATCGCCCGCGATAAGAAGATGTTTCTGTACGTGTCCCAGGTCCTCTTCCTGCCATACCCGGATAAAGATGCTGTCGTTCATGCCGCCTCCTATGCGAAGATCAGAGGATCCATTGTCCCTGCTTAATATATATTCATGATTATAGTATCATTCATTGCCGCCTTCAAGGATTTTTAGCAAATAATGCCCTTGACAAAAAAAGCGGAATATGAGAAATATGGTCTATGAAGAAATATGCGGCGTTAACAGCCGTGATCCTTACGTTAGCCTGCCTGCTAATACTTATCCCTAACAGGGGCTTTTTCCTATCCATTTATGATACAGGCCCTTACGCGCAGGAGATCAAAACCCTCCGTCAAAAATTGTCTGCCAGCCCGAACGATCACAGGATTATGACAAATCTCGGCGAGTTGTACATTTTACGGCACAGATACGGAGAAGCCGAGCAGCTTTTGACCAGGTCCATCAAAATAGACCCGGAATATCCGTTATCATATTATTTTTTAGGTAAGACCTTTGTATTACAGAAGAGATCCGGTGAAGCGGCCGCTGCCTTCCATACTTTTCAAAACAAAATGGAGCCTGTGCCGTACGGGAATACAGAAGTCGTGGACTTTTATATCGACGCTCTTCACTACATAAGCTATGTCTATTTTATGGCCAAGGATTATGATCTTGCCGAATCTGTCTGCGCAAAAATAACTAAACTGCGTCCGGATGACCAGAAAGCCCATTACAATCTGGCCGTAGCGGCATACATACACGAACGCAACCGCGAAAAGGCTTATAAAGAGCTCGAAAGGGTCATTTTGATCGACAAGACTTCTTACCTTGCGGACAAGGCCAGGTTCTATGAAGACTACATAAGAAGGAACCCGGATCCGCGGTTTGCGGGCGATTTTACGTTCGCAACAGAAAAAGATTAATCATTTCCCCCTTCCTTGACAAAGCTGATAAAATCGGGTATATTATTCCTCAATCACACAAAAGGAGGGAAAGATGAAAAAGATTCTCGCACTCATACTTGTATGCGTATTTGTAATGGCCTCCACCGGTTTTGCCGCCCAAAACAAACCTTTAACAAACCTGAAGACCGGCATTGACAACGTTGTCGTGGGCACTGTAGAGACACCGGACAACATCTCAAGCAGCAACACAAAGGGCCAGCCGGCGTTCGACAAATGCACCAAAGCTACACATGACGATGTCGGCCGCGGCATAACAAAGGTGGTCGGCGGTCTCTGGCAGGTAGCGACATTCTGGTACCCGAAGGAAGACGCGGCTGCGGCAGCTCCTGCTGCTCCGGCAAAGAAGTAACACCGTAATATTTTACATTTTTAACGTAGGGGCGGGTTCCAAACCCGCCCTTATTGTTTTATACCCGCCCATACGTTTTTTTATACCTATTTTTTGATCTTCTTCAGGAATGCCTGTAAGGTAAGGGTATTCAAAACATTCTTCCGGGTAAGCCAGCCCCGCCTTGCGGTCCGAACACCGAGTGTCATGTAATCAAGATCTCCCAGCCTGTGGCTATCTGTCCCTATTCCGATCATCACACCCGCATCTTTTGCCAGGCGGCAATTCATACCGCTCAGGTCTAACCGTTCAGGATACGCGTTTATTTCCAGGGCGGTATTAGTTCCGCGCGCGGCCTTCAATATCTCAGGGATATCTATCTCGTAGCCTTCCCGTTTCCCAAGCAGCCTCCCTGTCGGATGCGCTATCATGTTCAGATATTTATTCTTCATGGCCGTTACAATGCGCCCGGTCAATAATCCCTTCGGCTGTTTAAATCCGGTGTGTATAGAGCCTATGACAAAGTCAAAGCGTTCAAGTATCGAATCATCATAGTCCAGCGACCCGTCGGCAAGAATATCGACCTCTGCCCCTTTAAGTATGCGCAGGCCTTTTATACGTTTATTCAGCGCGTCGATCTTTTTGAGATGCTCTTTAAGCCGCGCAGGATCAAGACCGCGCGCCACTTTCAATGACTGCGAGTGATCGGTTATAACGATATGTGTATACCCTTTTTTACTGCACGCTTCCGCCAGCTCTTCCATGGACGCGCTGCCGTCGCTTGCCGTTGTATGGAGATGCAGGTCAGATCGTATGTCTTTTAATGTTACCAGATCAGGTATCGCATGCTTCAGGGCGGCCTCTATCTCCCCCTGGTCTTCACGCATTTCAGGCTGGACAGGCGCCAGGCCCAGAGCCTCATATATCTCTTTTTCTGTACTGCTAGCGATCTTTTTGTTATCCTTGTTACGGAATATCCCGTACTCGTTAAGCTTAAGGTTTTTTTTCACAGCGATCTCGCGCAGCCTGATGTTGTGGGCTTTGGATCCGGTAAGGTATGCCAATGCAGCGCCATAACTGCCGGGAGGGACAATGCGCAGATCTACCTGGACATTCTCAGCGGTGATAATGCTAGATCTGGTAGGGCCGTGCGCCAGGACCTCTTTTACTTCAGGCATCTTGATGAACGCTTCCATCGCAGGCTCTGGCGTTACGCTTGAAGCGAGGATATCGACATCCCCGATAGTCTCTTTCGCCCGTCTTGTACTTCCTGCGACCTCTATCTTTTTTACCCCGGGCGCCAAGGATATCTGCCTGATAACAGCCTCAGAGATCCGCATACCATCGGACAGAAGGGTGAATTTCGAGGCCTTTTCCAAAAACTCTATCCCCCGGAGTATGTTTTCTATCGTCTTTTCTCCAAGCCCGGGCACATCTTTGATCTCTCCCAAAGCGGCATGCTCGCGTAGTTCTTTTATGCTCTTTATGCCGAGTTTGGAATAAAAAAGCATGGCGGTCTTGGGCCCTACGCCTTGTATGGACATGAATTCAAGTACGGCCGGAGGGACTTCTTTCTTCAGGTCTTCATAAAACGAGATCTTCCCTGTCGTTAAATATTCTCTGATCTTGTCCGACAGGTCTTTTCCCACGCCTGGGATGGTCTCCAGTGCCCCCTGCCTGGCAAGATCATCAAGGCTTACCGTAACAGCCGAGACGTTGAAAGCCGCGCGCCTGTAAGCCCTTATGCGGAAACGGTTCTCTTCTTTTATCTCGAGGATATCCGCTATCGCGTTAAATATCCCTGAGATCTCCTGGTTCTTCATCTTGCCTGCTTATTTAAAGAAGATCATCCTTACGGAGACCGCGAACATCAATATGCCGAATGTCTTCCGTAAAACCTGATCTGAAATATTATGGACAAGGGACGCGCCGATGTAACCGCCTATGAAAAAACCGACGCACATGAAAAGCGCCATGCCGACCTTCACATTACCGCCTGAATAATACCGCCAGGCGGCCAAAAGGCCTATCGGAGGGACCATCATGGCAAGCGTCGTACCCTGCGCCTGGTGCTGGCTAAGGCCGAACCAGTAGATAAGTATCGGGATCACAACAATACCTCCGCCTATGCCGAAAAAACCGCTGACTATGCCTCCTATAGCGCCTGCAATTATGTACAGTATTGCTTGCATATTTAACTCCTTTTCAGGGTGCAGGGTTCAGGATACAGGGTACAGTAAACGTTAAGACTAAAGTATAACTTTTCTGACCCCTGCACCCTGAACCCTGAATCCTATTCAAATATATTCCCCGGACCAAGCATACAGTACGGGTCCAATACACGTTTAACTTTCACCATCTGGCGTATCCCAACCTCTCCGTATAGGATCTTCAGATACTGCCGTCTCATCTTGCCTATGCCGTGTTCAGCAGAGACGGTCCCACCCAGGGATACGGATTTCTTTACGCAATCGAGCGCTATCTTGCGCGCCAGCGCCAATTCGTCCTCGTTCTTCGGGATAAGGTTCATGTGCAGATGAGAATCGCCTATGTGCCCGAAAATGAAATAACGCATCGGCTGGCTGCCCAGGATCTTATCGTAGAAATGCATCATTTCAGGGAACTTTTCATGCGGAACGGCGATATCCGTAGCTACCTTCGGGTTATGATGCAGCCGCGCAAGTTCATTCATGGATTCGCCCATGGAATGTCTCTTATCTATGAGGTCCTGACGGGCCTTATCGTTCAACGCGACCCACGTCATGTCGTCCGTGACCTCGTACCGCTCCAGAAGCTCAAGCCATGAATCCACGATACCTGTTTCATCTCCGCTTGAGGTCTCCTGCTCAAAAAGGATAGCGGCAACAGCCCGCGGAGGCACATTCTGGTACTTTTCCCTTAACAGATCCAGCGATGAAGCCCCAAAGTACTCTATTGACAATGCATCTATGCCTTTTTCCTTTTTGGCCCGGTTGAAGAAAGACAGTTCGCGGGCGCGCGCCGCAAAACCAATGGCGTGCTCTTCGCTATTGAAAAATGAAAAACAACTCAAAATATTTTCGGGTTTTTTGTTAAGTTTTAAGGATACCTCAAGGACACACCCCAGGGTCCCTTCCTGTCCTATAAAAAGGTCTATAAGGTCCATCCCTTTAGCCGCAAAATAGCCGGCCGATGTTTTTGTAGCAGGCATCTTATAATCCGGGACAGGCACCTCATAGGTTTTACCGCCGGCGGAAAAAACGAGCAGCCCGTCCTTTTCTTTCACATCGCCGCGCGCGATCCGCAGGCACGACCCATCGGCAAGCGCCAAAGTCATCTTCTGGACAGAGGAGCGCGTGGACCCGTATTTGAACGACCTGGCCCCGGAGGCGTTCGTCGCCACTGTCCCTCCTACGCAGGCGGTCTGTTCGGTAGGGTCATAAGAATAAAAAAGCCTCTTTTCGCCGATGGCTTCTTTCAGGTCCTTTATGCGGACCCCGCTTTCAACATTTACTGTCCCTCCCTCAGGAAGGACCGTAATGTCTTTTATGGCGGTTAGCCTTTCGAGAGAAAGCACTGCGCCCCCGAAAGGGATGCGCCCCCCGCTCTCGCCGGTCCCGCCGCCTGAAAAAGTCACGGGCCTGCGCCTGAGAAAAGAATCGCGTAAAAAATCAGAGACCTCTGAGATCTTCTCAGGGATAACGACACTTTCGGCATGGCCGCCGGACAGGTTAGAGGAATCTTCGAGATAGTGCTGTATCGTAGTGGGATCTTTTTTGTAGATCATCTTGAATGGTAATTATACCGTAGTATAAACATTTATTCAAGACGGCTGAATGTTAGGGAGAACGCCGGTTAAGATCTTCAAGGGCTATTTTTTTATGTAATTGATCTCGGCCGCGTTCTTTTTGCTTTTCCAGTCACCTTTGAAATCGCTGTCCGAAGACATCGTCTTAAGCGGAGGCTGGATAGCGCTGATGTTATTTTGATAGACCGCACTCTTACAGGTAACATCTTTTTTGCCGCAGAAATAAATACCGAACGCCATCGTGCTCATCACTATGAACGAAGACAATATTAAAAGAGGCCTGGCATATTTTCTTACCGGCTGCGTATAGCATTTCATAGTCACACCGGTGTCGATCTGACCCTGAAGATAGTCGCCGGCCAGGTCTGCGGCTTCCGCAGGATTATCCGCATCACTGACGATCTCTATGACTGTTTTATACTTCATACTTTTAACTGTCCTTTCCTGCGCCAAGCTACCTTTTCCAAAGATTAACCTTGACTATGTTACCTTAACAAACAAGGTTTGTCAATGGCGCAAATATAACTTTTTTTTATTTAACGATCGAGAGCGGGATTTTTTGCTACTTTAGGATCTTTACCATTTTGGCATGTATAGAAGCGTTCGTCGCAAGGATCTCTTTATCATACGGAGTGTATCCTTTTCCGTTGAACTTGGTAACCTTGCCCCCTGCTTCCTGAACTATCAGGGTCCCCGCGGCAGAATCCCATGGGTGCAGATTCATCTCCCAGAATCCGTCAAAATATCCGCACGCCACATAACAAAGATCTATAGCCGCAGAGCCCAGCCTTCGCACAGCCAGGCTTCTTTTAAGAAACGCCTTGAAAAATCCAACATTGTCGTTCTTCGCCGAGTTCATATTATACGCAAAACCGGTGACCAAAAGAGCCTGTTTAAGCCGCGATACCTCTGAGACATGGATCCGCTTCTTATTCAGATAAGCGCCTTTGCCGGATTCAGCGTGAAAAAGTTCGTCCCTTTCGGGATTATAAACGACACCAAGCACCGTCTTTGACCGGTATTCCAGCGCTATCGAAACCGAATAGATCGGAAGGCTCCGGCTGTAATTAGTTGTCCCGTCAAGTGGATCTATGACCCAGCGGTAATCCCCGGAGCCGGGCTTATGATAAGATTCCTCTGCCAGGATCTCATGGTCCGGAAAATTAGATCTAACAGCCCGCACGATCATATCCTCACAAGCCGCGTCTACATCGGTCACAAGGTTGATGCTGCCCTTATAAGTGATCCGTTTGATCTTGCCCTTACGGCTTTTGGCATAACGTCCGGCTTTAAGCGCGGCATCCATCGCGACATCAATGAATTTTTTCATATAAGTTTTAATACCATCTCTCCGGCCCTTTTCAACGCGCCCTTTTGTTTAAGGATATCTCTTTTATTCTCTGTATTCGAGACATATAAGCTGTCTACGAATTCAGCATTAATCACCGTAAAAAAGATCCTTATTATTTTCTCGGAACACAAACTATATTTGGCCGTATCCCCTGCTCCGCAGAGGATGAACGCGCCTTTTTTGCGGGGTTTTTGCGGGATCTTGAGAATATATTTCCTGGCCCAGAACGGCTGCATCCGGTCTATCATTATCTTGAGCTGCCCGGAAATATTACCGAAATATACCGGCGACCCGATAACGATCGCGTCAGCTTTCTCTATCTCACTGTATACCAGCCCCATATCGTCGGATATCACGCAAACGCCTGTCTTAACGCAGCGCTCGCATCCGCGGCATGGGCGTATGTCAAGTTTGTCGAGCCGCATATAACGTGCCGTTGCCTTGCGCTGCCTGGCTGTCTTTATGACCTGCCCAAGCAGTATATCCGTGTTGCCGCCCTTACGGGGCGAACCCAAGATGGCAAGTAAACCTGACACGTCATAGGTCCATGCTTGTATCAGCTGACCGAGATCGCCTCAACAGGACACTGAGAAGCTATCTCCTGAACGTCGCAGCTGGCGCAAGTCTGGCTTATAGCCTTTGCGACATTATCGTCACCCATTTCGAAAACCTCAGGACACGAAGAAACACATAATCCGCAGCCTGTGCATAAAGAAGAATCAACGGATATTTTTGCCATGATACTAGCCCCCTTTCTTTTTCTTGTTCTTATCATCTTTGGCGATCTTCAGACCCAGTTTTCCGGCAATATCGTAGAACTCGTCGAGTTTAATATTGTCAAGGGTCTTGCCTTTTTTCTCCAAATACTCGTTCAGCTTTACAGCTTTTTCCTGCATGATCTCATGGGTGTTCTCCGACCCTCCGTAAAGGCGGAAGTTCTTGCCTTTAGTTATACGGATGTGGCCATCTTTTGCGTCGAAACCCAGCCCCAAAAGCAATCTTTTATATACCCTATTATTCATCTTGTCCATCGCTGATTTTTCTCCCTTAAAAAATATGCCTAGATTATATCATAGAATTTAAAATAAACAAGTTATTCGTATGTCTTTATTTTTTTATTTTCTGCCACCAACGTAGAGGTATGCGCGCATCGAGCGGCTGGACCGTTCTCGACGGCAAACGCGATCCGGCGGCTCTCAGGTAAGGCGCCAGGCGCTCGCGCGCGTACAATGCGGACGTGCCGTTGGAACCTACGATATCAAATCCCAGTTTGGCAAGATCGCCAGGCAGCAGGCGTGTGAATTTCAAATCCATCATGATATAATCGACTTTGTATCTCTTCAATATACGGTCCCAATCTTTCCCTTTTTTCGCGAAAAAATCGTAATTCATGTCAAAGACATATTCCGGGTACATCGCCTCATAACGGCCGCACATAGATATTTTTATATCAGGATATAAACGCCACATCACGTAATTCCCCCACCTTAAAGGAACAAGCACGTTCCCGCGCGCGCGGGCTGACATCAATACATCGGTCTCCCGGACCGGATAAAAACCCGCGGGGGCCAGCACAAAGAACGACACCTCCGGCAGGATCAGGCTGGCTACCGGAAGAGCGATAAGGACATAGATCACCAGCACGGCGGACATAGGCTTTATTTTTTCTTTAAATGACCTTTGCAATGCCTCCGGAATTCGCAGAGCCGCAGCCTCAATATAAGTTCCCAGGAATGCCGCGCACGCCAGCCCGAAGAAAGGCGCGTGTCTTTGATGGCGGAAAGCCATGTACGCCGTGATCAAAAGTATCAAGAAGCCCTGTATGGGGCCTCTTTTTTCCCGACGTGACATCGCTAGTACGATAGCAGCTGCTGCTATGACAACAAGCGCCCTGAACCCGAAATATGAGTCGAAAGCGAATATCTCCATAGCGTGCCATTCAGGTATGTGCGCCCGCGGAAGAAGAAGCGCCGGAACGAGGTAATCCCAGAGTTTGGCCCCGTAAGGATTAATGAACGTGACCAAAATAGACGCCAAAAGCGTCCCAAGGAGCAATGCCGACCTCTTCCCTGCCGCAACCGAGACAAATGCGTATAGCGCTATCAATCCCAGCCCGGCCACGAACCCGCCGTGGCAGTTCGCCCAGATCAGCATGACCAGCACCACCGCCGCAGCAGGCCATCTCCGGCCGCTCAAGACCAGTTCCAGGCAAAAAAGTGTTACCGAAAAACAAAAGTACGTTATCGTGTGGCTGCGCACGACCGGGATAAACCCGGGGAATATCGTCAATGCGCACGGTATCATAAGCAAAAAAAGGACCGGCCACGCGCTTTTATTGCGCCGTCCCACAGCCAGCGCGGCAATGAGCGCGCCGATAGCCATGCAGATCTTGAATATTATGAGCGATGCCGGCCCGAATATCTTAAGAAGCGAAAAGAATATCAACCCTGCTCCCCATTCGTGGTCGATCAACTCCGGCAGGACATCTGTAAAGGCGAACATGTCTTTATGGACAAGCGAGTGGTTGTACCAGATAGATCCGCCCTGCACAAGCCGCGCCCAAAGGTCTCCGTCAGCTATGTTGTGGTATGCCAGTATCACAGCAAATACGGCAAGACCTATGCTTGCGGTAATGACTAACGCGGCCTTGGAATTATTTGTATTCATGGATATTTATATCCCTTTAAGCGGGCATATGCCGCACAACGGGTTTCGGGACCTGCAATATTCTTTACCCAGCCTTACGATCAAGGCATGGTATTCATTAAAAAGCTCAACATTCCTGTCTAAAGATCCCATAAAGATGTTCTGGACCTCATCGTAATCAGCATCCTTGCCGGTCAAACCGTGCCGTTCGAGCATCCTTTTAGTGTAGGCATCGACAACAAATACAGGTTTTCCGAGCGCGTACAAAAGGATACTGTCCGCCGTCTCCTTGCCTATGCCCGAGATACCCAGAAGTTCGGCCCTGAGCTTACCGACAGACCGCCTTTTCAAAGCCCGGATATCATTATTGTATTCAGAATTAAGATACCGCAAAAAATTACCAAGCCGCAGGGATTTGACATTATAAAAACCGGATGGCCTGATAAGACTTTTAAGCCGGCTTTTCTTAAGACGATACAGTTTATGTATATCAAG
>Ga0172375_10012756_pt1 | contig 10508 bp, 11 predicted proteins | sample LakKiv1m_FD_114537 | JGI IMG/M metagenome (GOLD analysis project Ga0172375, IMG submission 114537) | Freshwater microbial communities from Kabuno Bay, South-Kivu, Congo - kab_092012_11.1m | ecosystem: Environmental > Aquatic > Freshwater > Lake | place: Democratic Republic of the Congo...
AAAGGCAAAACTCAAGCGGAAATCCCAGAAAAATAACGTCCCTAATATGGAGATGCTAAAGATAGAAACCGCCAAAACCTGATGGGGATTAAGGCCGGCCCGCCCGCAAAGAAAGGCGATTGCGGCGGTAATCAACGCGATAATAAAAAATTTCTTGGGCATTTTAATTGACCTATAACTCTACGGCTTCCTTTGCCAGGGCCTCTACGATGTCGCAGCGGGCAATGATGCCTACCATTCTGCCGGATTTATCCACTACCGGCAGGCGCCGGGCCTTGCGGGTGAGCATAATCCGCGCCACTTCGCATAAAGTGGCGTCTTCGCCGGTAGTTACCACTTCTTCGCGCATCACCTCGGAAACCCTCATCCCTGACAAGGCCGTAAATTTCTTTTTTGTCGCCTTGGGGTTCTCCTCATAGACAAAACTGCCCACCTTGTCTATATAACTGGGCAATACGGAGGAAAGGACCTCTTTTTCCGTGAACATCCCTTTTAATTTCCCCTGCCCGTCGACCACGGGGAGGCCGCTGATTTTCATTTTAAAAAGCTGCCTTAGGGCCTCCAGCGCGTTATCATCCGGGTTAATGCTGGTTACCTCTTTTTTCATTATCTCTTTGACTTTCATCTTGGGCTCCGTTTTAAAATATCTCCTGCAGGCGGCCTTTAAGCCTTAAATAAACGGCTGCCGCAGCCAATGCCTTTAATGAATCCGCAGCGGCAAATGGAAAGAATCCTATGACCATTAATTTCATAAAAGAATAACCGAGAATGATTTTAAGCCAGACTACGCCGCAAGATAAAAGGACGAAATCCGCGAGGAAGAATAAAGCGAAGACCGCAAAAAAATTATTTTTGCAATATCCGATCAGCCTGCCTGTAATAAACGCGGCGACAACAAAGCCAAAAAGGTATCCGCCGGTGGGGCCGAAAAGATAGAGCAGACCGCTGCCTGCGGCGGTAAATACCGGCAGGCCTAAAACCCCCAATAAAACATAACTCGACTGACTAAAAACCCCCAGCCTTTTCCCCAAAACAGCCCCGGACAGTAAAACAAAAAATGTCTGCAGCGTTATCGGCACGGGAGTAAACGGCAAAGGAATACGCACAAAAGCGCCTAATGCGGTAAGGACAATAAATGCCGCCACTGCCAGCGCGCGGCAGGCAGTCTTATTTGAAATAATCTCTCTGTTTAAAATCGCCTCCATTAATACCTCCTGTTTTAATGAATTAAGCCGCTTGGTATCGGCTGCGTAATTGCAAAGCAATTGCGCAGCCGATACCGTAAACTAAAATTAATCTGATTTATTCTTTGGCTATAGCCAGGGTGATTATGCCTGCTAAAACCAGAAATAAACCAATGCATCCTCTTACTACGCACAGCAGGTCCGACCACCAGGCAACAATCGCCCACACGCCCAGAACTAAAAATGCCAATCCCAGAATTACCTTCATAAATGTTCCTGCTGCTTTTTTTGCTCCCTCCGCCATTTTACACCTCCCTCTATTTTGGTTTACTCTTCCACCTGCGATGAAACCATCCCCACTCCGCAGGATATTTTCTTATATAAGACTCAATTATAGAAGTCAATTTCTGGATATTCATCAACACAGTTTCTTCGGAATCCCTGCTTTCTGTTAATTCTATCTCGGGCTCAAAAATAATCTTATGCGCATCGTCTTTTTGTCTGACTATAAAACAGGGCAGTAACGCCGCACCGGTGCGCTGTGCCAAAACTACCGGCCCGGTGGCGGTGGCCGCCTTCCTGCCAAAAAAATCCACGAACACCCCGCCGCTGCCGAAGTTCTGGTCTATGGGGATAACCACTAATTCGTTATTGCGCAGGGCCTGAATGGTATTATTGACGCACTGGGCGCGCGGCTGGCTGTAGATGGTTTTTATCCCCATCCTTGCGCGCTTGCCTAAGAAAATCTCCTCCACCTTCTCGTCCTTCATCGGCCGCATAATCCCGGCGGTCTTATAACCCGAAAGCGACAAATACGCCAGCATCAACGGAAAGTTGCCGAAGTGCGCGCTTACCAGTATCGCGCCCTTTCCTTTGACAAGGGCCTTTTCCAAATTCTCCCTGCCTTCTATACTCACCCGCTGCTTTAAAAGCGCGGGCCTGTCCATAAGAAAGAGCAGTTCCACCCCACCCTTGGCCACGTATATAAAACAGGCTCTGGCGATTTGCTCCAGCTCCTGCCTGCTTTTTTGTCCGCCAAAGGCAAGGACAAGGGTCTCCAGGGCTATTTTCTTCTGCCTCTTGGCAAAAAAATAACCCACCCCGCCTAATTTTTCGGCAAATCCGTAAATCATCCCTGCCGGCAAAAACTTAACCAGCAAAGAGCAAAATTTAAGCCCGAAGCGCGCGAAGGAATAACTGATGTTCTTGCGTATTTTTTTTGAATCCATTCTTCCGGCGGTAACTCTTGATAAATTTACGCCCCGCCGGAAAGTTGCCGCCTCCAACGGGGAAGGTGATTATAGCAAAAAGCCGCCGTATATGCAAGAAGATTTCCGAAAAACTATTCATTAAGCACGGATATTCACGGATTGCACACAGATAGGCACGGATTTAATCCGTGTCCATTCGTGTGCAATCCGTGTGAATTCGTGCAAAACATATTTTTTAGAGAGTCCGTTATCTAAAGTTTATAGCCGATTTTACGCAGGAATTCCTTGCGCCAGGCGATATCCGTATCCGACTCAATTCCTTTGGGTTTTAACCCATCGATAACGCCTAATATCCCTCGGCTGCCGTTCTCTGTTTCGGCAACGATAACCTCTACCGGATTGGCGGTGGCGCAATAGATAGAGCAGACCTCCGGGATGTTCTTGAGCGCGTTTAAGACATTTATCGGGAATGAACCCTGCATAAAAATGATAAAACTATGCCCCGCCCCGATTTCCAGGGCGTTGTGCGCCGCCAACTCCTTTAACTGCGCGTCCGTGCCTTCGCATCTTACCTTGCAGGCGCCTGAAGATTCAACGAAGGCCAGGCCGAATTTGACGCCCGGGACATTATTGACCATCGCCTCGTAGATGTCCTCTACTGTCTTGATAAAATGGCTCTGGCCCAGGATAAGGTTTACTTCATCAGGCTTTTTTATTTTTACCGACTTGATCTCCGGCATAAGTCCGCCTCCTGTTGGCTATTTTACCACAGAAAATCTGTAATTCAACCAAAGACCTTAAATTCGGGGGGACACATCACTTAATTGCCGCGTATCAATAGTTTGTGTATCGCCTAAATACAGAGAAATAACTGCTACGTAAGTATTTCTTTTGAAAGGCGTTTGGCTTGCGCGACAAAGAAGGCGCGCCAGGCGGGGTGGTTGAGCTTTATAATCATACGCGGCAAATCCTGAATATCCTGCGCTTTGATTAATTGCGCTCCCAGCTGTATCGGATCAATCTGGGCGTCAAATTTAATACGGGCCATTTTTATAAGCTTGGGGAAGGAAAACTGCCTGTATCTTTCAAACAGGCAATATAAATCAATAAAATCCCTGGAGCGGGGCCGTTGCAATATGGTAAAGGCCTTATTTACGGCGATATCGGTTATGCTGTCGACGCAGATACCGTCTTTTTTGGCCGGCCGGGCTATTTGTTCAAAAGGGAAATAAGTGAATTCGATTTTTAGAACCTGCCTTTTTGTATGCAGGAAAAATAGATTGCGGTTGAAGCTCTGCTGAAAATCCGTCTTTTTGATTTGCAGCGCGCGTTTAATTGTCTTAAGAAAAACGCCGAGTTCAGATATATCTACTTGGCTGAAACTGAAGAAATCGAGGTCCTCGGAATAGCGGTGCTTAAGATAGTACGCAGATAGGGCGGTGCCGCCGGTCAGGTAAAAACGGCTTGATAAAAGCCTATTTACCGAAAACAGGGAAATAAATTTTTTTTGCAGGGGGCTTAGGATTTCCCGGGCCATAAGAGAAGTTTGAGGAATTTCTTTCTGAACGGGTCAAGGTGCAGTTTTTTCCAATATTTTTTAAGCAGGCGGCGGTTCAATTTTTCGCCGTTTAAGCCGAAATTTATAGCCTGCTCAATCTTCCAGATGAGCGCTTTTTGGGGGTATTTTTTTAACCGAGTTAAATCAACGCTCCAATTATACATAATAACACCTTATTTATTGTACCACTTTTTAGGAAAATAACAAGCAGTAAGGGAAAAATTATTGACTTCCTCCCTAAAGGACCCTATACTATTGTTTAAGCGCCGAAAAAGTCAAACTTGTCTTAGGCAAGGCCGTTAAGTTAAGAAATATATTCGAGAATGACCTGCTGGTTTTTGTAAAAAACATAGAAGGAGGACGCTGATGCGCAATAGGTATACTGTGTTGGTTTTGTTTTTATCGCTCTTTTGCTTATTTTCCCTCTCTTACGCCGAAGATGAAAAAATCACCATCACCACATTTTACCCCTCTCCTTACGGGGTATACAAGGAGCTGGCCACAGACGGGTTAAAAGTAGGCGAGACTTACTCCGGTGTCGGCAATACCCCTCCTACCAGCGGCTTGATTGTCGAGGGTAATGTAGGGATAGGTACCTCTGACCCACAGGCAAAGCTGGTGGTGATGGACGGGAATGTAGGGATAGGGACAGAAAATCCCGGTACCTACGATTCAAAGGAAGTTAGCCTTGATGTCGATGGGTATTCAGCCGCTAAAGATGTCTGGCTCAAGGATGCAAATAAATGGGCAAGTCAAGCAAGGGCGAATTTTACGCAAATATATTGTAAAAAAGCTAATAGTGGTGCCCTTTTAGATCCGAATGCTCAATACTTAAACGATGGAGATAACCCCATAAGACAGAGACCCGAAACAGCTTCTTGTCCTTCCGGTTATAAATTAATAAACCATGCGCTTGACTATGCCTATGCGGCTCATACCGATTGGAATGACAACCAACAAACAGCCTACTTTGTATTGGGCGATTACACAAACAATTCTATTACCTGTTATAACTCTTCCTACGTATGGTCAATTACCGGTGGCATGGGACTCTGTGTACAAGATTAGAATTCGGGGGAATTCGGGGGACACATTACTTGCAACAGGGACGGTTCTCCGCGCAATTACCCCTTGCCAATCAACAAGTTACAACACCACTATTGCTAAAATTATAATTTAGCATTTTTTACATTTTTTTGTGTGAGATTTTCCTTCTTTTTACGGGCTTCAATGCGACAATCTGTTTAGAAGAAGGGGCCGGTTCCTCGTTAAACTACCTCTTGCCATACAATAAGTTATAACAACGCCATTGCTACAATATGTGTAGGGACAGAACACTGTTCTGTCCCTACACAACATAGATAGATATTGCGCCGTAGGCAACGGCTGTGTCCTGTAATTCTTTATTGCAATATGCGCCGTAAGCGATATAATTGGTTTTATGGAGGATTTAGTACAGAAACACTACTCCCGCATCAGGACAATACTGGCAGTTGTATTGCTCCTGAACTGGGCGGTGGCCTTCGCCAAAATAATTTACGGATATTTTAGCCGTTGCGGCAGTATGACTGCCGACGGCTTTCACTCGCTCTCCGACGGAGCCTCCAACATCATCGGCCTGATCGGAATACACTTTGCCTGCCGCCCCACGGACAAAGATCATCCTTACGGGCATAAAAAATACGAAACCTTCTTTTCTCTTGCCATCGCAGGCATGCTTTTTGTCCTTGCCTTTAATCTCGCGAAAGAAGGCATAGAGCGCATATATAACCCCGTTATCCCCAAAATAGATGCCGTAAGTTTCGTAATTATGATACTTACTACGGCGGTCAATTTCCTTGTGATGCGTTACGAACTAAAAATTGGAACGACCTTAAAAAGCGACATACTCGTGTCGGATTCTATGCACACCAAGGCCGATATCTTTACCTCTTTTTCAGTCATTATATCCCTGCTCGTAATAAGAATGGGTTACCCGATAATCGACCCTTTAGTTACCATATTAATCTCTTTGTTTATCGCCCACGCCGGATACGACATAGTCAAACACAGCTCGGCCGTGCTTTGCGATACCGCGGCCATATTGGACGATAAAAAAATAACGGAGATAGTCTTGGGGGTCAGGGGGGTAAAAACCTGCCATAAGATACGCACCCGCGGCAGGGAGGATGATATCCACATCGACCTGCATGTCCAGGTGGAGCCGGATATGCATATGGACACCGCGCACAAAATAAGCTTCAGAATAGAAGAGGCAATCAAGAAGGGAATTCCCGGGGTTACCGACGTGGTGGTGCATATGGAGCCGAAGAGTTAAAGTTGGTTAGTTGGCTGGTTTATTAATTGGCCGGAAAATAAAGAGTAAACAGGAAATAAAACAGAAGAGAATAAATAAATCGCCGTAACGGGTGTAAAAACTAAAAATCCCTCCTCTCTCTGAAATCTCATAATTATCGAATCCCTCAACAAAAACCTGGCGGCCGGAAGCGTCTTTGAGTAAAGACACTATCTTGCCCTGCGGATTGATAAAGCCGGAAATGCCGGTATTGGCGGCGCGCGCCAGATACACCCGGTTTTCCACCGCCCGGAATACCGACGCCTGCAGGTGCTGATATGGAGCCGAAGTATCCTTATACCAGGCGTCGTTGGTGATGTTTACTAAAAACCCGGCGCCGTTCTTGACAAAACGACGTGAAATTTCAGGGAATAAGTCTTCAAAACAGATAAGCACCCCGAACAGCTTGGAGCTTGGAGCTTGGAGCTTGGAGCTAAGATTAAAAACTGTGTATTCTTTTCCCGGCGCCATTTCTCCGATAGGCACAACTGCCTGTAAAAAAGGCAGGGCTTTTTTTAGCGGTATATATTCACCAAAAGGCACAAGGTGCAGTTTATTGTATTGCTGCGTTGACTCTCCGGTTTTTGAAACCAATACCGCGCTGTTGTAATAGAGATTATTTCGGGTGGTAACTGCTCCCAATAGAATATCTAATTTGCGCTCCCTTGCAAACTCCTTGACGATACCAAGAAATTCCGGCTCTTCTTCTGCAACTACCGGCAAACTTGCTTCAGGCCAAATCACTAAATCGGGATTGTCCTTTAACGCCTCGCTGGTCAGCTCAAGATATCTGTCGATGATAAAATACTTTGCCTGCGGCGAAGGGTCCCATTTGAGCTCCTGGGGGATGTTGCCCTGGATGACGGAAACTCTTATCCGTCGCTCGTCGCTCGTCGCTCGTCGCTCGTTAATCCCATAATAACCATAAGATAAGGTCAGGGATAAAAATAAAAGCAGTAAAACGAAAGTTGCTTTTAATCTTGATTGCAGCCTGCTTTTTCTTGCCCAGATTATCTCCGTGATTGCCGTGTTGACAAAGACAATCAGAAATGATATCCCCCATACGCCGGTAATATCCGCAATCTGAATAACCGGCAGGTTCAAATACTGCGAGTACCCCAAAAGCGCCCAGGGAAAACCTGTAAAGAGATGGCTGCGCATGTATTCAAGTAAGACCCAGACAGCCGGAATGAAGAATACGACGAACGACGAACGACGAACGACGAACGACGAAAATATTAACCCGAATAACCCGAAATATAATGCCAGATATAGTACCAAGATGGCCGTCCCGGGCAATGTAACATGAACCAGCCAATAAATAGTCCCCGCCCAGAAAACGACTCCGGTTATAAAAAGTAATAAGAATGCCTGCTTATTGGACTTCTTATCCAGCGCTAAAAACACCGGCACAAAACCAAACCAAGCCAAAATCCAAAAGTTGTATCTGGAAAAAGAAAGGGTCAACAATAATCCGGAGATTACCGCCAAAAAAATGCTCTTTTTCATAGCCTTATTGTAACATCGCAAAGTTTTGAAGCAAAGGTAAATGTTCTTTTGCTATATAATATAAATTTTTAAGGATATCACAAATTGTGATATCCTTAATTTTGCTATCTATGGGATTAGCATCTGTCGAGGTGTATTTCTCGCGGGGACGCTCGCATTTTGCTGCGGGGTCTGTTCGCGTGCGAAAATTTCTGCCGTCTGCTTCGGTTTACTCCTCGCCTACGCCAATGATCCGTCTGGCTTCTGGGTGCTTCGGCTTCGTCGTAATCCCTCGCAGACTACAAGGCAGGGTGAGGTGCCAAAAATTTTCTAATTGCACGCTCACAAACCCCGCAGCAAAATTATCTGGGAACGATAAATTTAGGCTAAATCAGGCCCCATGGCACTTTTTAAATTTCCTGCCCGACCCGCAAGGGCAGGGGTCGTTCCTGCCGACTTTGGGGCCGGAGGATTGTATAGGTTTGGACGGGGATTTTTGGGGCGGGGCCTGCGTATCTTCACTAACAGGCTGTTGTGCTTGCGGGGCCTCAAACTTGGCGGCCTCCGGGTGTTCAAGGCGCTGAGAGGTTGAACTAAATACCCCCTTAAACCTCTCGGCCCTGACCGGCTGGAGCTTGAATAACGCCTCTACCGCTTCTTCTTCTATCGCCGCAATCATCTGGGTAAACATATCGAACCCTTCGCGTTTATATTCTATCAACGGATCGCGCTGGCCGTAGGCGCGTAAGCCGATACCCTCTCTTAAGTAATCCATGGCATAAAGATGGTCCTTCCATTTGCTGTCGATTATCTGCAGGAAAACCATCCGCTCCATATGCCGGGTCAGCCCCTCGCCGATATTTTTCTCCTTTTCCTGGTAATAATCGCCGATCAGTTTCGCGCAGGCCTCTTCCCTTGTCGGAGTGTCGATTAATTCCTTCAGGCGGTCGTCATTTAATTCTATTCCCAATTTTAATTTCAGGGCGGTCGATAACCCGGCCAGATCCGGCTCCTCCCCCTTCATGCTATCGCCAATGCAGGAGGCCGAAAGCTCCTCGGTCATTTTTAACGCGATTGCCAGGACATCCTCCTTTAACGAGGCGCCCTCAAGGACCTCTTTGCGCCGGCTGTAAATTATCTCCCTCTGCTTGTTCATTACATTATCGTATTCCAGCAGTTGTTTTCTTATTTCAAAGTTATGCTGTTCCACGCGGCGCTGGGCGATTTCGATGGAACGGGTGACCCAGGGGTGCTCGATGACCTGCCCCTCCTCCAGCCCAAGTTTATCCATCAGGCCTATTAATCTTTCCGAACCAAACAGGCGCATCAAATCATCCCCCAGCGAAACATAAAACCGTGACGATCCTGGGTCGCCCTGGCGTCCGGAGCGGCCGCGCAGCTGGTTATCAATACGCCGCGCCTCATGCCGCTCTGTCCCCAAAACATGCAGGCCGCCTAATTCTACAACTTTATTATGTTCTGACTGTGTTTCTTGTTTATATTTATCTAATAATTTTTTATACTCCGCATCAAAGCCGGCGTCCTGCGGATTCATCTTCTGCCTGATAAGGTTCTTGGCCATAAACTCCGGGTTACCGCCCAGTAAGATATCCGTACCCCTGCCGGCCATATTGGTGGCGATGGTAACTGCCTTAAACCTGCCTGCCTGAGCCACAATCTGCGCCTCCATCTCATGATATTTGGCATTTAACACCTGATGTTCTATGCCGTGTTTCTTTAACATATCCGAGAGGCGTTCGGATTTATCTATTGAGATAGTCCCGACTAAAACCGGCCTGCCGGCATTATAAAGTTCCGTTATCTCTTCAACCACCGCGTTAAATTTTTCCTTCTCGGTTTTATAAATGCGGTCGGAGAAATTATTTCGGATTAAAGGCCTGTTGGTCGGGACCACCACCACATCCAATTGGTATATATTTTTGAATTCGTTGGATTCGGTAAAGGCGGTGCCGGTCATACCGGCTAATTTTTCATACATACGGAAATAATTCTGGAAGGTGACGGTGGCCAGGGTCTGGTTTTCCCGCTCAATACGCATCCCTTCTTTTGCCTCCACCGCCTGATGCAGGCCGTCGGACCAGCGCCTGCCGGGCATCATCCTGCCGGTAAACTCGTCTACGATAATCACCTGGCCGTCCTTGACCACATAATCTACGTCGCGCTGGAAAAACTCCTTCGCCCGCAGGGCTTGTATAGTATGATGGCGGTATTCAATGGTCTCGATATTATGCAAACTCTCAATGCCCCAGATGCGCGCCGCCTTAGTCTCCCCCTCGTCGGTAAGGGCGACGGTCTGCGCCTTTTCATCGGCGACGTAATCGTAACCTTTGGATAAATCCTCGCCCTTATATTTGGCGTCTATCTCCTCGTTCTCGGTGATGCGCCTGCCCTTGAGCTGTTCGGCTAACTTTTGCGCCAGATAATACTTTTCGGTGGATTCCTCCGCCGGGCCGGAGATAATTAGCGGCGTGCGCGCCTCGTCAATCAAAATAGAATCAACCTCGTCAACGATAGCATAGTAAAAAGGCCGCTGCACTAAATCTTCCAGGCTGTATTTCATATTATCGCGCAGGTAATCAAAGCCGAATTCGTTATTCGTGCCGTAAGTGATATCACAGGAGTAGGCGAGCTTTCTGTCTTCGTCGGACATATCGTGCTGGATGACCCCGATGCTTAAGCCTAAGAATTCATAAATCGGCCCCATCCATTCG
>Ga0172375_10012758_pt1 | contig 10508 bp, 8 predicted proteins | sample LakKiv1m_FD_114537 | JGI IMG/M metagenome (GOLD analysis project Ga0172375, IMG submission 114537) | Freshwater microbial communities from Kabuno Bay, South-Kivu, Congo - kab_092012_11.1m | ecosystem: Environmental > Aquatic > Freshwater > Lake | place: Democratic Republic of the Congo...
GAAGAAGGTTCTTACCGTACTCTTATAAAGAAATCCGGCAAAGCAATCTGGCAGGCGGATTGGTCAGTCATGAAAAACAATAAGGATAACAAAGAGATCGTTAGGATTACGGAAAGGGGCCGTGGGAAATACAATGATTCCCCCGATGATATCAGTTGGATTATGGAGGCGTCTTTTATCATGCAAGATAATCCCGTAGCGCTAGAGACCGTGAGAACTGCCTATGGGGTAGAGCATGAAGAAATATGGAGCAAATCAAAAACATTCGATAATTATGGAAAAAAGCTTATTTCCGAGCAATTCGAAGGTAGAAAATTAAAAAGAAAAAAAATAATGCCATTCCCTGGGATCATTACGTATCCCAGTGATATTCTGCCGTACATTCTAAGAGGATTTAATTTCGAGAGCCAAGATTCGCTCGATTTTTATATATTTTCAGTGGAAGCAAAACTTTTTCGTATCAGGGCTCACAGAATTGGTAGGGAAACAATACGGGTTCCCGCAGGCGAATTTGATTCTTTCAAAATTGCATTAGTGCTGGATTTTGGTATGGTGAATATAGTTACTAAGCATTTTTTACCAAAGACATATATGTGGTTTAGTGTGGACGAGCCGCATGTATGTGTTAAGTACGAAGGATTAGAGAGCGGAATAGGATCGCCATACGTTGTGATGGAGTTGTTGAAGTTTAAACCGTAGCCCAGGTTATAATTGTAAAAATGAAGATTCTATTTGTCATGCCAAGATCGGGATTATACAAAAAAGGGAGGGGATTCAGAAAGAATTTAACTTATGCCCCGCTTACATTAACAACATTGGCGTCTTTAGTCCCCGGGGAACTTAATGCCGAGATGAGGATTATTGACGAAGGCGTGGAAGAGTGTGATTACGATTCGTTTAGTCCTGATATCGTTTGTTTGACTGGGATAACAGGCCATATTTTAAGGTCCTACGAAATAGCGGATAGCTTTAGGCGAAGGGGAATAACGGTAATAATGGGTGGAGTTCATGCTACTCTTATGCCGGAAGAAGCGCAACAACACGCTGATTCAGTTGTTGTTGGCCATGCCTATAGAACATTTCCGCAGGCATTAATGGATTGGCAGGGCGGGAGACTAAGGGGATATTATAAAGATAACAACCCTTGCTTCGAAAAGATACCTACTCCACGCAGAGATTTACTTTATAAAAAAGGCTATATTACGATCAATACAACGCAGGCGGTTTTTGGCTGTCCATGCAATTGTGAATTTTGTGTAATCAGCGTAACAAAATCAGGTTATCATCATCGTCCAATCCCAGAAGTTATCGAGGAAATAAAAGCCCTAAAATCAAAATTAGTTTTCTTCCTTGATCCCTCGCCTATAGAGGACAAAGATTATAGTAAAGAATTATACCGGCAGATGATACCGTTACGTATCAACTGGATGGGATTATCGACATCGAAAATAATTGATGACGAAGAGTTATTGTCATTAGCCCACCAGAGCGGCTGTGCAGGTTTGTTGATCGGTTTTGAATCGTTATCGGAAAAAAGCTTGCAGAAGATGAACAAAAATTTTAATAGTATTGAAAAGCACTATCGGTTAGTAAAAGAACTTCATAAACGAAACATCGCTATTATGGGTTGTTTTGTTTTTGGTTCTGATGAGGACGATACAACGGTCTTCAGGGAAACGGTAGATTTCTGTCTCAAGACCGGCATCGATTTGCCGCGTTTTACCGTATACACGCCGTTTCCTACTACGGAACTTTATAATCGATTAAAGTCAGAAGGTAGGATATTGACAACGGATTGGTCAAAGTATAATTGCCAGAATGTTGTGTTTCAGCCCCAAAAAATGACTGCAAAGGAACTTGAAGATGGTCTCGAATACGCATGGAGTGAATGTTATAAAACACGTAATATCCTTAGGAGATTATTAAATGCAAGAACTAGGCTTTTGTGGATGGCAGTGGCTAATATGGGATATAGGTTGTATAGTTGTGATCATGCAAAATACAAATAAGTCGCTATGGTGAGAAAATGAAGATTCTTTTATCATCGCCCCCAAAACCTTTCGGGCGTGCTTTTGGAGATGGATTTTCGTGTCAAACCAGCGGTTCTCATCAGCTCACTTGGGCTCAAGATATTTTTCGTGTGGAGGATCAGATGTGGCACTGGGGACTTGACGTGATGGCTGCCAATATCACAGTGCCGACAACAGTGTTACATTACCCGACATTAGATATGTTCCGTCAGGAGCTTAAGAATGGGTATGATTATGTCGGGATCTCCTTTAACCTGTCAACATTGCATAAAATAAAGGAAATGGTTCAATCTGTCAGGGAACTATCCCCTGGTTCGAAAGTTATCCTGGGAGGATACGGCACGGTGTTAACCGATGAACATCTGGCAGGTTTATCGGCAGATTACATCTGTCGGGAAGAAGGTATAGCTTTTTTGCGCCGACTCATAGGGGAGAAAGACAGATCTTATTCTAACCCAGATTTCACAATAGATCGGTATATTTTTTCGCTTAGGGTTTCCCGGATAGGCATACTTTTTAATGCTGTTGGTTGCCCGAACGGCTGCGATTTTTGTTGTACTTCTCATTTTTATAAGAGGGAAAAAATATATTTTAACTCAACAGCCAAGATGCTCCTTGATCAGATTTTATCGTTGAATATCGGAAAACAGTCTATAGAGTCCGTTATCATCTTTGATGATGACTTTTTGGTTGATGAGAATCGAGCAAGGGAATTTTTACATGAGGTTGAGGCGTCCGGAAGAACGATTGATATCATGATATTTGCGAGCGTTCGGTCGATATCACGCTTTAGCTGCGAAGAGCTTGCGCGAATGGGTGTAACTAAGATATGGGTAGGTTTTGAGGGCAAAAAAGCAGGGTATGAAAAGCAGCAGGGAAAGTCTTTTAAGGCACTGGTTGAAGAATTGCGGCAGTATGGTATTGCTGTTACGGCATCGATGATGATCGGGTTTGATTATCAGACTGAAGATGCTATAGTATCCGAGCTCGATGAGTTGGCATCTTGTCATCCGTCATCTACTCAAATAATTCTGATTACCCCCTGTGTAGGCACGCCGCTTTGGAATAAACTTGAGCAATCTTCACGCATAAAACAGGATGTCAGGGAGGATTATCGATTCCACGATGGTTTTAGGCTTTTGTTCAATCATCCTACTATTCCGACTGAAAAGCTTGAGTCGTTGCAGAGCGAGTTGTATAAACGCGAGTATCAAGCATTGGGGCCAAGTCTCTTTAGAATACTCTATGCTTATTTTCTTGGATACAAAAAATTAAAAGATCATCCGGAATCTTCTTTGCGTAAACGGGCCGCTTATTTTAAAAGCAAATTGCAAAAAGCGTATGCGCTCTACGCGATTGGGATACTTTTTTCTCCGAACAACGAAGTGAAGAGACATTTACGCGAAGAGTATCGTAGTATTTGCGAGGTTATTGGACGTCCTGCGATTCGTTCAGTATTGGTAACGGTCATATTGTTGCCGTTTATTCTTTGGACAAAGTTTCGTTTTCGCTATGATATCGGGTCTCAGCCTCGCAGTATGAGGCGGGTATATAACTGGGAGTAAGATGAAAGTAACCTTTATTATGCCGTCAATCGGCAGGAAGAATTCCGGAGAATATCTTAAAACTTGGCAAATGGAGCCATTAGTGATTGCCTTGCTTTCAAGTATTACTCCTGAAGGTGTCGAGAAGGTATTTTTTGATGATCGGATAGAAGATATCAATTATGACGATCCGACAGATTTGGTGGCGATGAGCGTTGAAACCTTTACGGCAAAGCGAGCATACCAGATTTCTGCGAACTATCGAAAAAGAGGAATTCCTGTAGTAATGGGGGGATTTCATCCGACTTTGACTCCGCATGATGCCAAGCCCCATGCTGATGCTATAGTTATCGGTGAGGCTGAAGGCGTGTGGCAGGAGATTCTTACTAATGCGGCCGAAGGCAAGCTGAAAGAATTTTATCAAAGCGCCGAATGGATTGCATTAAATGGGACACAGCCCGATCGTAGTATTTATAAGGATAAGTGTTATCTTCCAGTGGCGTTAGTAGAATCGGGAAGGGGTTGTAAATTTAGCTGTAGCTTTTGTTCTATTAGCGCATTTTACAGGCAAACCTATCGACCTCGTCCTATTCCTGGGGTGGTTGAAGAAATTAAAAGTATGCGTAATAAAACGATCTTTTTCATTGACGATAACATCGCTGCCGATATCAATCGGACAAAGGAGTTATTCCGTGCGCTTATCCCCCTTCGAATTCGTTGGATAAGCCAGATCAGCATACAGGCACTCAAAGATGCCGAAATGCTTGACCTCATGGCTCAAAGTGGCTGTATAGGTGTGTTGGTAGGATTTGAGTCTTTAAGCCGCAATAGTCTGCAGCAGATGAATAAAGCCTGGAACGGAGAACGTTCTGATTATTCGGCTGTGCTGTCGGCTATGCGGAAGAAAGGTATAGCTGCGTATCCTACCTTTATTTTTGGATATGACCAAGATACCTCCCAGTCATTCCAAGAGACACTCGATTTTGCTATTAAGGAGTGTTTTTTCTTTATTGCATTTAACCACTTGGTCCCTTTTCCCGGAACAGAGCTTTATAATTCCTGGCGTAATGAAGGAAGGCTTTTGCATGAACAATGGTGGCTACATGATGGTTATTCGTTTTGTGACGTGGCCTTCACACCAAAGAATTTCACTCCTCGGCAGTTAAGTAAATTATGTTTTGATTTCAGGAAAAAATTCTACAGTTATCCTGCAATTGTTAGAAGAGGACGTAATATCAGGGGAAACTGCAATGGTTTTTTCAAGACCTTGACGTATTATTCTTTGAACATTTTGGCAAGGAAAGAGATTGAGCAGAGGCAGGGATTATTCCTTGGTAAGCGATGAAAATAACCTTTATTAGACCGATGATCGGCAGCCCCAAAAATAGCCGTAAATCAGAAACAGTTTGCATGGAGCCGTTAGAATTAGCAACGCTTGCCGGCCTTACTCCATTGGGTATAGATATTGAGATGTTCGATGATCGAATTGAAAGAATACCTTACGATCTCAATACGGATTTGATCGGGATAACTGTTGATACCTTTACTGCCAAAAGGTCCTATACAATTGCGGCAATCTTTCGCAGGCGAAAAATCCCGGTTGTTTTCGGAGGGTGCCATCCTACCGTTATGCCTGATGAGGCAATTCAGCATTGCGATAGCGTAGTGATCGGTGAGGCAGAGGAATCTTGGCCACAGCTCATCATGGATTTTCAACAGAATAAACTGCAAAAATTCTATCGTACTACTCGTCTCGTATCACTTGAAGGCCGCTTGCCGCGAAGAGAGATATTCAAAGGAAAGAAATATTTCCCTCAACCATTGATTGAATTTGGAAGAGGTTGCAAATTTCATTGTACATTTTGTTCAATCGCTACACTATATAAGAATACCCATCGTCATAGACCGGTTAAAGATGTCATAGAAGAGATCCGACAAACAGGGAAGCGGAGAATTTTCTTCTCAGATGATAATATTGTTGCAAATCCTGAAGCGGCAAAAGAATTATTCATGGCTTTGATCCCGCTTAAGCTTCGATGGTCAAGTCAAACGAGCCTTAATTTTGTGAATGATCCGGAATTAGTCAGTCTTATGGTAAGGAGCGGTTGTTGGGGGCTTTTTATCGGATTTGAATCATTGCAGAAGGAAAACCTTAGGCAGATGAAGAAAGACAGTAACTTAGGGGTACAATCGTATGAAGGCGCCCTTAGAATAATTCGAAGCAATGGCATAAAAGTATGGGCATCTTTTATGATCGGATGGGATCACGATACACCTGATGTTCTAGAAGACACGCTTCAATTTGCGATAAAACAAAAGTTCTTCTTAGCCAATTTTAATAACCTATTGCCCTATCCTGGTACGCCATTATATGAGACACTAAAAAACGAGGGGAGGCTGCTCTTTGATAAATGGTGGCTTGATGAAAACTTTCATTTTGGCGGTCCATCGTTTAAGCCGAGGCATTTTAATCCGGAAGGATTGTGCGAGGGTTGTTACCAGGCTCGGCTGCGGTATAATCAATGGGGGCCTCTTATTAAGCGAGGGCTTGATCTTAGGGCTAATACACAGGGCATTCGGGGGATTTTAGAGTTTTATTTAAGTAATCGCGTTTTTTTGCGAGAAGTACGCAGAAAACAGGGGATGATACTTGGACTCAAGCACGAGCAGGTATAAATTTTCTCTTGCTACAGAAGGACAGGATCCTGAACTTCGCCAGATGGTTAGGGATAATCCCGTGCATGGTAGGATATCGGTTTCTTTTGAACGGGAGCCAAACTTTTTTTATGGCGCCAGTATTGGTAATAAATTCAGGCAGGTATTAATTTGTAACGATTCAGGAGACGATAAGATCATAGGTATTGGGGCGCGTTCTGTCTTCGATGCCTACATAAATGGATTGCCTGTTTCGTGTGGCTATCTCAGTAATCTACGAATTAACGCGCAGTTCCGCAGCCAAACTATTCTGGCGAGAGGTTATCAATTTCTTTATGAGTTACATCGTGATAGCAGAACAAAACTGTATTTAACGAGCATTATTTCGGATAATCATTATGTAAAACAGATACTCACCAGCAAGCGTATGGGGTTGCCGTTTTATAGAGATTACGGGTTGTATAATTCATATCTTATCCCATTGAGAGGCACCCGATATAGACTGAATAAGACGCATGTTAGGCGTGCGCAGTATTCAGATATGCCTGCAATTGCTCAATGTTTGCAGGGCAATGCAAAACAAAAACAGTTTTATCCGGTTTATCTTCATAACGATTTTCAAAGCAGCAATGGTTTTTTGAAAGGGTTTAATTTCGCAGATTTCTTTTTGGCGTCTCGCAATAACCGGATTGTAGGAGTCATGGGTATGTGGGATCAACGGGCTTTTAAGCAGATTGTAGTAAGAGGGTATAGCCAAGCGCTCGGCACAATAAGGCCCTTGCATAATCGTGTAGCTGCACTCTTTGGGAGCGTTAAGCTGCCCGAGATTGGTAGCAATCTAGCCGTAACTTACGCATTTGCGATAGCTGTCGAGAATAATGATGTAAATATTTTTGAGCAACTACTGGCAGCAGTTTGCAACGAAGCAAATAGACGGCAGTGTGATTATTTGGCAGTTGGTTTACATAGCAGGGATTCCCTATGTCAAGGGATAAAGAAAATACAACATTTTCTCTATAAGAGCAATCTTTACGTGGTGCATTGGGAAGACGGCACTGCAGAATTTGATGCACTTGATAAACGTGTGCCTTATCTTGAAATTGCAACGCTTTAGTGAAATAAGAGGTATAATGTGAGATTAACAGGCGATATTCAATCTGTCGAATCCTTGACTTCGCAACAGAAACAAAGAATGTTTGATTTGCTGAAAGCTTACTTTGAAGGAGCTGATGCAGAGGTTTTTCACAAGGATCTAGCGGAAAAGCAATGGGCAATTTTGTTGTTTGACTCTCTTGATGGGTCGATCCAGGGGTTTTCGACGCAGATGTTGCTTGAGCGCAAGGTTGCAGGAGTCCCTATAAAAGCGCTGTTTTCTGGGGATACGATTATTAATCGGGATTACTGGGGCGAGAACGAGTTGGCCAAGCAGTGGCTACGGCTTGCCGAACATCTTATAGCTCTTTATCCGCAAAGTCGATTGTATTGGTTTTTGATTTCTAAGGGTTACAAAACATATCGGTTTTTACCGGTATATTTTAAAAAGTTTTATCCGTGTTACAATAGCGAAACTCCGGAATTTGAGAAACAGGTTATGGATGCTTTAGGCTATTTAAAATATCCTGACAATTACTCTAGTAAAGATGGGGTGATTCATTTTTCAAAGGATACAATGTGTTTAAAAAAAGGCGTAGCCGATATTGATGCAAACCGCCTGAGAAATCCGCATATACGTTTCTTCGCCGAACGGAATCCGCTGTATTGGAAAGGCGATGAGCTTGTATGTTTGGCTGAATTCTCTTGCGATAATCTTAATGCTTCGGTTTTTAAGATGAAATCTGTTGTGTCAAAGTTATAAGGAGAGCCGTGTTTAAAAAGGCTAAGGTTTGGATAGCGTATCAATTTCTAAAAGCCGTGTATCGCCGTGATGCTTCGGCTTTTGGTATGGCGTTATCTTGCGTGGAAGATGCTCAGCGCAGGGTATTATCTAATATTTTGCGTGCTAATAGGCAAACAGAAATTGGCAAAAAACACGGATTTTCTTCGATCCGAAATGTTAACGCATACAAAAAACAGGTTCCTATATCGACGTACGAAGATTATGTTGGGTATGTTAATAAAATTGCTTTAGGGGGTAGTAATATATTGACTCGGGAGCCCGTGTTAGCGCTGGAGCCGTCAAGTGGTTCAACTGCGGCATCGAAATATATTCCTTTTACTCGGAGTTTACGAAAAGAATATCGTAGGGCTTTGGCGCCTTGGATCTACGATCTTATCACCTATTATTCCGTAATCGTCAAAGGAACCGCATATTGGTCAATTACCCCTGTTACTCATGACATAAAGAAAACTCCCGGGGGCATCCCGATTGGTTTTAAAGATGATAGTGAGTATTTTGGCAGGTTTGCCCGATATTGGATAAGGAAAATCTTTACGGTGCCGCAAGAGGTCTGCAAGCTAAATGATGTTGCCGCATTTCGGTATATGACGTTATTATTTTTATTGCGAGATAGAAATTTGAGGTTACTTTCCGTATGGAATCCCTCGTTTTTGGTGTTACTACTTGAGCCTCTCTTAGAGTGGAGCAAGCTGCTTATACAGGATATCGAGTCAGGGGTCATTACAGATTCCATTAAAATAGATCCAGATTCAAGAAAGAGATTAATTCGTCACTTCTCTCCCGACCCAAGTCGCGCCCAAGAGCTCAAACGGATTTTTGATTCGAATCTGGAGTCAGCGAAAAAACATGATGGAGCTGAATACTTATACAAACAAATCTGGCCAAATCTTTCATTAATTAGCTGTTGGACTGATGGTAATGCTGCTTTGTATCTATCGGAATTAAATTCCCGTTTCCCGGATGTAGATATTCAGCCAAAAGGGCTCCTCGCTACTGAAGCAATTGTCTCAGTTCCGTTACGGGGAGAAAAAACAGGGGTTCTCGCAGTAAATTCGCACTTTTTTGAGTTTATTGAATTATCATCAGGTGATCCTTGTGATAGAGGATCCCTAGAAACTAAATTAGCGCATGAACTTAGTGTTGGGAAGCGCTACTCGGTTATCGTTACCACTGGAGGCGGCCTGTATCGGTATCATATGCAAGATTGTATTGAAGTTGTTGGTTATTTGAAGCAGTGCCCCAGGATAATTTTTGTTGGGAAGAGTGATAATGTCGTGGATATCTGCGGGGAAAAACTTCATGAACAATTTGTGGCCGTAGTGCTTGAAGAGGCATTCAATAAGCATCAGATTAAGCCGTCGTTTTTCATGATTGCACCTTATTTAGATGCGCAACAACGATGTTATCGCTACAGTCTATTTCTCCAATTGCACAATGCTCATGCGGTTACTAACGATACGCTGAGCGAATTAAATACTGCTATAGAACACCAGTTTAGAAAAAATTTCCATTATGACTACTGCCGAAAATTGAGTCAACTTCAGTCACTACGCATCTTTTTGATATCTCCCGGTTTTTCTGCTATAACAAAGTATCTGCAATATCGAAATCAAGAAGGGCAGCGTTTGGGAAGCATAAAACCCGCAGTAGTGGATAGGGGTATGAATTGGCATAGAATTTTTTGTGGTTCTTTTGTTGATGAATTTAGCAGGGTGAGCAGAATTTAACCACTGTAACATCTTGTTTTATTAGAGAACAGGATGTTAAAAGAAAGGGGGCAGTAATGAATGGAAAGGAAAGGGCGTTAAAGTTTTTGCTGGCGGCGTTTTGTGTAGTAAATCTTGTAATCGGGGTAATTGCTTTTAGTTCCAATGCGCGCTTGATACTTCTGGTTGGAGATTTAGTTTACGGACTTAAATTATCTGCGCTTGAGCCGCACACTTTATATGCCGTTAGAATGATGGGGTGTTTGTTGTTAGCGGTCGCAGTAATGTGTGGTTTTGCTGCGAAAAACCCAGCGCGCAACAAGGCAGTTATCTATGGGATTATTGTGTGGCTCGTAATGAGAGTTATTCATAGAGTGATTGATATCGAGCCAAGCCATCAGGCGTTCGGTATCCCGTATGTAAAACTGTGGTTTAGTATAATTTTTGTTTCACTTGTCGCTCTCACATTTTTCCTGCTTTTGCCTAAGAATAACACGAACCACTGAAATGTAATCAGAAAGGCATTGGGGGATTTCGTGAAGATAGTGAGGTCTTGATAAATACGCCTGCCTATCTTAAATAGGTCGCTCTCAAGCCAATTTCTACGCGGCTCTGTATTGCCGCGTCCGTGTGATTTTTTAATTGTTGTAGCGGCAAGCGGATGAGCCCGTCTTAA
>Ga0172375_10012759_pt1 | contig 10507 bp, 7 predicted proteins | sample LakKiv1m_FD_114537 | JGI IMG/M metagenome (GOLD analysis project Ga0172375, IMG submission 114537) | Freshwater microbial communities from Kabuno Bay, South-Kivu, Congo - kab_092012_11.1m | ecosystem: Environmental > Aquatic > Freshwater > Lake | place: Democratic Republic of the Congo...
GCAAGTGACGCTCCAGGGACGGCACCCATCATAGCCTGTTGCCAAGTTGGTTCTTTCTTCTTTCGTCCTGTTGCTGCCCACAATTCTGCGGCAATAAGCCATCTGGCTTTGCGTATCAACCACGACTTTCCGATATAGGACGCTAGATATCCTAGTGTTTTTGTTTTATTTTGAGGCTCTATTTGGTCAACCTTCTTCCATAAAAACTTACTATCGTCGTCTATCTGTTGTAAAATATTGTTTATCGTTGTTTGATTCTTAACATTCTTGGCCGACTTAACAACTTTGCGAAGAGTATTTAAAGCCGAGATAGTATCTGCAATCTTAGCCTCTGGCTCAAACCCGCGTCTCCAAATGGCAAGCAATTTTCCTTTATCTTTTGACGAATTTATAATATGTTCAAGTGCCGCTATGTCGAAACGCTTAAATTGTGTCGCTAACTTCAGTAAACCACTCTTACGAGCGGTGGCAAAAAGTTTAGGTTCGGCCACGGCCCCCATTAGAACTTGTGATGTGTTAGCTAAGTCGTCGCCTCTTATCTTAGAATCCTCTATGAGTTTTAAATAGGCGGGATCTTTACTATCAAGAATATTGGATAACGCCTTTACCTTGTCACCCTTGGTTTTGGCAAGTTCAGTCTTGAATATATCGCTAAGTTCGAGATGTTGCGTTCTCCCCCAAGTTCTAGCTCTAGCCCAGTTGTATATTTCTGACTCTCCATATATTCCCTTAGCCAAAAGACTTTCTTCTTTCAACGCTGACTCCGGAGCAATTTCTTTGGTCCAAGAGAAAACATCTTTACGAATATCTTTTAAATATTCCTTAACGTTAGCAGGTAACTTTTCCTTGACCGTTCCCAAAAAACGTCCCGTTAAATCGTTACCAAACGACTTAGCCGAACGAGTAATATTCATCTTAGCCAAATCCACCTGTGGTAGGTTCTGAATGGCAGCGCCCGGGTTCCAAGACAAATATCTGTCATAAACAGCAGCTCCGATTCTACTGGCCAATTTATCCATCTTGTCATGACGGGGAGGATAAACCATGCCACGTATCCAGTCGTTGACCACATCTTGAACATAGAAACCGTAGTTCTGTCCTAACTGATTATAACCTTTTTCTCGATACAGTTTCAAAAAATCGCCATACGCTAATTCACGTGACATGCTGGCAATATATCTCGACAATATCCCGTCCGACGATAAACCTTTAAGAACTGGTCCTTTCGACCCTACTCTATGTTTGCTATGTTTAGAAATAAAATCCTGAATAGACTGTTCAAAATCAATTAGATGACCCTCCATAACATCAAGTTGTTCGTTGATGTTAGGAGAATATTCGTCGAGAACACCAAGCCCGCGATCTGAACGTAATTTTTTAAAAGCATCGAAGGTTTTTCGAACTACTTCATAAGCCTTTACTTCAGCTTTTGACTTTAATATTTTAAAAGCGTTTGCTCTATTTTCTAGGGCATCAAATATACGAGCCTCGGCGGACTTAAACGCTCCTTCGTTCTTGAACGCCTTATTCATTATCTCTTCGAATTTACCTAGTTCTCTATAACCAAAACCAGTGTAGTTGTTGAAATTTTGCGAACCCTTTAATCCAGCCTGTATCAATGGAGAACCATAACTTTCCAACTCTTCAGCTATAATATTAGGTCTATACTTTGCCCAGTCCATTATACTCCCAGAACCCAACTTGGCATTCTGCATTTCTTTCTGAAGCGAGGATTCGAGAACTGCGAAATCGTTCACAGATAACTTCTCTATGTTCTTAGTATCAAATCCCAGAACTCTTGCCGAAGATTTAAAATCGTCTACCCTTTTTAATACAGAATTCCTAGCCGCAATTATATCCTTTGTTTGTTTAGCAAGTTCTTCAGGAGTTCCTTTAAAACCTATATCTTTTAAATTTTTACCTATCAAAGATTCGGCATGTTCGGGTAATAGCAATCGTTCTTTCCCTGCTGGCAATTTCTCTTTAAGAGAGATTACTCCACGTCGTCTATTCAACTCTGCCGTTATTTCAGGACGTTCTTTGCCTCCTATTAATGGTGGCGTCTCTTTATACATCTGCCCGCCTTCACCTATAGCAAAACGTTCTCTTATGGACGCTGCCCCCGGGGTTGTATCGGTTCTAAATTCAGGACTGACAATTCGTTTGGAAACATCTTGAGGCAATTCAATAGATTCCTCTGTAAACTTCTGCGTTAAAAATGGGAATTTTTTAGCCTCTTCAGTTGGTCGACGCCTGATAAAACTAGCCCGAGCCTCTAATGTGCCAGGGGTCGGCTTTATTCTTGAACTGTCTATCGCCATATCCCCAAGAAAGTCCAACATCTCTGGACGTTCGGCAGTGCTATAGAACGGAGTTTTTGCTAATGGTTGAGTTCGTTGTATTCCCGCAGCCGTAGTCGATACGAATTTTAAAGGTTCTTCGGCCTGTGTTGCTAAAACGTCAGCAACCTTAGTCTCTAACGCCGCCTCCTTTGCAGCCTTTAATAGAGTCTTATTCTTGGCCAATCCACCTGGCATTATCCACGTGGTAGGGTCGGTTGCTATCTGAGTTGCAAACTCCGCTATAGTTTGAACACCAAACGGATTTTGCAACTTAGACATCGCGTTGGCAAATTTTTCAGAACCAAAAACATCGAGATAAACTTGTTTAGTTGCATCTCTGCGCTTAGTTAGTTCTTGTTCGGCCGCCTGATAAAATTTCTCGGCTGTTTCTTTTTTGCCAGTAGCAAGTTTAATTGCTCCCCTTGTTAGCTCTTCACCTTCAGGTGCTTCCCCTTTTACAAAACCTTTAACGAAAGGTTTTAATAATCCGGCATCTTCTCCAGCACGTTTCTTCCCTGCATAAGTTATGGCCGCTTGAACTGGGGCTGATATACTTTGCATGAAACCGAGACCAGGCACTAACGTCTGTGCCAATGAACGTTTTCCAGTAAGTATTTGATTCCAAGATTCTTCTTCTTTCTTGAGCTTGGGATCTAACTCTTGGAATTGGTCGTTCCCTAGATACTCGTATTTTGTTTTAGTCCCAAAATTATATATCTTATCACCAACTTCAGGGTCTTTCTGAATAAAATTCTCTCCGTCATAACTATAGAACTGGTTATTTTTTGGATAAAGAACTCCAACTTCTAATTGATTCTTAGTTGAAGTTTCTTTTTTATCTTTATCTTTTTCGCTAACCATACATTATTCCTCTTCTTCTTCAGATTTTGGTTCTTCGAAAAATTGCGACGTGCTTAGAATTTTACCTTTTGCTCCAGTATTGAAACCTTTCCCGGTTGGCTTAGGTGCATTATTCATAAAAGAATTAGGAGCTGGTGGTCCCCAACTCTTTCCATAAGTTGTCCCCCCCTTGATTGAAGGTTGAGTTGTGTATGGAACTGGAATACCAATGTCTGGAGATTTTTCTAACAATGATTTAAAATCATAACCATAAGTTCCATTAACCAATGCTCCGTTGTCTACTAAATATTGATAAGTGAAGTCCAGTGATTCTTTGGGCCAGCCACCACTTTTCCCCATGTTCTCTAAGTTTTTTTGAATTTTCGGAACCTCAGTAGAATACCATTTGTTTAACTGTTCTTCATAATTTTTCTCTCCTAATAAACGTTCAGCTCCGCTCACGGAAAATGTTTTCGGGTCTGGAGGAGGTTTAACGCCGTTCAAAGGAAGATTGAACGGAACGGATTTAATAGTGACATCGGAAGGATTAAGTTCAGTATATAAATTTGTTACTGATTTTTTCCAACCATATAAACTTTTAATCCAAGGCATAGCCTCTACCATAGCACTTTGCCACCCAGCATCTTTATCTTTAAATCCTTTTTTAAATCCAGTTCCCAAAAACTGGTCTAATGAATATTTCGTCTCCGTAGGAGTCTCTGCCAGTGATGCCGCACCTCGAATGTCTCCAGTCGCGGCCATGCCAACGGCCATTTTTTTACCCATTTCTCCACCCTTGAAATATTCGTCACCTTTCTCGCTAATTGCCCCCGCAACGGTGCGACCAGTCTTGCGTTGGCCTTCCTTCTCTAACGCCTCTCCAAGCTGGCTTAAACCCTGCTGGGCGAGTTGGAAACCTTCTGAAAGTGTGGTCATGTTCTCTCCTTATAACTTTGATGCAAAATTACCTAAATTAAATCCACCACTCGAAATACTGCCCCCCGTTCCTGCAGTAGCCCCCTTGCCAAAAAGTGAACCCAAATACGAGCCAGTATTCATACTGCCAATTCCACCCATAATACTACCGGCTCCCCCGGCCAAAGTGCCAATACCTCCCAATATAGCCCCCCCTAAAGACCCTTCTTTGGTGGTGGTCGTTGTCGGTTGAGCCATCGCCTCCTGTGAGAGCAACGAGGCAGTTCCCATTGGGGCGTTCAGCATCGTTCCTGCGTTCGCAATACCCTGTTGCTTAAGGGCGTTTGTAAACGAGGCCACGTCCATGCCTATGCCTATCTGAGAGGCGGGAATACCCATACCTATCTGTTGCGCCATGCCCGCCTTCTGCTGTTCGACGTTAGTGCCAATCTGTGCCTTCTGAGCGGCTACCTGTTCCGCACCCGCGCCGACCTTTTCGGCGATGCCCATTCCCATCTGCGCCACCCCCTCCTTCTTGGCGCCTTGAGTTTCCGCCACCTGCGCCTTCGTCATGCCGAGTTGCTCTTTCTTAGCGCCAGTAGCCTCTTCTAGGGCGGTCTTTTTCTGCGCCGCCTGTAGGTTCGCCTCTCCTAACGTCCCCTCTAACGCCGCCTGTTGGTAGGCCAAGGACACCATTTTCCCCGACGTATCTTGAATTAACCCGACCTTTGCCATCGCTTCCTGCTCGGCCAAAGAGAGGTTGGTCATCTCGATTTGGCCGGCCATATTGTTCAGGAACTCTAACTGAAACTGAGGGTCCATCGGAGAACGGCCCAACTGCGCCGCCTTCATCGCCGTCTGTTTCTGCTGGTCAACGTAGAGATTTTCCAACTTCTTGTCTATCATCGTCTGCTTGATGACGTATAATTGTTCGAGGGCTTGTTTGGCGTCGTCGCCACCCTTCTGTATCTGCGAGCCGACGTTCATCAATGCCGCCTTAACGTTCTGACCCATGTCGGAAATCTTCTTCTCTTCCTCGGTAATGCCAGTTAGAATACCTGACTTAGTGTTCTCTATTTGGTCGTTTACCGCGTTTAACGCCGCTCCTATAGACACTCCCGTCTGGTCTATCATGTCGGAGTATTTCTTCAACTCGGTCGTCATGTCAGCGCCGGTCTTTTCTTGGGCTGCCTTAACCTCGTCCAACAGTTTAAACGCCGTGTCTTTAATAGGGGCGTATAAATCCTGAACGTATTTGGCCTGTTTTTCGTCCAAGGCAAAATCTCCGTTCAGGAACTTCTTAGTTGTGGTCATGAACGCGTCGGTTATTTCCTGCTGGTAACCGAACTCTTTTTCTTTCTGTGCTTGGATTTTCTGCCCATATTCGTTCAACTTCATATCGGGTTGAATCTTCGTCTCGACGTTACTCTGTTCTGTAATCAGTTGGCTGTTCAGATTGTTCAGTTGTTTCTGTAACGCAACCAACATATCGTTATTCTTTGTCCCGGCCATCTGCGTCTGTATGGCGTCAATCTGACTCTGCAAGGAGGCAATCTTTTCAGGATTCTTGGGAGCGGTCACTTGTTCGAACGACAAGTCGTAACCCTGTTCCTTCATAAAGACAGGAAGGAGTTCATACATCATTGTGTCCTGAAGAGCCTTCTCCTCCGGAGTTATTGGTATTTCAGTTGTTTGTGTTGTTGTCTCGTCGCACATATTATTCCTCCGCATTGGGAACTCTAAGTTCCTTCCGCATTTGATAGCCGTAAACCTCGTAATCTATCTTTTCTAAGACATGCTTGCCTCGTTCTGGATTATCTGATCCGAACTTGTTGGGCGTAATTACTACCGACTTGCAACCGTTAGATGACGCCCACGCCTCAAACGCGTGAATCAACATAGGGCCAATCCCCTCTCCTCTATAAAACGGAGACACGAACCATAAGTATTCGTGAGCTACCTTTTCGTTCAGCCAAAAATGATAGCATACTCTACCGCTTATGAAACCTGCGATGTCATCTTTGCATTCTATAAAGAACATTACACCTTCAGATAGTATCCTCTCGTATTCCTTGAGAGTTTCCTCTTCCGTTGCAAGCGAACCTACGGCCCTGAGCCAGAACCCAAACAATTCGTATAACTTTTTGAAATGTCCAGCGTCTGCCCTAACTAACTTTATTCCTTCTTTGAGTATTAATTCCATATTAACCAGTCGTATCGTTTTTTTCTTTCTCTAACTTTCTACGTATCTCAACTATCTTGCTGAAGTTTTCGTCGAACTCTAATCTCTGAACGTTATTCATCGGAACCCAATTACAGATATTATCTTTAGTCCAAAACTCCAAAAGATTAGTCTCCTTATTATAGAAATGACTCTTTAACTCAAGTTTGTCAAATGAACCGTCAATATATGTTATCTTTACAAAAAACGTTTCAGGAACTTCAATCATATTATCTCCTATCTTACACTTAAAAACCAATTCAGTTTGCCACCCGCCACGCCCGCCTGTCGTATTTCTATGCGATGATAGGCCACCGTTGCAACATAAGTAGAAATATCTAATGCCCCAGTCCCCGGCCCCGGGTCCGCAAGTGTCCAGTTGTTTAATTGATGGCCAACGGTCCCGTCTCCAAGAGTCGCAAATGCCGCAGGATAATTGGCGTTTGCCAATACAAGCAACGCCGCTGTCCTATCAACTCCATCGATAAACACGGATGCCGCATTCAAATATGTTTTTTCTGCTGCTGTTAAAACCTGAACAGTTGTTGTACCTGCCGCTACCGTGGCATGAGTATGTGTAACGCTTTCGTTGCCACTCGTGCCTGTGTGAGTATGGTCGGCAGATTCGTTTCCTGTAGTAGTATCGTGGGTATGTGTTGCTGATTCGTTTCCGCTCGTCCCCGTATGCGTGTGAGTTGCGCTCTCAGTATCCAAGGCGTTGTATGGCCCCGCGGGAGTTCCGCTTCCATCTGTGTCAAGTTGCAGTTGATAACTTGTGTTTCCAGTTGAACTCAAAGCTATTTCGTTTTGAGTTATCTCCGTTGTATTGACCCGTATTCCGTGAACGTGGGTAGCCGATTCAGTTCCCGTTGTGGTATCATGAGTATGAGTCGCCGAAGCGTTTCCGCTAGTTCCGGTATGCGTATGGTTGGCAGACACTCCACCCGTCGTGGTTGTGTGTGTATGCGTAATAGACGCGTTCCCAGTATTCCCGTGGTCGTGCGTTCTAAGTTCTGTATAGTGAGCTGGGTCGAACAATCCACCAACCAAAGTCAACGTTACAGTTGGATTGGCGTAAGTGTTTCTCCAAAAAATGTTGGCAATATTATTTACGTCAACTGTGGACATCTGGCCAGATAATGCTAGAGCAGGTTGCAGATTTGTATTTGCTCCGATGTCAGGTATAGTGTATGTTCTATCGGTAGCCGAATTGGCATATTGCAAAATCGCGTCTCCAACTCCGGCGCCTCTAATATGAGGAGTTGTGAAATCTCCTGAATTTACTATCGGGGAAGTTAGCGTTTTATTCGCAAGCGCCTGTATGAAGTTCTCAAATACAAATGTATCATCGGCCAAGAGCAACGGTAACGTAACGTTTCTGTCTGCTGCTAAATCAAATGGCCTATTAAATAGGTAAAAATGGTCGTCAGCTAAATCGCTCAAACCAAACGCGCCAGTATAACCAACCAGTCCAGAAAAAACTACCGTTCCATTAAACGTTACTGTGTTCGAGAAAATCCACGGTAGCGCTGTGGTATGTGTCGTGAAATCGTATAACGTTACAGGGTTATTCGGTAGTCCGTCGTTGTCGAACGAATACGTCGGCCCGAACATGTCCAATGCTAACTGATTTATGTCCCTAAGAAGCGACGCTGCCCACGCTTCGAGCGGGTCTTTAATATTGTCCCAGTCGGGTTCGTCGCAGAGCGTTCCTCTATACCAAATCTTGTTTATGTCTAACGGTTGAAGTGCCATAGTTTACCTCATAGCTTCTCAATAATAATGAACAACTCGCCTTCTGTTCCTGACGCCGCGACCGCGTTCGTTCCTACCGCAGTAACCGTTCGGTTATATTTCTGGAGAAGCACCGTCTTGGCCGCTGCTGTCCAATCGAATACCGCACTCACAGACACTGGGTGCAATATCTCTCCCGAACCGCCCGCCGTCTGAGGTATTCTAATCTTGGAGTTGACCACATGACCAGCTGTGGCTGTGTCTGTAATCCTGAACGAAACGTCAATCGTACACTCGGTCGTAGCCGTCGATACCATCTTATGGGTGAACTCGAACGTGACCTTGTACTGACCCGCCGTCTCAGGCGTGAAGGTCGTGGCGGCGTTCACCGCGTCTACTGTCTGCCAACCTGCATCAGCAACCAATAATAGATTGATGTTCCCGCCGTTGTAGGTCTTGGTCGCGTATTGTTTATTGAAGAGCGTCCAAGTGCGAGTAGCCACACCGTCGTTGTTCAAGGTATAAAGGGCGTCTCCGAAGGCGTCCTTAAAACCCTGAATAATATTCAGGCGTAACTGCGTATTGCAGTAATCCTCGGTGCTAGTGTATGCGCCGATACCAAACGCTGCGTCTAGTTGCCCCTCGGTCAGTTTAGTACCATCCAAATAATCCTTGTCTACCGCCAGAGTTGTAATCGTAATTGCCATAGAATCTCCTTAACTCGTTGTCGGAATATCGCTATCTTCGGCGTATTCCCCTTCTATTGCGTAACCGTAAATCTCGCAGTCCTCAGTATCTGTCTGAGGCGTAAACGAGAAATAAAACTGTATCATACTGCCCTCTCCCTCAAGCGAAACTGCTATCTTCTTTATCTCTCCTGTACCACCAATAGTTCCAGCACCTATATTGAAATTTCCAATAATAGACCCGCCTCCACCTGACAAGTCGGCCGTAGTAGCAATTGCAGGTTTACCGTCCACCTGATAGGTAATGTTCAACGTTCCAGAAACCTGTGGACGAACGAAGAGCCATAACTTGGTGAAGTCCACGGTTATGTCTGGACGCCCTCCAATACAAATAATGGGCGTACTAAACGACATCCCCGTCGACCTCACAGTGAACTCCGTTAGGAACGTTTCTTCAATCGTCCCCATCTTCATATTGCGACCGACCATCGTCTTAGGCTTATAGTTCTTGTCGACATACTGACACATTGCACGACATTCGTAGTTCTTCCAAAACGTCCATTCGCCAAGCACAAGGTTATAATTCGCCATCTGGTCGTTGTATTGCTTGCCGCGCTCCGTATAGGCCAGTTTATAGGCGTTCTCCTCGGGAGAATACACCGCCCACATCTTCTTGGAGTTCAAGAACGAAACCTCGTTCTGATACTTCTTGTGCCAATTAAACGAAAGGAACCCTATCTCGTAATCGCCAAACTTGTCCGTAGCGGCCAACGAATGAATCCCTCTATCCGAACACCAGATTATGTCGTTCGACGTGGCTACCGCCGTGTTATGTTCTACGCACCCGATGCCCATCTGGAAGGGGTTGTAACCGAAACTGGACCCGTAAACCACCTCTCCTAACGTTCCAGCGTAGGTCGAAGTGCCTGCCTCGTAGACCTTATACAGCGCCCTTCTCTTGGCTACGACCATCTGAGGCGTCTCGGTCGAGCCGAAGTTCACTGGGAAGATGGCCGTCAAACCTACAGGGTCGGAATCCGCTGTGTCTATGTCAATCGAACCTGCCCCGTGCGCTAAGACGAAATCCCAAGGAGCGTCTATCGCCGAGAAATATAATCTGTGTGGGAATAACGGAGACACTCCCCACAACCTTCTCTTCCATATACGACAGAACGAGAACCTTGGAATCGTATAAGTCGCAGGGTCGAAAGGTGTGTAGTATGGGTTTCCCGGAAACGCAGCAAATAAATCCCAAGCGAGTTGAACGAGCGTTGTGAAGTTGCCCGTCTGGTTCCAAGTGAGAGGCTCTGATTGTTCAAAGCAGGCGATGAGTATGCCGACGTAGGTTTCCCAAACTACTCGGTCGCGCCAGTCTATAACGTTCGCGCCAGTCCGTTCTGTAAAATAACCCGTCCCTTGGTCGGCAAATAACCTGCCGTTCGCAAACGCCACCATTCTTTGGGCAGGCGTTGCTCCCACAGTTCTCCAATAGTCGTATATTCCTCGTAGGTTCGTCGTTACGTCTGGAGCAATCCCATTGATGTAGTAGGGTTTAATCCCCCACTTCATCTTGCGAGAACCGTTAATCGTGAAGATGACGTTGTTACAATCCCTCATCGAGGCAGGGTCTGCCGTCCCAGGAATGGAACTCTGGTCAACGCCCTTTCTCGCTGGCCAAACTGGAAATTTGAAAGTTTTCTTAGCCATTAGTATATCTTATACCTCGAATAGAACCTGTCCCACATATTACCCAAATCCATACTCGCCGC
>Ga0172375_10012761_pt1 | contig 10507 bp, 9 predicted proteins | sample LakKiv1m_FD_114537 | JGI IMG/M metagenome (GOLD analysis project Ga0172375, IMG submission 114537) | Freshwater microbial communities from Kabuno Bay, South-Kivu, Congo - kab_092012_11.1m | ecosystem: Environmental > Aquatic > Freshwater > Lake | place: Democratic Republic of the Congo...
TGGGTGTAGTGTCATTATGAGAACTATCTATATTGTAGGGCTGCATTGGTGTCCATGCAAAAAGTATAATATATACTTGGTACAAGTGTCCAGTACTGAAAATACTTGATATGACAGATGATACAGATGATAGATTGTTAGGTTACTGTTTAAGGGTATCGTTATACTAACGGGGTTTACCGAATATTTACCTGAGGGATGGAGAAAAAGAAGATATAAAGCCGTGTTTATTAATAAATTATCAGACTCGGCACAAGAAGCAGTAGAGACTCAAACATGGTTAGAATTTGCGCTAGAGTGTGGCTATATTAACAAAGAAACTTTTGAAACATTAGACGAAAAGTACGAACATATCTTTGCAATGCTCATGACAATGGAACGTAAAGCAGATACTTTTTGTAATGAAAAGAAATAAATGCGCAAAAAGATCAGGGATAAAATCGTCTCTCGTCTCAGTGAGCAGGGCGAACAGCCGTCCTTCGTCCCTCGTTAGAATGGAGGTGTAATGCCCAAGAAAATACTCATAGTGGAAGACAACGAAAAAAACAGAACACTGGTAAAAGATGTTCTCAAATATCACGGCTATGAGGTTATAGAGGCGGGTAACGGCAAGGAAGGGATTAAAATTGCAAAAGAGAATAATCCTGATTTAATACTTATGGATATACAGATGCCTGTTATGAGCGGCTATGATGCAATAAAAATACTCAAGAATAACCCTGAGACAAAGGATATAAAAATTATTGCTCTGACATCCTTTGCCATGGAAAGTGATAAGGAAAAAATTATGGAGGAAGGGTTTGATGATTACCTAGCAAAGCCAATAGATATCAGGCGTCTTCCTGAGTTAGCAAAAAAGGTATTAGAAGTAAAAATAAAGGAATAATAAAATGATTACAAAAAAACCGCGAATTCTTTGTGTTGATGATGAACCTGCAAACCTAAAACTATTTGAAGCAGCGCTTACACCGAGAGGGTATGAGGTAATTAAGGCAAAAAATGGTGAGGAGGCGTTGGAGAGGATAAAGGGTCAAGAGGTAGACCTTATACTTTTGGATGTAATGATGCCTAAAATTGACGGTTTTGAGGTATGCAAAAAAATAAGAGAAAACCCGTTAACCCAAATTATCCCTGTTGTAATGATAACTGCTCTTGCAGATAAGGAATCGCGGATTAAAGGTCTTGAGAAAGGCGCAAATGACTTCCTCGCAAAACCTGTTGATATCTCAGAACTTATGGTAAGGGTTAAAAATCTCCTCAGGGTTAAAGAGTTTGAGGATTTTCTAAAACAACATAATGAAATTCTTGAGGCAGAGGTCAAAAAAAGAACATCCCAATTGAGGCTTGCGCTCGAGAACCTTACCAATTCAAACAAAAAACTGAAAGAAGCATACATCGACACAACCCAAAAGCTACAAACTGTCGCTAAATATAAGGATGAAGAGACCGCAGACCAGTATGATGCCCTTAGGGGCATAAGGCAATATAAACCTGCCTTTGACCACGAAAAGAGTTTTAAGATACTCACTGAAGGAGATGGAAGAACAATGCCTTCGCACTTTGACCCGCAGATACTCCAGGCATTCAAGGATATTCATAAGAAATTCGAAGAAATATACGAGTCGTTTAAAGAGTGAATATTTTGTAATAGTTCACCCCCACCCTAAACCCTCCCCCCTCAAGGGGGAGGGATATTAGATTTGCTGTTGAAGCAATAGAAGATGAGGGGTGGATAGGTGAAATGAAGGCCAGGAGAAAAGATGGCTCATTATTTGACGTATTGTTTTCGGCAAGCATGGTCAAAGACAAGAATAACAATCCTATATGCATGATGGTTTCATTTATTGACATCACCAGACGCAAGCAGTACGAAGAATCACTAATAAAAACCACTGAAGAACTAAAAAGGCTTGATCAGATAAAGTCGGATTTTACCTCTACCGCTTCTCATGAACTGAGACCCCCCCTGGCCTGCATAAAAAATGCTGTACCCACAACACTGAAGCAGTAGCAAGTAGCAAGAGGCAAGGGTCAAGGGAAAGAATGAAAAGGGGCTTCTAAATGCGGGGGCGCACTAAGGATTGACATGTCCGCAGACTTGTGAGTATAATTACTCAAAGTATTGAGTAATTTGTAGAGAGGTGAGATGTACCACAGACCGGTTTATCAGACTCTTTTTGCCCGATTAAGCGAGTCTCGCAAGTTTCTGCAGGTTCTGGCAGGCCCGCGTCAGACCGGCAAGACCACGCTTATTCGCCAGATCATGGAGCTGCTTAAAATCGACTGCCATTATGCCTCAGCCGATGAGCCGACTTTGCAGAGCAGGGCATGGATTGAGCAACAGTGGGAACTGGGGCGATTGCTGGTGCGAGAGGCGGGGAACAAGGCAGGGGCATTGCTTGTTCTGGACGAGATACAGAAGGTTGCCGGATGGTCCGAGACGGTGAAGCGTCTGTGGGACGCGGACACCGTGAAGAAAGTCCCTCTCAAGGTTGTTCTTCTGGGCTCTGCGCCGCTTCTTATTCATCGCGGGCTGACAGAAAGCCTCGCGGGACGTTTTGAAATCATACCGGTTGTTCACTGGTCTTACCCGGAGATGAAAGATGCCTTTGGATGGGGGCCGGAACAGTTTGTCTATTTCGGAGGATACCCGGGATCTGCTGACTTAATCACTGACAGACAGAGATGGTCGCGATATATCATCGACTCGCTCATTGAAACGACGATCTCACGCGACATTCTGCTTATGACGCGCGTAGACAAGCCGGCGCTTCTGCGCCGGCTGTTTCATCTCGGCTGTAATTATTCCGGCCAGATTCTCTCATATCAAAAAATGATCGGGCAGCTCCAGGACGCCGGCAATACCACGACATTGGCCCATTACCTGGAACTTCTCTCAGGCGCGGGCATGTTGACCGGTCTGCAGAAACTGGCTGTGCAGCGCGTCCAGCAGCGCTCCTCAAGCCCGAAGCTTCAGGTGTTGAACACGGCGCTGTTAAGTGCTCAATCGAATCTAGCGTTTGAAGACGCCCGAAGGGACAGGGAATTCTGGGGCAGACTGACCGAGTCGGCGGTCGGCGCCCATCTGATCAACGGCGCAGCCGGGACAAACATCGAGGTGTTTTACTGGCGGGAGCGGGGCAGGGAGGTGGATTTTGTCCTGCGCAAGAACAAGGCAATAGCGGCAATCGAAGTCAAAAGCGGATACAGTAAAGGCAGTCTGCCGGGAATGGAGGAGTTCGGCAGGATATTCAAACCGGCGCGTAAGTTGCTGGTCGGAGGAGACGGTATTTCACTTGAAAAATTTCTCTCTCATCCTGTGGAGAGCTGGCTTGAGTAGTTCCGGGATGGAACAAGCTCTTTGTGGGCAGGGAATTGAGGATGATAGAATTGAAGGAGAAAATCAAAGAACTTGAAATGAAAGTGAATAGTGAATTTCACCGACAATTGCTGGTTGAAAAGCTGGTCCGTTTGATTTTTCACCTGAATTTCCGTTATTATTCACATATGGAAGTCAAGAAATTTTTCGATGAATCAAAGCATTATATCATGAATACTTATAACAGGTTCCCTATTGTCCTGCGAAAGGGACGGGGCATGAAGGTATGGAGCGCTGACGGCAAGGAATACCTCGATTTTGTTGGCGGGGTTGCAGTAAATATTCTGGGTCACTGCCACCCAAAGGTGGTAGTTGCAATACAGAAACAGGCGCAAAGGCTGCTGCATGTATCAAATTATTATTATATTGAGCCACAGATAAAACTTGCAAAGCTGCTTGTAACACATTCCTTTGCAGACAAGATATTTTTCTGTAACTCAGGGGCCGAGGCAAACGAGGCTGCAATAAAACTTGCCCGCAAGTATTCAAAAGAACAGGTCAGCCCTGAACGCTTTGAGATAATAACCGCGAAGAATTCATTTCATGGAAGGACACTTGCAACACTGACTGCGACCGGACAGGAAAAATTTCAGAAGGGTTTCGAACCACTGGTGCCCGGATTCAAATATGTTCCGTTCAACGATATTGGTTCAATAAGCAAGACTATAACAAAAGAGACATGCGCTATTATGTTAGAGCCCATACAGGGAGAAGGCGGGGTTAAACTGCCGGACCCAAATTATCTGAAAGAGGTAAGGGAGCTTTGTAACGAACATAACATACTGCTTATACTGGATGAGGTTCAAACCGGGATGGGCAGAACGGGGAAACTTTTCGCCTATGAGCATTTCGGCATCGTACCGGACATTATGACAATCGCAAAAGGCCTGGGCGGCGGCGTACCTATAGGCGCAATGCTCGCGCTAGATAAGGTTGCTTCTGCATTTCAGCCCGGTAATCATGCCACAACATTTGGCGGGAATCCGCTCGTATGCACAGCTGCGTTAGCAACAGTAGAGACACTTCTTGAAGACGGGTTTATTCTTGATCAGTGTAACAGGATGGGTAACTACCTTAAGGAAAGACTCGAGCAACTTAAGGAAGAATTCCAAAGCCTTATCATAGAAATAAGGGGCCAGGGGCTTTTACTGGGCATGGAATTAACAAGAGACGGAGATCCGATAGTGAAAGCCTGTCTTGAAAAAGGGGCGCTTATAAACTGCACTGCCGGGAATGTATTACGTTTCATGCCGCCCCTGATAGTGCAGCAGAGGGATATTGACCGTCTTATTGATATCCTTGAAGAGGTTTTTGCGCGAATATGAAAAGGGATTTTTTAACATTATGGGATTTGTCCCCGGAGGAGATAGACTTTCTCCTTAAAAGAGCAATAGAATTCAAATCCGGCAAGGATGCAAATAAATGTCCTTTGATCGGGAAAAGCATCGGCCTTCTGTTTGAAAAAGCATCTACAAGGACAAGAATCTCTTTGGAGGTAGGAATTTATCAACTCGGCGCACAGGCGATTTATATGAGTCCAAAAGAGAGCCAGATTGGAAGGGGAGAAACTATTCATGACACTGCAAAGGTGTTATCAAGATATCTGGACGCAGTCGTCTTCAGGACTTTCAGCCATAAAACTCTCACAGAGTTCGCATCTCTTTCTTCGATCCCTGTAATCAACGGACTGAGCGACCTGCACCACCCGTGCCAGGCGCTTGGAGACTTGATGACTATTATAGAAAAGAAGGGACGGCTTAAAGGCCTCCGAATTGCTTATATAGGCGATGGAAATAATGTTGCAAATTCGCTGATAGAGGCTGCTTCTAAAATGGGAATGAACCTTATGATTGCGTGTCCTGAAGGCTGTGAGCCGGATCCTGACGTCCTTGACAGGGCGGCCGCCTCTAAGAACGGTAAAATTACTGCTCTGAAAGATCCAAAAGAAGCCGCTTATAAGGCAGATGCAGTATACACGGATGTCTGGGTCAGCATGGGCCAGGAAAAAGAAGCAGTGAAAAAAAAACGAAAGTTCAAGAATTATCAGTTAAATACTGCCCTCCTTTCATGCGCAGAGAAGGATGCGCTAGTTCTGCACTGTATGCCTGCTCACAGGGGGGAAGAGATAACTGATGAGGTTATTGACGGCCCGCAGAGCGTGGTTTTTGACCAGGCAGAAAATAGGTTGCATACCCAGAAGGCGTTGTTGGAATTTCTCTTAAGGAGGCGCGATGTTCAAAGCAACTGATATAATGACAAGGGATGTAATAACAGTTAAACCGGATACTACTTTAGAGGAGCTGGCAAGAATTCTAATAAGATATCAAATCACCGGCGCTCCTGTGGTTGATGATAATGGAAATTTAAAGGGCCTTGTTACAGAGAATGATCTTATTAGCAAAAACAGCAGGCTCCATATCCCAACCTTATTAAGACTGTTTGATGCCTTCATACCCCTCGGTACAAGCAGATTGGAGATTGAGATCAAAAAGATGGCTGCATATACTATAGACGACATATGCACAAAAGAAGTGATTACTGTAGCTAGCGAGACCTCTGTGGAGGATATTGCCACTATAATGACTGAGAAAAAGATACATCTCCTGCCTGTCTTAAAGGATGGGAGATTAATCGGGATCATTGGCAAAAAAGATCTTATACGGAGCATTGCAGGCGAGGCTTCCTGAAAATTCTTATGAACTTCTTAGCACTACCTTTACTGAAAGATAAGACAGAAGTCGTTTGATTCCGTTTCCGGTTGCAGCCGATACAGGGAAAAAATCAATGGCGTTAGTTTTACAATATTGCGCAAGTCTGTTAAGCCTCTCTTTATTGCCGGCAACGTCGAGTTTTGTGCCTAGAACTACCTGTGGTTTTTCAACAAGCTTCGGATTATAAAGTTCGAGCTCCTTATTAATCTTTTCAAAATTTTCAACAGGATCACTTTCATCCAGGCCTGATATATCAACAAGATGGAGAAGCATTGATGTTCGCTCAACATGCCTCAGAAATTGAAAGCCAAGCCCGGCGCCTTTGTGGGCGCCTTCGATAAGCCCTGGTATATCTGCAACAACAAAGCTTCTATAATTTTCAAGTTTCACAACGCCGAGCACCGGCGTAAGTGTTGTGAATGGATAATCAGCAATCTTCGGTCTTGCAGAAGATATTACAGATAAAAGGGTTGATTTGCCAACATTCGGAAGCCCTAGCAATCCGACATCAGCAAAAAGTTTTAACTCTATTATAAGAGGCTTCGTTTCACCTTCTTCACCTTTCTGCGCAAATCTCGGGGCCTGTCTTGTCGGTGTTGCAAAATGAGCATTGCCAAGCCCTCCCCTTCCACCCTTCACAACTACAAACTCCTTCCCTCTTCTGTCAAGGTCAACCAGAACCTCTTCTGTATCGGCATCTTTTACTATAGTCCCAACAGGCACAGGGATAATAAGGTCTTTGCCATTCTTTCCATGCATCTTCTTGCCCATGCCATGCTGCCCCTTTTCTGCTTTATATTCACGCTGATATCTCAGGTCAAGGAGTGTATTCAACTCATCAGTCGCTCTAAATATAATATGTCCACCCCTTCCACCGTCTCCTCCATCCGGGCCGCCTCTCGGGACATACTTTTCCCTTCGGAAGCTTACACAACCCCTTCCACCGTCTCCAGCCTTCACTTTTATCTTCACATAGTCAACGAACTGCATAATGACATTATATTTTAACGGACAGTATTTTTGTATCTACTTCTTGTTGATTTCAATTTTTGCAAGACCTGGCAAAATTATGATCTACCACACCGCTAAATAGGATGTCCTCTTCAATGGTGATTAAAGTTAAGCTTTATCCACCAACTCCTGAATTTGATATATTATTCCTGCGGTCTGCCAAGCACCTTGAGAAATGCCTCAACTACCTTAGGGTCGAATTGGGTGCCGCTGTATTTTTTTAGTTCAAATATTGCATATTCTATCCCTGGATCTGGCCTGTACGGCCTGTCTGCTGTCATAGAATCGAAGGAATCGGCCACGTGAAGTATCCTTGCGCACAAAGGAATCTCTTCACCTTTAAGTCCGTCAGGATAGCCTTTCCCATCTATTGTTTCATGATGGTGTTTGATTAGCGGGAGAATTTTACCTAATTGGGCTACTGGCTTTAGAATCTCCGCACCTTTTCCCGGGTGCATCTTTACAAGTTCAAATTCTTCATGGGTAAGTCTTCCGGGCTTATCAAGGATCACATCATAGGTTCCTAATTTCCCTATGTCATGAAGAAGGGCTGCCGTACGGAGGGTTTCTGTATCTTTCTCCTTTATTCCCATCTCTTTGGCTATAGCAATAGCATAATTTGTCACACGCTCTGAATGACCCTTTGTCCATGGACTCTTAGCGTCTATTGCGCTAACAAATGAATGAATAAGACCTTGATAAAGTTCTCTAAGCTCTTTATAAGAAAAATCAAGATCCTTAAGCATATTTAAAAACGCATCACGGCTCTCAGCGAGTTTCTTTTCCTTATTCTTAATCTCAGTGATATCAATGAGTGAAATCATATATTTTTTAGTTAAGACTTCTTTATCAAGAAGTGGTTTTATATATCCCATAAAATATTTATTAAATTTTGTCTCATAAAATTCGACAGCCTCTGTACTGTGGGCATTACCTATCTTGAGTAAAGGGCAGCCTTCTATCACCCTATCTTTTCCGTGAATTACTTCATAACATTTCTTATTAATCAATTCCGTTATTGGAATACCTGTAAGCTTTGAGGTATATTCATTTGTTTTTATTATATTAAACTCTGAGTCTATAATCATTACGCCATAGGGCATGGAATCGAATGTTGCTCTCCATTCAGCTGCTGCACGCAGAAGTTTCTTTTCATAGTCTTTCTTTGCGGAGTTATCCCTCGCGACACTCCTGCTTTTTAAAAAATTACCCTCTTCATCATAAATAGCTGTAGCATTTATCAAAGCAGGAAACAGTTTGCCATCCTTTCTTTTAAGCTCATACTCAATATTCTCTACTGAACCTTTTCTCTTACACTCTGAAAAAGTATCCCAGAAAATTTTCAGGCCATCATCTGTAAGAAGCTCTGAAAAATTCATCTTTCCTAGCACTTCATCTCTTTCATAGCCAAGCATCCTGAGCCATGTACCATTTACTTCAAGGAGCGTTCCATCAGGTCCTATGGAATGATACCCATCAGGGGCATTTTGATAGAGGTCAAGGTATTTTTTTTCGTTTTCCCTCAGAACCTCTTCCATTTGCGCCCGCTCGGTGATATCCCTGTTTATACCCCTGTATCCTGTTAATTCGCCTTTTTCATCAAAGATGGGTATTCCATTTGTTTCTAAGACTACTAAATGTCCATCTTTGTGGCGATTCACATTTTTCAGACCATAAAACGGCTCTTTGTTAATAACCTTCTCGTTGAAAAATTTGAGTATTTTATCTGCCTCTTCTTCAGGCATAAGGTCAAACGGGGTTTTACCTAACACCTCGGCAACCTCATAGCCTAAGAGAGCTTTGACTTTAGGACTGGCATAAGTATATACTCCCTGTGCATCAACCTCCCACACCCAGTCAGTAGTAATCTCGATCAGGTCTTTGAACTTCTTCTCTGATCGCCGCAGCACCTCCTCTGCGGAACTTTGTTCTAAAGCGGCTGAAAAAAGCCGCCGTGCTTCTTCTGACTGCTGGTGCTCTGAGTTTTTTGTTGCCCCGGATATTAACCTGAAGATTGCCTGTAGCTGAGATTTTTTATTATCCATCAAGGTTATTTCTTTAATTATACTTTGAAAGCTTGTCCTTCAGATCCTCGATCTCTTTCTTCAATTCTATCATCCTCAACTCCCTGCCGACAGCCATGTCATAAAACTCCTCAAGCTCTTTCACCCTCTTTTTAAGTTCTTCCTCCATACGAACGCGCTCCGCACGCACGCGCAGCGCCACAATACCATATTCCAGGTCGCTTGCCAGACGCATCAGCATCTCCACTTCATCTACGTCGAAGGCATCTGGCTCTGCTGCATAGATGTTTAAGGCCCCGAAGGTTTGGCCGTTGGCAATCAAGGGAAGAGAGATTGACGATGCATAGCCATGCTTAATCGCATCATCACGCCATGGAGCGTAAGCAGGATCAGTCAGGATGTCTTTACATATGCAAGGTTTGCCTGTTCGTATAGCTGTGCCGGCTGGCCCACGGCCCCGTTCTGTATCAGCCCAGGTAATGTCTATCATATTGATATACTCCTTCCCGTATCCTGCATACGCCACGGGACGCACGGTCTTCCTTACGTCCTCTTCGGCGAATCCAACCCAGGCCAGACGATATCCGCCAACTTCCACTATGATCTGACATACGTCGTGCAGGAGTTGTGGCTCCTCTGTGGCGCGAAACAGCGCCTCGTTGCAGCCACTGAGCGCCCTGAGCGCCTGACTGACTCTGCGCAGATCCTTTGTCCTTTCCTCAACCATCTCTTCAAGGTTTTTTGCATACTGCTCTTTTAAGGCTGTTTCGATCTCTAGTTCCCGCCTGCGCGCCGAAAGACCTCTCCGAAGAAGAAGCAGATTGATCCCTTTGTTCACCGAAACAGCGAGTTCTTCAAGCGATATAGGTTTTCTCAGATAGTTGGAAACACCCAGTTTCAATGCCTCGATAGCGGTCTCATGGTCGCCGTGGCCTGTAATGATAATTGATACAAAATCATCTGTGATCTCCCTGCACCGCTTTAGCATCTCAAGCCCGTCCATTTTCGGCATCCTGATGTCTGCAATGACCACATCCACCCTGTAGTTTTTAAAGTAATCCAGGCCTTCGACACCATCGTAAGCGGCTGCTGTTTGATATCCTTCCTTGTCCAGTTCACGCTTGATGCGCCTGCACATGTCTATTTCATCATCCACTACCAGGATACTATGCCTCAAAACCTGCTTAGCCTCAACCTCCCTCTTCTGATGGATGCGGAAGATAGCCGTATGAAGTTCTTCCAGAGAAATCGGCTTGCGCAGATAATCTACTGCTCCGAGCTGAATTGCCTCTATCGCCTTATCCTCGTCTCCATACCCTGTGATGATAACGACATCTATAACAAGTCCTGCCTCTCTGACCTCTTTTAGCACCTCGAAACCA